>Ga0302173_10001588_pt1 | contig 11308 bp, 16 predicted proteins | sample I_Fen_N3_1_FD_198785 | JGI IMG/M metagenome (GOLD analysis project Ga0302173, IMG submission 198785) | Peat permafrost microbial communities from Stordalen Mire near Abisko, Sweden - I_Fen_N3_1 | ecosystem: Environmental > Terrestrial > Soil > Wetlands > Permafrost | place: Sweden: Abisko... | reverse complement strand
AAAGAAAACAATACTTTGAATTAGAAACCTGAATAAAGAAATACTTTCAATATTTTAATTTTGATATTTTTTTTAATAATTTATTATTTTTCAATAAAAATCTGCATTGAATATTTCTGATAAATTGATCATTAATATCAGTAAGAACATTAAAGAGTTTGAGGGATCAATTCATGGACCAATTTGAATTATATCTTATCCTGGAAAAAGCTAAAATATTACCACTAGAGCCAGCAGAAATTCAAGAATTAAGTCAGACATCGGAAATACAGTTAATAATGAACCAAATTGGGTTATTAAACAAACCAATAGGCGATATAAATGAAACAGTAACTCAAATCATCAAAGACTTGAATAATACTCTGAACTAACAACCTTGGGTAAACTTTTCTGAATAGACTGTTAATGTAAGCGATATATTCATCAGTCCCGAAGACATCTTCCTTAATAATGAGTAAAATAATATTTCAAATAGTTCTATGCACTATTCTAGCAAGAGGTAAGTTATATGAAAATTAGAATCAACTGGAAACTATTTGTTATTCTTCTTATTGCGAGTTTTATTACATCTTTAATGGTTTTACCCTATACTTTAGCTCTTAGTCCGGCTTTAGCCAAAGTTTTCACACCTCTTGTATTAATTGCGCAATTAATTCAGTCGTTAGTTATATTTTCAATTGCGATCTTTATGGGCTTGTACTTATATAAACGTGTTGGATTTAATTTACCCATCTTAGAGGGTTGTTTAGAAGGTAAAGAAGTAGGAAATTATCTAAAATCAATATTAGGCATTTCTATAGGTCTGGGAGTTCTATCTAGTATAATTATTGTTTTCTTAAGTTTTCTTTTTACACCAGTATCCAATATTTTTCAGAATGCATCAATGTCTGTACCAATTTGGAAGGCATTTTTAGCTTGTTTCTATGGAGGTATAGGAGAAGAGATATTACTTAGATTATTCTTGATGACTTTAATTGTATGGATAATTTACAAAATTAGAAAAACAGCAGATGGAAAACCAACTGTTAAAGGTATTTGGTTAGCCATTATCATCTCTGCTGTTATATTTGGTCTAGGACATCTACCCATAACTGGCACAATAACTTCTATTACGCCCTTGATAGTATTTAGGGCCGTTTTACTCAATGGAATTGCTGGAATAATATTCGGTTGGCTTTATTGGAATAAAGGATTAGAATCTGCAATGATAGCCCATTTCTCCGCAGATATAGTCTTACAAGTTATTTTCCCCCTCACATTATCTCTGTTAATGTAATTTGTCTATTGAGAATGGATTAAACATGGTATTAATGAGAAATTTCCAAAACTTTAGTATTACGAATTTTTTTAAATGTTAAGAAGTGTTATTTTGCTGAAAAGACTGTTAATGCTATCTTACTTTTTTTGATATGAATATAAATAATTTATTTTTAGTATATTAATTCCAAAATCAAATTGGAAGATAATAGAGTAAAAACTTACTATTTCTATTCATTTAACATGCTGGTTAAAAAAAATTCTAAAAAATGAATATTAATTTATTTTACGATGATCATATTATTAAATGAATGAAAATAGATACCGATAAACTGATTAAAATAATAGAATTGGGAAAACCTCAGTTTACCTTTGGTATTTTTATGTATTTTTTAATCGGAGCCTTATTTGCTCTTCTATTAAATGCACAATTCGTTTTATCTAAATTTATTTGGGGATATCTGATTCTGTTTATGGCCAGTATGGCTATCCATTATGCCAATGATTATTTTGATTTTGAAGTTGACCACTATGGCACTCCTACAACCTTCACAGGTGGAAGTGGTATCCTAGTTGAAAATTCGGAGTTAAGAGGTACATCAAAAAAATTGGCAATATTTTTTATTGGCTTATCTATAATAATCGCAGCGTTTTTTACGGTTATTTATTCATTTCCAATCTCATTCTTCTTGTTTGTGTTACTTGGAAACGCCCTATTATGGTTTTATTCAGCTCCTCCCCTAAAATTATCATATCGTAGATTGGGAGAAATTGCAAATATAATAAACGGCTTCATAATGCCAGCAATGGGTTACTTTGTGGTGATGGGTACAATAGATCTCCAATTTGTAATTTTCTCGATACCGTTTATGTTTTTACAATTAATGTTTACTGTTGGAGTTGAAATTCCTGATCTCGAAGGGGATAAATTAGGCGGTAAAATTACATGGACAGTATCAAAAGGGCGTGAATTCAGTTTCACATTACTTGGAATATCTGCAATACTAGCTACAACTTCATTTGTAGTTATACCATTAACTAATCTATTTCCTCAAAGCATCAATTTTCTAATACTCACCCTCATTTCAGTTATTTCATTAAGTTTAGGGATCCTTTCGATAACAAAAAGACCTATAGCTAAAAAATCAGCTACAAAACTAGCTACACTTAATGTTGCATCCCTTTTCGCTGTTATAATCCTCATAAATTGTTACTTCATTTATTTATTAACTTAGTTAAATAATATTCAATTTTTTTTGTTATTTATTCGATGCAACAGACTGAAACCCAACTAGTAGAATTCTTGAATATGTGTGATAGAAATTTTTAATAATAAATATCAACATAATATACAATGGAATAGCCATAATCATCGACTGAAAATCGAGTAAATGGTAATAAAAGAGTTTTAATAAAAGGTAGGATCGATTCTAGACCTGTATACCCAAATATTTTAAAAAAAAATTAAAATGGTTTTTTTAGATTTTAAAAAATATTATATGGAGTTTGATATCCATGACGAGTCCAGATAATTGGAAAGTTGTTGAAACATTGCTGAGCAATGCATTAAATGAAGAGGAAGCAAAAAAATTAGTATATGCAATGAAAACATCTGTGAAACACGATTTTGAACAGATTTTGAATGAATTTGCAAAAAAGATAAATGAACCAGTTGAAATTCTGCTAATTGGAAATGATCCCAAATTTATGCATGAATTAATTTCATCTTTTGAACGATCAAACCTTACTACCAGCATCCGCTTTACAGGAGCTGTGGAAGAAGCTAGGAAAATGATATTCCAAGAAGGTGTGTATAGTGATTTTCCTATAGCAAATATTATAATATTTGATTTTCCAACTTTACTTGGGAAGGGTGGATTGAAAATTCTTGAAGATATTATGGAAAAAAAGAGTATAATAAAAAATGTACCTGTGATTATATTAACTGATGATTTTGAAAAGGTGAAACATTTCGAGAAATATCATCCTAATCTATTCTTAACAAAACCTAATAATTTCGAAGAATACACAAACATAATTGAAACAATAAAAGAATTCTGGCTCACCTATACGTCAAATACAGAATAGGATACCATAAGTACGTCAAATTCAAAAAACCCATATTTTCCAGAATAAATTAAAAAATAACGTTTAAATTAGTCCTATTTATTCCTTATTAAACTTTTAATAATCAAAGAAGTTTATGAAAAGTAAATAAATCATTGTGGCTATAATATATTATGGTGAAACAACATGTTACATTACAAAGGAGTAATAAGCGAGCAACCCGGGATAAAAGCAAAACCAATCGGAAATAGTGATAAAAACTTGATTGAAACATTGTTATTCTATGATGATGAACTTTGTGATGAGAAATCTTGTTTTTTAGTTCAAGAACAATTACAAGAACACTTCAAATCCGAACCTGGTGTTCATATACAAGTCCACTATGATAAGGAAGATAATCGAGTAATTATTGGAATGACCATATTTTTCGATAAAGAAGAGGATAAATACAAACTATCAAAATACAAATCTTCCTTTGAAAAATATTATAAAAAAACTTTTTCTAACCCTACTAAATCATAGTATTAACGAATTATTCCCATTTTAGATTAATCTTTTATTCTACATTGAATTGGATAAAAAGGACCTAAAGCGTGATATAATGGACTACAATGGCGTTTTAATTGAGTTGAATTTTTTAATAGAAAGATTAGATATTATACTGGACATTATGATTGAATCCACTAAAGAGGTTATAGATATTGGAAATGTAAATTATGAATTAAAAAATGCTATTAATAAATTAGATATAGTTATAGACAGCTTGGAAGATTCAAATGAAAAAAGCATGCTTGAAACTGCAAAAAATAATATCACTTACGCTAGTGTGGATATAATAGACGATGCGGATATTTTCAATAAAATTAACAGATTAGGAATAGCTAAAAGTATTCTAATAGCCATTAAAACTAAATTAAATGGTAAAGGGCTTTAATAACTTAATTTCTTCTCATTAATTCTTTAAAAAATTTCAAATTTTTTTCTATTATGATATCCAAGTTTTTTTTCACATTTATTTTCTACTTCTATTTAGAAAAGATTGTTAATGTTTAATTGGGTTATTTAACCATCTAAACTATCTTTATTATAAATTACTTAAAAACAAGAAATAGAAAACAACAGCAACTAAAACAATTAGTATATTTACGATCAAACGTTTCATAAACTCATATCTAAAATATTTAAAATCTAAAAACACTATAATAACTACGAATACAATTACATAGAGTATATTAACTGTTAAATTCGCCATTTAAACACCAATTTTTTTTATTAGTTCTTTATTATTTAAATTTATGTTATAACATTAAAATGTCATTTATTAGAAAAAATAAGATCCGTTTCCTTTCATAGTAATATTTAGTTAAAGTAAATTCTACAAATTACGTTTTTCAATAAAATTTGATTTTATTGTAAATCAACCATAAGTGTATCTCCACTATCATAACATCATAAATTTTAAGATTTCTGGAGACTTCAATACTTTACCCAAAGATAATTAATACCACTCCTGTCTGTCCAACGTATAACATGCCCATCTGTGATGTCGAATTGACTGTGGTCGAGGACATGACAACAGTTCCTTCCAATTTTCTCATTGATAAATTACCACCCATATGAGGACATCTGTTGTCAGAAGCATAGTAATTATCTCGCACTCTAGCTATTCATGATTTCATGACCTTCGATGTCCACCATTCTCATTTCACCATCATTGAACTCATCCTTCTTTAAAATCTCCACTATACTCATTTTTTATCCCTCCAATAACTAAAAATTTGACGATTATATGAAATTTACTCAAATATTTTGTTTAATTAACAAATGGGATTCTATAAATATATTTTAAATTCATTTATTAACATCTGAAAATACATTCTTTAATAATTTATATCAAGAAGATTTATAATTTATGGCGTACATAAATGTAATAAGGTGATTTAAGATGTGTGAAATGTTAAAACTCAAATTTTTCCTTTTTCACCATATTTTGATGTTATATAAAAAATTCAGTTATTATGACTCTTATGACATGATTTGAATCAATTCAATCTTTATAAATCATGAGAGTTACGAAGATATAATTGAAGGAATCAAATTTAAAACCCGAAAATTTGAATGGAACCCCATGGCAAAAAGAATATTTAAGGATAGCCCCAGATACCGAAGATTGGCCTCTATTAGTTTATAAAGTTAAGGAGATGAATTTAAATATTCCAGACTGGTCAGCAGAAGAAATTCAGTCAATTGGAGCTCAATCAATGATCATAATAGGTAATTCTCAATATTGTACTCCCGGAACATGCTGTGGAAATGTTTAAATGGATGGGTAGTGGAAATAGTGACTTATCAAGTTCTCAACTACTATTAATCCCGGGAAATACCCACATAAAAGTTTTATACCGTGCAAATTGGCTTATTCCAATGATCGAAGAGTTTTTAGGTTCATCAACATAATATAATATAATTATGGTTTCAATCTATGATAGAAATTTTAAGCTGTATTATAAATCTCGGTAAAATCTTACAAAATATGAGATTAATTTTGTTAACCATAGATGTTTTAAGATAATAAATCCAAACAATAATGGTTTTATAAATAGAAATATGGAATTCATCGAGGGATATTATGAGCATATATTATGGATCAAAAGAAGTTAAGATAATTCAGGATTTGGAAGGAGAAGATGTAAAAGTTCAATATGAAGATAGAATAATTGATGTACCTGTTATTGAATTGGAAGCAGATGGGGGAATTTATGAGATTCATGATGCAATTCAGGAACTGAAAAAGCAAAATAAATCCAAAATGGAATAGAATTCTAAATTTAATTAAATATTTTATTCAACATATTAGTTTAAATTATATATTTAGAAATTGAAATTATTATTAAAATATGAATTAACTGAATAATAATTAAACATATAATTGTTAGATGAGGTCTAAAAAAATGACTATCAAAGGACTATATATAATTGAAAATAATCCGTATCCAGATTTTAAAGAACTGGAAAATAGGGGATTAACCCATGTATTCTATTCTGACAGTTTTTTACTGAATAATTTCACCACATGTAAAAACAATGTATTGGGACTGATCAATGAAATGGAAGGCACCGATCTAAAACTACATATAAATTTAAATGCATTTAAAGCAGCAGATCAATCATCCCTTGTAGATCCTACCAATATGGACCATCGAAACCAGTTAAAAACAGCTTTAATTCAATTATTATCGGATATACCAGAATTAGATGGGATTATTTTTGAAGATTTCCACTGGCAAATGTGGAGCGGTTACGATGTGGTTCAACAAAGTGAAATACTAACCGAATTTGCTAAAGAGATGGTTAAAGCCGTCCATAATGTAGATGAATCAAAAAAACTTTCAGCATCAATGGTCTGGACATCCCCCGCTCTCGATTTAACTGCAGCAGAATTAGATTTTGTAATACCCAAAATATATTCTCCCAAGAGTTCGGGCATACCACTTTCAACAGCAATTAAAAAGGTTCTAGAAAAAATAGATGCTAAAAAGATGGTAGTTGATCTTATAACCTATGATTCGGCTGTAAATTTAACTCCAAGGAGTTTATCTGATATCTACAACGAAATATCAATTGTGATTAAATTTAACGGTGCTAACTACTGTTTGTATGCATCTCCATGGATTCCGTACGGTTTAGGATTTCCTTCAGAAGACTATTCCTTTACAGAAATAAATGTGAATTTGAATTTAGTTTCAAAACATAAAGTAATTCCAGAAAAATCAAGTAGAATTATTACCATAAACTTTTTAGACCAGAACAATAACCCACTTTCTGATGATCTTTTGTCCACCCTCGTTGGAGAGTACAAGATAACTGATCAATCTACTGGTAGAGTTATTAAGGATTTTACTCATTTTATGCCGGATAAATCTATCTACGAGCTAACCATATCCAGTGATGAAAATAGAATTATAAATCCTGATGTATCCCAAGAAAATCATATAATTACGGTTTCAGTAGTTTATGGAGATGGTAAAAAGGAAAATGAGGAATTATTATTAACCATCCAGAATTTGTTGGGAATTAATTAAGGATCGAATTACGATAGAAGTAAATGAAAAAATTCTGCTTTTTTTTATCAATTTATATTTTTTTAGTAACCCACAGAACCATGTTTGTTAGAAGCTGTGGGTTTTCTGGACTAACCTCAGGATGAGGGCCGCTTAGGATAACCCTACCAGATCCATATGTATCTCCTATGATTGCTGCGTAATTTTGATATCCAGTATTATTGTCAGCAAAATTGGCCATTACTATCTGTGTATTGTTTGTGCTCATTGCAGGGCCGTTTTGCATGTGAATATTCGTTATTGAACTGTTAAGTATCTTGTTTCCAAAATCTGTACTCGATATTTGTAATAAACCCTCATAATTTTCGGTATAGGTAGTAACGTCGGGTGCAAGTCCCCATCCAGAATAATCTCCACTTATATAGTCGGATGCGGCGTAAGCACCGGCACATATCCCTATATATCCCTTACCACCTTGCACAAATTGTTTTATTGATTCGCTGTCAATATCATCATTATCAATATAGTCTGAAGCTTCCCCACCAGGCATTATCAATACATCGTATCCGGATAAGGTATTAGAATTGATTACATTGGTAGTGGAATATTGAAATTTGTTGCTTGGACTGATATTCTGGTTATTACTATCATTTAAACAGTCCTCAATGCCATCTACACTGCTATCCATTACTCCATCTCCATTGTAAATCAATACTTTAGTAACTGAAACAGTTGTATTTTTATTTCCATTATTTGAGGTATTCTGGGCTAATAAATTACCCATACTGTAAACTAATACTATGATTATAACTATTGAAAAAAATATTAAAATTTGTTTATTTCTCTCCATTAATCCCACTCTATCTCTTATTATTAAATCTAAAGTACTTATTATATTTTTTTTTAGAAACTTCTGTATAGCCTATTAACGCCCAATAACTAATATATTACTCATCAGTTCTTGAAATATAACTTGTAGACATTCCATCTATCATCGAATATTGTTGTATTACCAGCCCATTTCTGTTTTCTGTCACAAATATAGTTACCCATTTTTAATTATTAAAATTCTACAGAATGTATTATAATATCCTTATTTATAACCATTTATTGCACATTTATGGGAACACGAGTTACTAAGTTTAAAAAGAGTAAAATCAAGGGATTAAATGATTAAAACAATGTATGTAAATCATTTGCGATTTTTGAATTAAAAAAAAGAAAAAATGATAAAAATTGTTCAGGGTCCAATAAATGAAACCCCGATTTTATGTTAAATTTTTTTACAGGGAACTTAGACCTTTGGAAACTGCAAATTGTGTCATTAGATCCTTAGGTACAACAATTATGTTCCCTTGGAGGTACTGTTGTACTACTGCCTGGAAGAGTGCGGGTGCTTTGGTTGGATCCTTTGCAGCAGCTAAAACCGGTTTCATCAGCAGATCTGTCGCATTACCCCTGCTCAAGGTACTGTTCTTCTCCTCAGTCATGTTCCTAATAACATCAATAGAATTATTGGTTACAACACCATATCCTGGTACATCTATTGGACCTACTGAATTTATCATGACATCAACAGCTTCAGGTTTTACTATTACAACTGCGTCTGTTTTGATACCCGTGTTTTCTTGTACAATTGATTGAGCAGCTGCTGCATCTGCTGTTGTGTCGTTACTCCATAATGCATCGTTAAGTTTTAATTTTCCAGTTCCTGCTGCAGCTGGTTCCATTAATGTGGATGAAGTCATTCCTCCAGGATATATCGGAGTTAAATTCTCAATACTGCCATTTACTACGTGAACTGAATAGGCCATATCAACCGCGCCTATACCTGGTCTTTTTTCGTCAGTATCTGCCAGTAACAATAGGACGTTGTGATCTCCCTTCATTACATTCGTAGACGCTGGTTGTTGATATTGATGGATTGCATAAGCGCCTACAATACCTATCAGTACCAAAATGATTAATAAAAAAATTATTTTTTTAGACATTTTATCACCTAACTAAATTGTTTTCAAAATTTGATATTCATCTTAAATAGAATCTTGTACATACGATTTTGTTCTATGTAAATTATTCAACAGAGTATCCATCTCATGTTTTGTGATCTTAGCAATGAACCCCCCGATAAGCATGACAAATCCGGGGATTATTACAAAACTGATTAAATTGACAGAAACATAATTAACTATTTTATTAATGAATAGCTGATAGATAATCAGTAATATAGATACACCCATGCCGGAAATTAGTGCCACTCTAGATTTTCGAATGTTAGATGTATAAGTGGCCATATATCCTCCAACAAGTAAAATAACCAAGAATATATTGGTTGGAAGATTGGCGATATCCCATATAACCAGATTAACCAAGATAAAAAGTCCAATTACAATTCCCATCCCTAATAATATGCTATATCTACTTTTCATATCTTCTCCTTCTTATTAACCATATTAGTTTTATATTATGATCTTATTTTGTATTTGTAAATCAAGTATCCAATAATTCCTAAAAGTCCTATTCCAACAATTATATCGAGTATATGGAAATATCCCTGAATTATTCCCCAATTGGGACCCAGCTTGATACCAATACATCCCAAAGCAAATGTCCATGGTAGTGAACCAATAAATGCATACACAGCAAACTTTTTCAGGTCCATATGAGCAATTCCTGCTGGTAATGATATGAATGTTCGTATGATTGGAAGAACTCTACTTATTAAAACAGCTTCACCACCATACTTTGAAAACCATCTATCAGCAAGTTCAAGTTTATTGTAAGTAATGAGTAGATACTTACCATATTTCTCAAGTAAAGGTCTTCCTCCTTTTAAACCTACAAAGTAGGCTATCAGGGATCCCACCAAATTACCAAATGCACCTACAACTGTTATTCCTATTAAAGTCATGTTGGTGTTGCCCTGCCATACAACAAATCCGCTGAAAGGCATGATAATTTCACTTGGAATTGGGATGCAAGCACTTTCAAGGGTCATTCCCATAAAAACTCCCCAGTATCCCAAGCTCCCTATCAAATTAATAGTGAAATTACTAACAAATTCAACCAAACTAAACATATAAAATTGCCCTCCCCCAAATCTTATTTCCTTCCAATTCCTGTTATCTTAAGATAAATTTCTTTAATTAACATGTTCAATGGGTTAAATCTATCTTTAAATTGGAATATGATAAGTGTACTGATAATTGAAACCATAATTGATCCTAAGATGTCCAGTGGAAAGTGAACACCACTGAAAACTCTTGCAAATCCCCCTATGAGCCCCAATATTAATAATATAATACCATAAACTCTTGTTTCTTTGAAGTAAAGGAATATTAAGGCTATTGAGACCATGAAAGTGGTATGGTCAGATGGAAATGATGTTTCTGCGGGATATTGGAAGAGCTGGGTACCTAAACCTATCATGAAGGGTCTGGGATGGAAATAAACAAGTCCTATAATATAGTTGATTACTAGTCCAATTATCGCTGCATAAACCCCATAGAGTATTACATCACGCGTATTGTTCCCTTTTGCGATCCAAAGAATTGCTAGAGCTAAAATAACTACTACAGGCATGTATTCTGCTGCAAATATAGCCAAAGTATCAATAACTGGATTTAAACCAGCATACTGATTTATTAAATGGAATAGGGCCAAGTTTAATTGTTCTATCATGAAAAATTCAACTTCAAAATATTTTTAATTTATTCAAACCATATTACTGATAAAACCTCTAAATTGCTTATTTAACATTTTAAAATACAATATACTATTTAGAAATTTAGAATAGCGTTTATATTTACTTCGTAGATGGTAATATGATGAGTTTTATTTAAGTATTTATGCCGTAGTTACACCCCAATCATAACCAAATTTAAAATAGAAATGAAATAAAAAAAATGATTTAAAAAAAATTT
>Ga0302173_10001585_pt1 | contig 11310 bp, 12 predicted proteins | sample I_Fen_N3_1_FD_198785 | JGI IMG/M metagenome (GOLD analysis project Ga0302173, IMG submission 198785) | Peat permafrost microbial communities from Stordalen Mire near Abisko, Sweden - I_Fen_N3_1 | ecosystem: Environmental > Terrestrial > Soil > Wetlands > Permafrost | place: Sweden: Abisko... | reverse complement strand
AAAGATTTGCAAACTAGCTTTTGTATGTTCTTTAGACTGTTATTTTCATATATAAATTAAGAAAAAATATCCTGCAAATTATTAAAATAAAAAGTATAGAAACTGTTAGCGAATATCATATTAGTATATAATTTAATTACAAAGTCAAATAATATTGATATAATGGAATAAATAAATTACAATAAAATGGAAAAATAAATATAAGTAGATTAAAATATAAATTTTTCATTTCAATATGAAGAAGGTGAGAGATAAAATGACAGATATAGAATTATTGGAGATATTGAAAATTGGTGAAACTGTTGATGTAGAATGCAAAGAAGGAGAAAATAAAATTCCTAATTCTTTGTGGGAAAGCTATTCTGCTATGGCTAATACAAATGGTGGAATAATAATTTTAGGGATAAAAGAAAATAAAAGTAAAGGTACGTTTGAAGTTCAGGGTGTAAAAAACATTGATAAGAGAATACAGGATTTTTGGAATACTATCAATGGAAGTAAAGCTAACAGAAATTTATTAAGAGATGAAGATGTGCAAAAATTAAATATTGAAGGAATGGATGTCCTAATAATAAATGTTCCAAGAGCTAATTATAAAGAACGCCCAATATATTTGAATGAGAATCCTTATAAAGGAACATATAAGCGTAATGCTGAAGGGGATTATAAGTCTACGGAAGATGAAGTTAATGCAATGATTAGAGATGCATCAGAAGAAGGTAATGATGGTGTAATACTTGAAGATTATACAATAAAAGATTTGGATGAGGATGCAATAAAGAAATATAGAAATAGGTTTAGTTCTAGAGAACCAGATCATCCTTGGAATGCACTTGATAATGAAGCATTTATTGAAATGTTAGGTGGTATGAAGGAAGATAGAAGAAGAAAAATCAAAGGAGTTACTGTAGCAGGAATGCTTATGTTTGGAAAAGGTCTGTATATTAGAGATTTATTTGCAAAGATTAATTTTGACTTTAGAGAAGAAATAGATGTAACTTCTAATCAAAGATGGTCTGATAGATTTACTATAGATGGAACCTGGGAAAATAATCTTTATAATTTTTATTTTACAGTAATTAATAAATTGACAAGTAATGTAAAGGTACCATTTAAATTAGAAAATCTAGAACGTAAGGATGACACTTTAGTTCATCAAGCAATAAGAGAAGCATTTGTAAATCAAATAATACATGCAGATTTCAATATCCAAGGAACATTAAAAATTATAAAAACTAAGGATAGTTTGGAGTTTACTAATCCAGGAAGCTTGAAAGTTGACTTGGAAAGTATATTTAAGGGTGGGAATTCTAAAAGCAGAAATCCTAGAATTCAAAAGATGTTTTCTTTGATAGGATTAGGTGAAGGAGCAGGATCTGGATTTCCTAAAATTTTAGCCGCATGGAATGAACAAAGTTGGAGAACACCTGAATTAAAAGAGGAAACTAATTTAAGCCAAGTTTCTTTAAAATTATGGATGATATCTATGTTACCAGAAGAATGCTTAGAATCATTAAAAAATATATTTGGTAAAGAGTTTAATTCATTTAATAAAGATAAAGTATTAATACTTGCAGCAGCATATTTAGAGGGTAGTGTTAATAATGCTCGTATTCAATTAATGATGGATAAACATTCATATGATATAACTGGAATATTGCATGACTTAGTAGAAAAGGGAACTTTGTTAGTAGATGGTTATGGAAGAGGAAAGGTATATTATTTAAATAATGAATATAATTCAAATGCTGATTATAATAGAATACCTATCAAAGACAAACTACAAAATAACGATGAAATAAATATTTTAGAATATATAAAAGTGAATGGAAGCATTAGTAATAAAGAATGTAGAGAAAATTTTGAATTTGGGAAAACAAAAACATTGGGTTTATTTAAACATTTAGAAGAGTTAGGAAAAATAAAAAGAATTGGTAAGGGATCATATATTAAATATGTATTAATAGATTAATAAAATATATCGCCCGCTTATCGCCCGCTTTAATCGCCCGCTTAATCTATCGATTAGCCGGGCGATTGCTTTGAAAATATTATTGTTGTTAATAAAATTTTATATTCTTTAGATAAAAACATATTGCTAAGTTTTAATACAAAAGGAGATAATGATACTACCAATAAAAATTGAAGAATTTGCAAAGAAATATGCTGAGACAAATAAAGATGAAAAGTTAAAATTTAAAGGTTTATAGGAGTTGCTATCATATTAATTATATTTGTGTAAAATATTTACATTTGATTTGCTTAATTGTATAATTTAAGTAAATAAGATGGTAAGTATAGGAGTGAGAATATGAATATAACAAGTGCAATTATTAAGAGATTAAGAGATAAGAAAAATATAACTTTAGAAGAGTTAGTTATAGAGGTTAATGAAAAATTTAATATAAACATTAATAAAAATATGATTGCAAAATGGGAAAGTGGTAAATCAAATCCCCAATATGATCAATTGAAATGTTTAGCATTGTACTATAAAGTCACTACAGATTTTTTATTAGGTTTTGATTTGGATAAATTTATAGATGTTATTGATTTAAGGAATGATTTAGAAATCATTAAAATGACAAATGAAATGAAAGAGAAATATGCTATGATAATCAATAAATAATATTAAAGTTTTACCCCATTTTTGCCCCTTATTCAATAATAGTGGACAGTAATATTTAATAATATGGAATATATTAGTGGACGTATTCAAGCCATTTATGACTACCTAATAGTAATAAATACCAGTTTTGGTGTTTCCAAAAGTCGTGAGTTCGAATCTCACCAAGTGCACCATAAAGTTAGAAATAGCAACAGTTTAATAAATTGAGACTGTTGCTATTTTTTTATTTTCCCACATTTTTAACACATAACTATAGATAATTTGAAACAATAGAATTTAGATTGATTGAGTGAAGAATTTAAATTCAGTTTAAAATAAAATGTTAGAATGGATTTAAGAGGTGTTTGTTTTGAGTAAAATATTAGTAGTAGATGATGATAAAAATATTAATGTATTAATACAGTCGTTCATCAAATTTTATTTACTAAACAAATAAATAATGAGTTACCATGGACTAGAGAGCATATATATGAAAATAATTAATTGTTAGGTAGATGTGTCAGGTAACTAACACATTACCACAAATGTTAATTACACTAGGAAAAGGTATTTTTTATTTTCAATAGGTGTAGCACTTGTCATGATTTCGATGATGACAGTATTCACTATGAATGTAATGTTACCTATGTTCCTTGTAAAGATTATAATCACATATATAGTAGTATGTATTGGAATTGGTAGCACAATGTCACCTTCTCAAACAAATGCCCTTAATCAATTACCCAAAGAAGCTTATCCATATGGTGTAGCTATATTAAATACATTTCAACAAATAGCAGCTGCAATTGGCTCATCATTATTTATAGGTATTATGTCATCATCTCAGTTAAAAGCATTAAATAATTCAGTTTCTGAGGCAATAGCAGTAGCTACTGGATTTAGGTCAGCCACATTAGTTATGGTAATATTCGTTTTAGTTGGACTTTGCTTGTCATTAACTTTGAGATTTGGGAATAAAAAACTTTCTTTATCATCTGATTTAGAATAGGCAAATGGTGAAATGAATCAGATTTAAATACATCAATGATAACTTGATAATGTTAGCAGATTTTTTGCTGAAAAATATGAAATTGATGAACACATAGTTTTTTAAATACAAAGAGGTTACAGAAAATTTAAAGGGTCTGACTCTAATTGAATATGGAAATCAGACCTTGGCCTTATAATATTCTATTTTTAGTATAGATATAACGCATAAAAATAATGGAAATCGTTTCATTACATGAATAAACAGCTGATGATTTATGAACAAATTGTAAATTTTTAATTTAAGTCATTGAAAACGTTTATGAAAACGTATATAATTAAAAATTAAATAAAAAAAATAAAATTATGGTATTACATGAATGAAAATATTTATGCTATACTTATGAAAGTCAATGCGTTGTACCGACGGTCAGATCAATTGTCGTCGTATAGGGCATTTTTTTGTTTAAATAAAACCAAGGAGGATATTATGGAAAATTCTATGCCTAGAAATGGAAAAGAAGGATTGCTTTATGGAGGTGTTATATGTGGATTAACATGCATTTTCATGGCAACTATTAATATTAGTATTAGTATGGGTGGATTATCAAATGTAGCTCTGGTTACAGCACTAAAGTCATGGCCGATAGTTTTTATATGCGCTATGCTAATTGAAGCATTAATTGTAGGAAAGATAGCTGATAAACTAACAAATGTTTTTAGTCCCAAAACAGATAGTTTTAATGCTCGTATTATGTTCAGAGCATTTTTCACTGTGATTGGTATGTCCGCTATTATGACAAATGTGGGAGCAGGTTTAGGAACCGGGTTCAATATGGAACTTATAAAACATTTTCCAATCGCTTGGCCACGTAACTTTTGTATAGCTATATTTTTGGAACTGATTATCGTACAGCCTATTGCAAGAAAGATAATGAGAATGATACACAAGAACCAAGACAATAGTCAAGCTAATGAAGTTGATTTAGATGAAAATGTGGACGAGTTGTTACGTGCATAGGAACAAAAATGTTTTGAACAATTGACTAAACTAATTTTAATAGGTAAGAAGAAAAAGGTGTTTATCCTTTATTTATAATATGGTGAAGTATATCATAAATAAAGGATAGTATGAAAATTTAATAATGTATCTAAATAACGGAGGAGAACAAAGTCCAGATGGAGGCGGTTCTCCTTTTTCTGTTGTTTCAAGAAGAATGTTGATGATAAACCCTGTGAATATAAAAATTTGTATATAACGATGCATAAATTTAAAAGTATTTGCCTATAATAATTTTATTGTAAGTTTAGAGGGGACTATAGTTATGGATAAATATAAAGAAAAATATTTTGAATTAGAAAACGTAGTACAAAAAGAAAGAGCAAAAAGGATTAACCAAGAAAAGTTACATGCACAAGAACTGGAAGAAATGCAAAGTAGATGCCACAAGGCTTAAGAAAAGAAGCTTGAAGCAGATAAAGAACGTATAAGTATAGAGGAAAGTTATAATGGAATGTATAGTGATAATATAAATCTAAGAAATAATTTAGAAATAGAAAAAAGTAATCATGCTTCACAATTAAATAATAAGTCGTTATTAGCAAATAAATTAGGATTTCAAAATTAATTAATAAAAGAGAATAAAAATTCTATAATGGAGGAGAAACGAATTTAGATGGAGGAGGTTCTCTTTCTTTTGTTGTTTCAAAAAGAATGTTAATGATAAATCCTGTTTATATAAGAATTTGTATTTAGAAATATTGAATTACAATAGTTGACAAACTTAAAAGTAGATGATAATATACATTTAACGTTAACGTTAGATAAAGGAGTAAATTATATGAGCTATAAAATTGGTGAAGTTGCTAATCTTACAAATTTGACAACTAGAACAATCAGATACTATGAAGAACTTGGTTTATTAGGAGATAGAAATAATAGATTGATAGGACAACTTCGAATATTTGAAAATGATGACATTGAACGTTTAAAGAAGATTCAGCTACTCAAAGATTTAGGGCTTACTTTGGAGGAAATTGGTCAAGTTATTGATTTGTACTTTACAGACGGACGGCTTATAGAAGGAAAATGCCAGGTAATACAAATTCTAAAGAGTCATATTGCAAGAGCTGAAGAGAAAATAAATGAGTTAAATACGTTTAAAATGGAGTGCGAGAAAAACATTTGCAGGATAGAAGCAATTATTAAGAATAATCAAACCATATAAGTTTCAACAAACTCAAATGAAAAATAACTATTAAAAGGTCTTTAATGTAAATTATATAAATAATGGAAAATGAGTAACAGGGTAGTAACCTGTACTTTTTTAGCTCATACTTAACGTTTACGTTAAAGGAATAAAAAATGAAATTGGAGGATATGTATTTATGAATCAAAACACAGATATAACTATAACGAAAGAATTTGAAATAAGTCCTTTTCTAATTATGATAATGTCAATTGCCTGTGCTGCTAGTGCAGCTAATCTATATTACGCTCAACCTTTACTAGAAGAAATTTCTAGATATTTTAATGTATCATCATCCATAATTGGAAGTGCAGCTATGCTGATTCAAATCGGTTATGCAATAGGTCTGATATTTTTAGTTCCATTGGGAGACGTTAAAGAACGAAGAGGCTTAATCATGACAATGTTGTTTTGTTCAGCACTAGCTCTGATTGCTATATCAATTTCTTCAAATATATGGTTGCTATTATTCACGTCAATGCTAGTTGGATTAACTTCGATTACTCCAATGCTGATTGTGCCTTTAGCCGCACATCTAGCAAAACCAGCAGAAAGGGGGAAGGTAATTGGAAGTGTAATGAGCGGACTACTAATTGGTATTTTATTATCTCGTGTATTTAGTGGAATTATAGGGTCAATTTTAGGATGGCAAATTGTTTATCGGATAGCTGCTGGAATGATGGTTTTATTAATCTTAGTATTTAGGTTATGGCTTCCAAAATCTGTTCCAGATTCTTCAATGAGTTATAAAAAATTGCTTAAATCACTAATAGGGTTATTAAAAAATCAACCAGTTTTAATAGAAGCTTCATTAATTGGTGCAATGATGTTTGGAACATTCAGTATTTTTTGGACGACCCTATCTTTTTTACTTAAATCTCCAGCTTACAATTTAGGAGCTCAAGCTGCTGGAATGTTTGGATTAGCTGGAATTGTAGGAGCTCTTGCGGCTTCTATAGTAGGACGAGTTGCTGACAAAAAAAGTCCTAGATTCACTTTAACTATAGCCATCATGATATCTTTATTGTCATATATTTGTTTATTGATTTTTGGACATGAAATGTGGGGACTTATTATTGGAGTAATACTATTAGACTTAGGAATTCAATCGGCGCAAATTTCAAATCAAGCCCTTATAAATACATTAGATGCTACAGCCCGTAGTCGTAATAATGCTGTATATATGACATTTTACTTTTGTGGTGGTGCATTGGGTTCATGGCTAGGGACATTTTTCTGGGGATTGTTTGGATGGATTGGAGTATGTGGCATTGGAATAACTTTTCAGATTATCGCAGCGACAATTCATATTTGGGGTGTAAAACGTAGATAAAAGCATGTAAAACGTAATATGAAATTATAATGAATTCAACTTTAATCAATTAGTTCAACATATTGGTGTTGAGTACATAAAGGTGATATTAAAAAAAAGGAGATTGATAAAATATGGGAAATAATATAGCCACAATTAACATGGATTTAGATAAATCTAGTAATGAACATGAATATAATGATGTTTTAGAACAAGTGTTGGAATTATTGTCTGTTCCAGAAGAGTATAATTTAAAATCTGTTCAAAGTCAAAAACAAAATGGAGCAGATGTCTTTGTTTTTAGATATGAAAAAAGTTCGGGAGAAAATAATGGTTTAGGTGGTGAACATTTTTCTTTTGTTGTAGAGAAAAATAATAATAAAATCCTAGGATTTACATGGATGGATAAAAGTTTATCAAAAGATGAGCTTCCAACGAAACAAGAAACAAAGGTATTTGCTAAAGAATTTTTGAATAAAATTGAACCTGGTATGTTTGAAAAATTGAGAAATTTATGGATAGATAAGCATGATGAAATTATTACATTAAATGATGAAAGGAATAGTGAAGGCGTTAATATCACTATATCAGGTATGAAATACAAATGCTATTTGGAAGATGAGGACAATTACGCTTGGATAATTGTAGGTTCTGGTTGTAATATAATAAAGTCAGAGTCTGTTTTATAGAGAATATTTGAAGTATAAAAAATATAGTAACTACTAATGGTTGCTTAAAAATGGAGAGAGAAAAGTAGGCTTGACATATATAATATCTTGTTTTTGATATTGCGGATATAAATTTTACAAAAGTGAGAAGGGGAGGAAAAATAAAATGAATAAAAAAGAAAATCAAGAATTTAAAACTGAAAAGCTAACTGCTATTATTAACGCTCGTATTTTTAATGGAGAAAAGGTAATTGATGAACAGAGTGTAATAATTGATGGTGAAAATATCATTGCTATCGGTGGTGAAGTACCAGCTGGAGCAACAATTGTCAATGCTAAGGGTGCTACTTTAATGCCTGGTCTTATTGATTCTCATGTGCATACTTCCGTAGACGGTCTACGCCATGCATTGAAATTTGGTGTTACAACTGAATTAGAAATGATGGGTGGTTATACGAAAAATGGTCGTGAATTAGAGTTAAAGGGTATCGATGATATTGCAGATGTACGTTCTGCTGGTATGGGGGTAACTGCTCCTGGTGGACATCCTGATGAACTAATTGGTGGGGATGGCATTCCTGACTTTGTACTTAAACAAATGGAAAAAATGACTGAAGAAGAAAAAGCAGCATTTATAGCGGCTCATGAAGATCAACAGAAGCATGAAGAAGAGTCACCTTCCGTAACAACCATTCAGGGAGCTATTAAACATGTAGATGAACAAGTATCGCAGGGTGCAGACTATGTGAAAATCTTAATTGAAGAAGGAACAGTAATGAATAGTCCTGGTCTGCCTGTTTTAAGTGATGATATTTACAAAGCAGCAGTAGATGAAGCACATAAGTTGGATAAAATAGTGATTGCCCATGTGCTAACAGCGGAATCCTCAAAAACAGCAATTAACCGTTGGAACTGGTAAGTCTATTATTCCTGTGTATCCTGGAGTAGATAGCACTATGCAAAACAAACTATGGAATTATACTAAAGAATTATTTAAGCGAAATGGCTTTATGGAATAAATTGATGAAACTATAGGTGGTATTTTGGGTATCAGTATTTTAGAATTTTAATATGTTAATAAATATTATCGACGCATAATTAATAAAGTAGGACTTACAGTATTAAGGTAAGTCCTACTTTATTATTCTTATATTCCGGTTAATAAAAAGTTACTTCAAGTGGATTTCTATCAGTTAATTAGTAAGTTTATAGCTTTATCAAGTATATTCTCATTCATTACATAATTTAAATTTAAAGAAATATTGTTATGATTTTTTTCCTGTTTTAAAAAGAATAACTGCTATGATTTGAGTTGCCATTCCAAAAATGCAAACTCCATACCATCCAAAGTGAGAATAACTGTATGTACCTAGAAAAGAACCAAATGCTCCTCCAAGAAAAAAACTAACCATATAAATAGTAGTAAGTCTATTACGCGTTTCTTCATTTAAAGCTTGTACTATTGCTTGATTTGATACATTACAGGATTGTACTCCTAAATCAAGAAAGATAATTCCTAAAATAAGTCCCCATATTTTAAAACCAAACAGAAAGAAGAATAAATAAGAAATTATAACCACAACTATACTTATTCCTATTGCAAATCTAGGACCTTTTTTATCTGCCATTTTTCCAACTAGTGGAGCTGCAAGAGCACCGCTAATACCAACTAATCCTAATAATCCTGCTGCTTCAGACCCCATATTGTAATGAGAACTTTCAAGTAAGAATATAAGAGATGTCCAAAATGCACTAAAAGCTGAAAACATAAGAGCACCGTTAAGAGAAGTTTTTCTTAAAATTGGCTCAGTTTTTATTAAATATATCAATGATTTTAACAATTCAGTATACTTAATATCAGAGGTAGGTTTACATAAAGGAATTAGTTTTCTTAGAATAATCATAAGAATAAACATAATAATTGCTGCAATAAGATAAACTGATCTCCAACCAAAGTAGCTGCCTAGAAGTCCGCTGATTGTACGGGAAACCAAGATTCCAACTAATAAACCACTCATAATTGTGCCAATTACTTGACCTCTTTGTTTTGGATCTGATAATTGTGCAGCTAAAGGAATAATGAGTTGAGGAATAATGGAAGTAAATCCAATAGCAAAAGAGGAGAGGCTTAGGATGAAAATATTTGAAGAAAAGAACATACTCATAAGTGAAAAGATTGAACATAAAAGTATTATCATTATTAATTTCCTTTTTTCTTTTATATCGCCTAAAGGTAATATAAATATCATTCCAACTGCATAACCTATTTGTGTTAGCATTGCTGCAAAACTTATGCTTAATTGATTTACATGAAAGGTCTTAGCTATATCAGCTAATAAGGGTTGAATATAATATAAATTTGCGACAGTAGCTCCACAGGCTATGGACATAACTAAAATTAATAAACGGTTCAATGTAGGAGTATTAGCTTCTAAATTATTTGAAGTAGAATTTGTTTTTATAATAGTATTGTTTGTTTGATACATTTTAAAATCACTCCCTTATATAATAATGATATTTTTAATTGAATATCTTTTCTTCTCTTTCTGGCTCTTTTATAATTCCTTGTCCGTTTTGCACAAGTTTCATAAGCCAAGCCATATTTTTACCTAGTATCCTCATTATTTGTATTCCTTCTTCATCCTGCATTACCTCACCTGGTAATCTTCCGTTAATAACATTCCAATAATTTGAAGTGGGGATTAGCATTTCAGAATGGTTAATATAATTATTTAATTGGTCAAAGGTTGGAATTCCACCAGCACGTCTTACAGCTACTACTGCAACTCCGACTTTAAGTCTTAGCATACTATCATTGGCTTCTGCTACATGAAAAGCCCTATCTAAAAATGCTTTCATTGTTCCTGCAATTGCTGAATAGTGTACTGGTGAGCCTAAGATTATTCCATCTGCATCTTTCATTTTTTCAATCCAATCATTAACTGGATCATTAGAAATAGCACATTTTCCATTTTTATTTTTTGTACAATATCCACAAGCAATGCATCCTCTAATAGACTTATTTCCTACGTGGATTATTTCTGTTTCTATGCCTTCCTTTTCAAGTTCCTCAACAACTATTTTTATTCCATGATAAGTATTACCCTCTTTAGATGGACTTCCGTTAAAAGCTACAACTTTCATTAATTTTTCCTCCTTATATTTAATGTTTTTATACACTTGATTAATTATAAAAATCTTGATTTCACTAGTGCTTTATATTATGCCAATTAAACAATTCAATTTAAATGAACTTAGAAAAACTGAACGTTTAGTTTATAAATATATAATATACTAAACGTTCAGTATTGTAAATAGTTTTTTATCTTTTTTTTAAAAAAAATATATAGTATAATATACGTATAGTTTATTAAGTATATTAATGCTAATTAATTATAATGGAGGTAATTACAATGGAGAAAAAATTGGGACGTCCGCGTAGTGAAAAAACTAAAAATGCTATTCTTACTGCTGCATATGAGTTAT
>Ga0302173_10001584_pt1 | contig 11314 bp, 9 predicted proteins | sample I_Fen_N3_1_FD_198785 | JGI IMG/M metagenome (GOLD analysis project Ga0302173, IMG submission 198785) | Peat permafrost microbial communities from Stordalen Mire near Abisko, Sweden - I_Fen_N3_1 | ecosystem: Environmental > Terrestrial > Soil > Wetlands > Permafrost | place: Sweden: Abisko... | reverse complement strand
AAAGAGGATTTTAGATATTTCATAAAACAAAAAGGTGGTTTGCTTGCTAAAGGAAGACTGCTTGGAATTCAATTTGAAGAATTATTTAAAGATGATTTATATTTTGAAATTGCAAGACATGCTAACAAAATGGCTATTTTACTAAAGAATGCATTAAAGGAAAAAGGATATGAGTTTTTAACCAATTCATATACTAATCAGCAGTTTCCTATCTTAACTAATAATATTATTAAAAAATTAAGCGAAAAATATTCATTTAATATTGAAAAGGTAATTGATAATAATAATACTGCAATTAGATTAGTAACATCTTGGGCAACAAATGAAGCCAATGTTTTAGAATTTATTGAAGACTTAAAAAATATGTAGATAAATGTGTGAAATTAATAGATATATTTGAGGCTTCATATCAATTAGTATTGATAAGGAGCTTTTATACAGTAAAACTTTTTATGTGGAGTTTTAACTTCACCTAAATTCAAGGAGGGATATTTTTGGAGTTACCATTATTACAAGAATTACTTAAATATCATGATGAGAAGAATTTACTTCTTTCTATGCCAGGAAATAAATGTGGAATTGGATTCTTAGGTGATGATATTGGGGAAAAGTTTGCGAATAGACTAGGATTTTTAGATATAACTGAAGTTGATCCGTTAGATAATTTACATTGTCCAGAAGGCGTTATAAAGGAAGCGCAAGATTTGTTAGCTAAAACTTATAAAGCTAATAAAGCATATTTTCTTGTAAATGGGAGTTCAGCTGGAAACTTAGCAGCTATGTTCTCTGCATTTGATGAAGGTGATGAGGTTTTAGTTGAAAGAAATTGCCACAAGTCAATTTATAATGGATTGATTTTAAGAAAATTAAAAGTTAAGTATATCGAACCTATTATTGATGAAAAAAATGGTGTATTTTTGCCACCTGATAAAGACAATATTTATAAAGTATTAAATCAATGTTTAAATCCAAAAGGAATTATATTAACTTATCCTAATTATTTTGGGATTACATATGACATTGAAGACATTATACTAGATTTGAAATTAAAAGGACTGAAAGTTATTATAGATTGTGCTCATGGAGCTCATTTTGGTATAAATAAAAGATTACCTAAATCTATTGCAAGTTTAGGCGATTATGTAGTTCTAAGTGCTCATAAGACATTGCCTGCATTGACTCAAGGGGCATATCTTTTAGCAAATGAAGAAAATAGTGTGTTAGAATTTTATTTAAAAGTATTCATAACAACATCGCCTTCTTATTTAATTATGGCATCTTTAGATTATGCTAGATATTATTTGGATAATTATGGTGAAAAAGATTATGAAAAATTAATAGAAATAGCAGAGAAATGGAAAAAAAAAATAAATAAACTGAAAAAAGTTCATATATTATGCAAGGATGATTTAAATGAACAATATAAGGATAAAATAATAAAGGAAGCTAAAATTAATTGCAAAGAAGAATATGATATTGATTTAAGTAGGTACATATTGATTCTTCCTGAAGGATATAGTGGACATAAACTTCTAGATTATTTAAGAAATGAAAAGATACAAGCTGAAATGAGTTTTTCAAGAGGAGTGGTTTTAATATTATCTCCATTTAATACAGAACAAGATTTTAAACGTATATATGAAGCTATTTTTAATATCGAAATGAATAGTATAAGAGGACAGATTCAATCGAAATATTTTTCGCATATTCCAGAAAAGGAATTTGAACCATATGAAGTCTTTAAATTGAATGGTGAGTGGTGTGAAGTTGAAAACTGTGAAGGTCATATTGCAAAAGAAGCAATAATACCCTATCCGCCCGGAATACCGTTGGTTTGCCAAGGGGAAATTATTTCGGCAAATGCTATAGATATAATAAAAGATTATGTTATTAATAAGAAAAGCATATTAGGAGTTGAAAACAATAAGGTTCAAGTAATTGAATTATTGGTATGAATTTAAATATTGTGATAAAATATAGCTATTTAGAATAAATAGAAGATAGGGAGGGATGGACAAGTATATTATGGAAACAAATATTGTTACCAAACAAAAAAATCAAGTTAAGATAAGAAAACCTAAAAACTATAAAGTTGTTATGTATAATGATGATTATACGACAATGGAATTTGTTATTAATATATTAGTGAATGTGTTTAACAAAAAGCTTTTGGAAGCAGAAAAGGTAATGTTAGATGTACATGAAAAAGGTAAGGGCATAGCGGGGATATATAGCTATGATATTGCAATTACGAAGGTTTCAACAGCAATGTCTATGGCAAAGCAAGAAGGATTTCCATTTAAGCTTACAGTAGAGGAGGCGTAGAATATGAAGATTACTAACGAAGTTAATTTAATATTACTTAAGGCATATGAAGAAGCAAAGGGGAAAAATAGTGAATATATTACTCCAGAACATCTTTTATATGCAGCAACATTTGATGAAAATGTAGAATATGCCATTAAAGAATGTGGTGGTAGTTTAGAAAATTTAAGGTATAACTTAAATACGTATATAAGAACATATATAAATAAAATTGGTAACGGAGAACCTCAAGAAAGTATTGAATTTCAGCAAATTATTTTAAATGCTAATGAACAAATTAGAAATAGTGGGAAAGATGCTATTGATATAGATCATATAATTTCTGCTATTTTCACTTTAGAAGATAGTTATGCACGCTATTATTTAGAACAAGAGGGTGTTACAAGAAGAGAATTATTATATTCTTTATGTCATAGTTTAGTAGAAGGTAATCAAAGTTATAATGAAGATGAAATGAAAGAGAATTTTGGCGAAGATATAGAAGGAGCTATAGATCAAGAAAGTCAAGAACAAACTAAAAAGAAAAAAGAAGATGCCTTTCTTAATAAGTTTACAACAAATCTTATTGAAAAAGCTAAGGAAGAAAATAGTGATCCTTTAATAGGTAGAAAAGATATTCTAGATAGAAGTATTCAAATACTTTGTAGAAGAATAAAAAATAATCCTATTCATGTAGGGGAATCTGGGGTTGGTAAGACTGCTATAACTTTAGGTCTTGCAAGACTTATAAGTGAGAGCAAGGTGCCGCAAAAACTAAAAGAAAGTTCAATGTTTTCTTTAGATATAGGAGCAGTAATTGCAGGAACTAAGTACAGAGGGGATTTTGAAGAAAGAATAAAAAGAATTTTAGATTTAATTGGAAAACAACATAAGCCAATAGTTTATATAGATGAAATACACAACATAGTTGGGGCTGGATCATTAAATGGTGGAGCTTTAGATGCATCTAACTTATTAAAGCCATATCTTACAGAAGGTAAAATAAGATTTATTGGAGCAACTACTTTTGATGAATATAAAAAATTCTTTGAAAAAGATAAAGCATTAAGCAGAAGGTTTCAAACAATAGATGTTAAAGAGCCTTCTATTAAAGAAGCGATAGAAATACTTAATGGACTTAAGAATAATTATGAAGAATATCATAATGTAAGCTATACAGATGAAGCTATAAGCGATGCTGTAACTTTAAGCGATAAGTATATTAATGATAAATATTTGCCGGATAAAGCTGTAGATATTATAGATGAAGCTGGAGCATATGCTCGTATGCATAATGAAGAATTGGAAGAAAAAATCATAATTGATAGAAAAGTTATTGAGGAAATAATTTCAAAGGTATGTAGTATCCCGAAACAAACAGTAGAAAGCAGCGAAATAAATTCTTTGAAATACTTGGAAGAGAGCTTAAAGGAAAATATTTTTTCGCAAGATAAAGCAATTGAAGAAGTTGTAAGGTGCATAAAGATGTCTAGATCTGGATTAAATGAGGAAGATAAACCAGTAGCCTCAATGCTTTTTGTTGGGCCTACTGGAGTTGGAAAAACTGAAATTGCAAGATGTCTTTCTAAAAAACTTGGTGTAGAGCTAATTAGATTTGATATGAGTGAATATGCTGAAAAGCATGCAGCTTCAAAACTTATAGGATCACCACCAGGATATGTAGGCTATGAAGAGGGCGGATTACTTACAGATGCAATAAGAAAAACACCTCACTGTGTATTATTACTAGATGAAATAGAAAAGGCTAATGAAGATATTTTAAATGTATTACTTCAAGTGATGGATTATGCAACACTTACTGACAATAAAGGTAGGAAAGCGGATTTTAGAAATGCAATAATAATAATGACTTCTAATGCAGGCGCAAGAAACATAGGCAAAAAACTTATAGGCTTTGGAGATCGAGAAGTTAAAGGTGAAGCTATAATGGAGGAAGTAAAGAAATTCTTTACACCTGAATTCAGAAATAGATTGGATAAGATAATAGTATTTAATAGTATGAGTGATTCTATGGCAATAAATATTGCTAAAAAACAATTGAATGACTTTAAAACTAAACTATCTACTAAAAATATTAAAATTGAGTTTAGTGAAGAGTGTGAAAGTTTTGTTGCTAAAACAGGTACGTCAGAAGAATTCGGAGCTAGAGAAATTGCTAGAATTATAGCTTCAAAAATAAAGCCACTATTAGTTGATGAAATTTTATTTGGAAAATTAAGTGATGGTGGAAATTGTGCTATTGATTTTATAGATGAAAATTTCAAATTAACAATTAATAATTAGCAATTAACAATGCATAAGGAGGAAACAAATTTCTAGGTCATTTCATCTGAATTGTGCGTTGTGAATTGATTTGTATATTATTGAATAAAAGTTTGAATTTTAGAGATAATATATAAATGACAGGGAGAAATCTCTAAACTAAAAGAGGAGGTGAACTGTTGCAAAGTTATTACATAACTTTGGCAATGGAACATTACAATGGAAGATAAGAAATTAATATGTAAAGATTGTGGCGATGAATTTATTTTTACTGTAGGAGAGCAAGAATTCTACAAAGAAAAAGGATTTGAAAATGAGCCAACAAGATGTGCTGATTGTAGAAGAGCTAGAAAGCAACAAAACAACAGAAGATAATCAATAAGGAATTTTGTTGATTTATCAAAGAGTCATGAGAATACATCTTATGGCTCTTATATATTATCTGAAATTCCATAACAAATTTTCTTTTGATTGTAAATTATGACATAGATAATTAAAAAAATATTAAAAGCCTATTGAATTTATTAGGCTTTTGCGAGTATAATATAGAGAAAGACTTGAATAAAAAATAAATAAGAAATTATTTGTATAATCTTTTTATTTTGAGAATTTAATATTTATAATGTACATTGAAATGAATTAGATTCTAAAAAATTATAGTTTAAAGATGTCGATAAGGAATAGTATATTAAGTGAACTTTTTTAGAGAACTAGAGATTGGTGGAAATCTAGTAAGTAAGCTTTATAGAAGCAGCCTTTGAATTTTATAGCTGAAAAATAAAAATTACAAAATTTAAATATAAATTTTATGAGTGATTATTTATATTTATATGATAATTTTTAATTAGGCTATAACGTGATCCTCATGTTATAGGGGTGGAGTATTATATTATACTCTAGCTGAGTGAACAATAATTATATTGTTTATTAGGGTGGTACCGCGAAGTAGTTCCTTCGTCCCTTGTTTGGGATGGGAGCTTTTTTTATATTTAAAAATAAGGAGGTTATTGTAAATGGAGGAAATACTTGAGATTTTAGAAAAAAATAGTAGATATACTGATGAACAAATTGCTGTTATGGTAGGGAAGACAACTGAAGAAGTTAGAGAGGCAATTAGAGATTATGAAGAAAAGAGCATCATAGCTGGTTATACAACTCTTATAAATTGGGAAAACACAGGGAGTGAAACAGTTACAGCTTTAATTGAAGTTAAAATAACACCTCAAAGAGGCGAAGGCTTTGATAAGGTTGCAGAAAGAATATACAAATTTTCAGAAGTTAAGGCATGTTATTTAATGTCTGGAGGATTTGATTTAACTGTTATTGTTGAGGGAAAGACCATGAAACAAGTGGCACTTTTTGTATCTGAAAAACTTGCTGTGCAACAATATGTATTAAGTACTGGGACTCATTTTGTGTTGAAAAAATATAAAGATCATGGCACAATGTTTAAAGAGAAGAAAATAGAAGATAGGGAGGCAATATTTATATGATACTAGAAGATATGATTTTAGATTATGTCAAAGAGATGCCTCCATCAGGCATACGAAAATATTTTGATATAATAAATGAAATGGATGATGTGATTTCCCTTGGAGTTGGAGAGCCAGATTTTGTTACTCCTTGGAATGTAAGAGAAGCTGGTATTTATTCTTTAGAACAGGGACATACCCATTACTCTTCAAATGCAGGAATGATTGAACTACGTAATGAAATAGCAAAGTATCTTCATAGGAGATTTGATCTTAATTATAATCCAGAAGATGAAATATTAGTTACTGTTGGAGGAAGTGAAGGAATTGATATAGCACTTAGAGCTTTAGTTGGACCTGGAGATGAAGTCATAGTTCCAGAACCAAGTTTTGTTGCATATAAAGGATGTACAGCTTTTACTGGAGCAATTGCTAAAGTGTTAGATCTTAAAGCAGAAGATGAATTTAAGCTTACACCAGGAGCGTTAGAAGCAGCGATTACTCCAAAAACAAAGGTGGTTATAATACCTTTTCCTAATAATCCAACAGGTGCAATAATGACAAGAGATGAACTTGTTGGAATAGTAGAAGTTTTAAAAGATAAAAATATAATTGTAATTTCAGATGAAATATACTCAGAACTTTGTTATGGAGAAAAGCATGTTTCAATAGCATCTTTTCCAGAAATGAGAGATAAAACTTTAGTTATAAATGGATTCTCTAAATCTTATGCAATGACAGGATGGAGACTTGGATATTTATGTGGCCATCCTACATTAATAAGCCAAATGAAGAAAATTCATCAATATGCAATTATGAGTGCACCAACAACAGCTCAATATGCAGCTATTGAAGCCTTGAAAAAAGGAGACGATAGTGTACAAGAAATGTGTAGAGAATATAATAGAAGAAGAAGAGTTTTATTAGATGGATTTAAAAAAATCGGATTAGATTGTTTTGAACCACTTGGAGCATTTTATATATTCCCAAGCATTAAATCTACAGGGATAACTTCAGATGAGTTCTGTGAACAATTACTTATAAGCGAAAAAGTTTTAGTTGTTCCAGGTAATGCCTTTGGTGATTGTGGAGAAGGATTTATAAGAGTTTGTTATGCTTCTTCTATGGATGATATTATTGAAGCCTTGAAAAGAATAGAAAGATTTGTTAATACTTTAAAACAAAAGTATTAGTCTAAGAAATAAAGTAACTAAGATTACACTTTCAAATATGTATTAAAAGTGTAAATGTAATTTAAAATGGTGCTATATTTATATGAAATTTAAATGTAAAATAAATATATTTATAAAATATATTTGTAAATATAGTATCATATTAAGTCTATATATTATGAGGAATTGGCTTAATATGTAGACATATCAGATATAATGAAAAAATAAAATTAATTATAGTATAAAAGTAAATATATTAGGAATATTGACATCATATTCCTAATATATTATTATTGTTATATGTGGAAGCGATACCATAAATAACTGATTTACTAAAAATTTGAGATAAAGCTTAAAATTTAAAATAGTGAAATGAAAAAAGAGAGTCCTAATTTTATGATTATGATTTGGATTTTTAAAGTGAAAGTAAGTTAAAGCAATGTTTCATATGTAGCTTTCGTAAATTATTTGCGGAACAAAGAGAAGCTAAGAAACATGAACTGAATTTTCTGAAAAAAATTTGCAATGGAGTGGATTTTGTGTCAGTAACTATAAGTGATATTGCAAAAGAAGCAAATGTGTCATCAGCAACAGTTTCAAGAGTTCTTAATAATTCAGGATACGTAAAAGAAGAAACCAAACAAAGGATATTAGCTGTAATAAAAGAGAAGAATTATGCTCCAAGTGCAATTGCTAGAAGTTTATCAAAAAGCGAAACTAATACAATAGGTGTTATTGTTCAAGATATAACTAATTCTTATTTTGGAGAAATTATAAAAGGAATAAGTGATATTGCTGAAAAAAATAATTTGAATATAATTTTATTTAATACAGATAATTATTTGGAGAAAGAAGTACGTGCGCTTAATTTACTAAGGGAACAAAGAATTAAAGGGATTATAATGACTCCAGGTTTTGGTGAAGAAAAATTTAATGAAACTTACATAAAAACAATAAAGAATATAAATATTCCAATAATTTTAGTTTCTGCAGATGTTAAGTTTACCAAGTTAAATGGAGTTTTTGTAGATAATATAAAAGGTGGATTTGATGCTACAAACTTATTAATTAAAGAAGGTCATACTAAAATAGGGATTATGATAGGTTTATTAAGTTCAGAGCCCATAGCGGATAGATTAGAAGGATATAAAAAAGCACTAACAGAAAATAATATTCCGTTTAACAATAAATACATTTATTCTGGAGATTTCAAATTAGATAAAGCATATGAACTGACTAAAAAATTATTTAAAGAAAAAGATCCTCCTACAGCCTTAGTCATTTGTAGTAATATGATGACCATGGGAGTTATAAAAGCATTAAAAGAGCAAAATAAAGATATACCTAAAGATTTAGCTATAATAGGTTTTGATAAAATTGATTTTCTAGATATGGTTGGATTAAACATTACATATATGGAAGATTGTCCAATTGAACTAGGACGTGCATCAATGGATATGCTTTGTGATATTATAAGAAATACTGATAAGACTGGTGTAAGAAGGTTGATTATTGCACCACAAATAATAACTAAAGGTTCAGAAAAAAAGTTATAAGTAAGTATGCAAAGGGATATACGAACTTTAAATAAAGTTTATAATATTAAAATTTGTAGCAGTTATTGTTGGAATGTTATTTTCACTTTTACATGCATTTGCAAGTATAAATTTAAATGCAAATCAAGTAATTAGTGGTACAGCGATAAATATGATTGCAGGAGCTTTAACTATTTTTTTAGCAAGAACTATTGCAGGAAGTGGAAATATAAGAATTAGATCAGGATTTTTTCAAAAAGACATTCCAATATTATCACAAATACCCATAATTGGAGATTTGTTTTTTAAGAAAACATATGTTACTACATGGCTTGCATTAGCTATATTATTAATAAGTATTTTCTTTCTATATAAAACAAGATTTGGATTAAGATTAAGATCTTGTGGAGAACATCCTCAAGCAGCTGATGCAGCAGGAATAAACGTTTATCGTATGCGTTATATAGGTGTATTACTATCGGGAGGATTATCTTCATTAGCTGGAGCAATAATACTTGTAACATATTCAGGAGAATTTAATGGAAGTGTTGCAGGGCTTGGATTCTTGGCATTAGCAGCATTAATTTTTGGTCAATGGAAACCACTTGGAATTCTTGCAGCTACATCATTCTTCGGATTTGCAACAACAATTGCAAATGTATCACAAGTTATTTCATCACTTGGTTCAATTCCACCAGTAGTATTAAAAACTTTCCCTTATATAGTTACTTTATTGGCACTTGTGTTGTTCTCAAAGTCATCACAAGCACCTAAGGCAGAAGGAGAACCTTTTGATTCGGGAAAAAGGTAGATATTAATTTACAATTAACTTTTTAGAAATATGTAGAGGAGAGATAAAATATGGATATAGCAAAATATATAGATCATACAATATTAAAGCCAGAGGCAACAGTAGAAGAGGTAAAAAAACTTTGCAAAGAAGCTAAAGAATATAACTTTGCATCAGTTTGCGTAAATGGATGTTATTCAAAATTAGTTAGTACTGAACTTGCAGGAAGTGACGTAAAAACTTGTGTTGTAGTAGGATTTCCATTAGGATCTATGACAAAAGAAGCTAAGGCGTTTGAAACAACTGATGCTATTAAAAATGGTGCTAATGAAATAGATATGGTTATAAATGTAGGAGCATTAAAAGATAAAAATTATGATCTTTTTAAAGAAGATATAGAAGCAGTAGTAAATGCAGCTAAAGGAAAAGCAATAGTTAAGGTTATTATTGAAACATGTTTATTAAATGATGAAGAAAAAGTTAAAGCATGTGAAATATCTAAAGAAGCTAACGCTGATTTTGTTAAAACATCAACAGGCTTTTCAACTGGTGGAGCAACAAAAGAAGATATTGCTCTTATGAGAAAAACTGTAGGGGAAAGTCTAGGTGTAAAAGCATCTGGTGGAGTTAGAGATTATAAGGCTGCTATGGATATGATAAATGCAGGCGCAAGCAGAATAGGTGCTAGTGCAAGTATTGCTATTGTTAGTGAAAGTAAATAGTCTAAAATAAGGGGTGATTTTATGAAGATGGTTGATATTATAAGCAAAAAGAGATCTGGATTGGAGCTTACCACAGAAGAAATAAATTTCTTTATTGAAAATTATACAAATGGTAGTATTCCAGATTATCAAGTATCAGCATTACTTATGGCAATTTGTTTTCAAAAAATGAATATGAGAGAAACATCAGATCTTACTATGGCAATGGTGAATTCAGGTGATGTTCTTGATTTATCCAATATAGAAGGAATAAAAGTTGATAAACATAGTACAGGTGGAGTTGGAGATACTACAACACTTGTACTTACACCAATGGTTGCAGCCCTTGGTATTCCAGTTGCAAAGATGTCTGGTAGAGGACTTGGACATACTGGTGGAACAATAGATAAATTAGAATCTTTTACAGGTTTTTCAGTTGAAATAAGTGAAGAACAATTTATAGATAATGTTAATGATAATAAGATAGCGATAATGGGTCAAACTGCTGATTTAGCGCCTGCAGATAAGAAATTATATGCATTAAGAGATGTTACAGCTACAGTTGAAAATATATCACTTATATCATCAAGTATAATGAGTAAAAAAATTGCTGCAGGAGCAGATGCTATTGTACTAGATGTAAAAGTTGGTGACGGAGCCTTTATGAAATCTTTTGAGGATGCAAAAGAACTTGCGGAAGCTATGGTTATCATTGGGAATAATGTTAATAGAAAAACAATTGCTGTTATATCAGATATGGATCAACCTTTAGGATTTGCAGTTGGAAATGCATTAGAAGTTAAAGAAGCAATTGATACATTAAATGGTGTTGGACCGAAAGATTTGTTAGAATTGTGCTTAACTCTTGGTAGTAACATGGTAGTACTTGCAAAAAAAGCTAAAAATGTAGAAGAAGCTAGACAAATGTTGATTAAGGTTATAGATGATAAATCAGCATTAGAAAAATTACAAGAATTTATTGCATCTCAAGGAGGAAATCCAAGCCATGTTAATCATACTGAACTATTACCAACAGCAAAGTATGTTTTAAAAGTTA
>Ga0302173_10001583_pt1 | contig 11316 bp, 10 predicted proteins | sample I_Fen_N3_1_FD_198785 | JGI IMG/M metagenome (GOLD analysis project Ga0302173, IMG submission 198785) | Peat permafrost microbial communities from Stordalen Mire near Abisko, Sweden - I_Fen_N3_1 | ecosystem: Environmental > Terrestrial > Soil > Wetlands > Permafrost | place: Sweden: Abisko... | reverse complement strand
ATGATAAAAGAATTGAGTGTAAATCATATGAAGAGATAGAATATATAAAAGGAGATATTTTAATAAATTCAACTCCTCTAGGAATGTATCCACATATAGATGAAACTCCAGTTCATGAAGATATAATATCTAATTTTAATGCTTTAATCGACATCATTTATAATCCTAAGGAAACAGAATTCTTAAAAATAGGAAAAGCCTTGAATAAAAAAGTGTGTGGTGGAATTGAAATGCTAGTTGGTCAAGCTATAAAGGCAGAGGAAATATGGCAGGGAGTTCCCCTTGATAATAAAGTAACTCAAGAATTATATTCAATGTTTCAAGATGAATTTAAGTAGGTGACATATATGAAAAACAAGGTAGTGCTTATCGGTATGCCTGGATGTGGTAAAAGCACAATTGGTAGATTGGTAAGTAAAGAATTAAATTTTAGTTTTGTTGATATGGATAAGTATATTGAAGATATGACATCCAAGACAATTCCTCAGCTTTTTGAACAGGGAGAAGAGTACTTTAGAGATTTTGAAACTTTAGCTTGCAAGGAATTATCTGAAAAGAGTAATATATTAATTTCGTCTGGTGGGGGAGTAGTAAAAAGAAAAGAGAATATTGAAATATTAAAAAAGGAAGCCTATATAATTTTCATAGATAGACCATTAGGGGAACTAGTAAATGATATAGATATTACCAAAAGGCCTTTGCTAAAAGAAGGTAAAGAAAAACTAATTAAGCTATATGAAGAACGTTATGAAATATATAAATTATCAGCAGATGAAATAGTTAAAAATGATAAAAGCATTAATGCTACTATAAATATAATAAAAGAATTTATTAGGACTAATTTAAAAATAAAGTAAGATTCTTTTAGAAAGGAGATTAATGATGAAGATTATGGTTATTAATGGACCTAACTTAAATATGGTTGGAGTTAGGGAAAAAGGTGTCTATGGCACAAAATCCTTTGAAGATATATGTGAATATATAAATGAAGAAGGTTTAAAAAGAGGGCACGAGATAACATTATTTCAAAGTAATTGTGAAGGTGAAATAATTGATGAACTTCAAAAAGCATATTTTGAAAAATATGATGGAATAATAATTAATCCAGGTGCTTATACGCATTATAGTTATGCAATTCATGATGCTATAAAAGGACTTAATATTGATACAGTTGAAGTACATTTATCAAATGTACATTCAAGAGAAGATTTTAGAAAAAAATCTGTAACTGCACCAGCTTGTATAGGACAAATGTGTGGTTTTGGAGAAAATGGATATGTATTAGCTATGAAGGCATTAGAATTGAAAAATATGTCTAAATAGTTTATATTATATATGTAGTATAGAAGCATAGTGAAAAATTAAAAAATTAAATTAGTAGTACAGGAGGAAAGTAAAATGATAATTATTATGAACCCAAAAGCAAGTGAAGAAGAAGTAGGAAAGGTAAAAGCGGTAGTTGAATCAAAAGGCTTAGAAACTAATCTTTCTAAGGGAGACACATACTACATAATAGGTGTTGTAGGAGATACTTCTATAATAGATCCTAAAAAAATACAAGTACTTAAAGGCGTTGATAGAGTTATGAAGGTTCAAGAACCTTTTAAGAAAGCTAATAGAATATTCAAGCCTGAAGATACTGTAGTTAATGTTGAAGGATCAATAGTTGGTGGCGGAAGACTTGGAGTAATGGCTGGTCCATGTTCTGTTGAAAGCGAAGAACAAATTATTGAGATAGCTAAGAGAGTAAAGGCAGCGGGTGCTAACTTCTTAAGAGGAGGAGCATTTAAGCCAAGAACTTCACCATATAGTTTCCAAGGTTTAGAACTTGAAGGATTAAAACTTTTAAAGGTAGCAAAAAAAGAAACTGGACTTCCAATAGTAACAGAACTTATGTCTACAGATTACTTAGATGCGTTTGTTGAAGATGTTGATATGATTCAAATTGGCGCTAGAAATATGCAAAATTTTGATTTGTTAAAACAAATTGGTAAGACTAAGACACCTATTCTTTTAAAGAGAGGCTTATCTGCAACTATTGAAGAATGGCTTATGTCAGCTGAATATATCATGGCTGGTGGTAATGAAAATGTAATTCTTTGTGAAAGAGGAATAAGAACATTTGAAACTATTACAAGAAACACATTAGATTTACAAGCAATTCCAGTAATTAAAAGATTATCACATTTACCAATAATTGTTGATCCAAGTCATGCTGGAGGATATGCTTACTTAGTAGAACCAATGGCTAAAGCTGCTATAATGGCTGGTGCTGATGGACTTATGATAGAAGTTCATAATGATCCTGAAAATGCATTAAGTGATGGACAACAATCACTTACTCCAGATCAATTTGATATGTTAATGAGTAAAGTTAAGGCTGTAGCGAATATAGAAGATAAAGAAATTTAGGACTTGAGGAGCTATAGATATGAAAATATTAGTTGTAGGTCTTGGAGTAATTGGAGGATCATTTACCATGGCTTTGAAGGAAGCAGGGTATGATGATGTATATGGAATAGATATTAATGAGGAATCACTTAAAAAAGCTAAGAAGCTTGGATTAATCAAAGAGGGATTCACAAATGGGCAAGAAATTGTTAAAAGTGCAGATTTTATAATTATATCCCTATATCCTAGATTAGTTAAACAATTTATTATTGATAATAAAGACAACTTTAAGGATGGTGCAGTAATAACAGATGCAACTGGCATTAAAAAACTATTTATTGAAGACATAGTAAAAATATTACCTGAAAATATTGATTTTGTTTTTGGACATCCAATGGCAGGAAGAGAAAAGAAAGGTATAGATTTTGCTACTAGTCAAGTTTTTAAAGGTGCAAATTATATTTTAACTCCAGTAGCTAGGAATAAAGAAGAAAATTTAAACATGATAGAAGATTTAGTTTATAAAATTGGATTTAAAAGAATTAAAAGAATAACTCCTGAATATCATGATGAAATGATTGGATTTACAAGCCAACTTCCACATTCATTAGCTGTAGCATTAGTTAACAGTGATGTAGAAGGAAGAGACACTGGGAGCTTTATTGGAGATAGCTATAGAGATTTAACAAGAATAGCTAATATAAATGAAGATTTATGGAGTGAACTTTTCCTGGGAAATAAGGATAATTTGCTGAAAAGCATAGAAGATTTTGAAACAGAGTTAGATAAGATAAAAGATGCAATAAAAAATGATGATAAAGAAGCGTTGAAGGAGATATTTAGAAAATCAACTAAGAGGCGTGAAAAATTATAAAATAGAAAAGAAATCAGAAGAAGGTTCATATGGGATTTATGAACCTTCTTCTCTTTTAGGTATAATCAAAAAATAACAAGTCAGCATGCTAGTATATTTTACTTCATGGACTTGTTATTTATTTCATATACTTTATGTGTTCTAAATTAACTTGTTAGTTAATTTAGAAACTTAATACAAACTGGATTTGGTATATATTCAGATATGTTTAAGTATTCTAATTCACCTGTAGATTTATTGACAGAATATAATTCAATATTATTTGTATCTTGATTTGAAACAATTAAAAATTTACCAGAAGGTGATATTGAAAAATCACGTGGACTCTTTCCAATAAGCTTAATATTTGATGAAAAATTAAGTTCACCAGAATCAGAATTTACATTAAATACAGTTATGCTATCGTAACCGCGGTTTGAAGTATATAAGTAATTACCATCAGCAGAAATATGAATAGCACCTCCAGCGCTTTCAACAGAACAATCTACTGGTAGCATAGATATATATTGTATTACCTCAAATGAATTTTTTGATTTATCATATTTTAAAGTAATAACTTCTGAGGTTAATTCAGTAATGATATATGCGAAGTTGCCATTAGGATGAAACTCCATGTGTCTTGGGCCGCAGCCGGGTTTTAAAGTTATACTTTTATCAGAAAGCTCAATAAGTTTACCATCTTTTAAACTATAGACAGATAGTTTATCTAAGCCTAAATCAATTGTATAAAGAGAATTTCCATCTGGTGTAAAATTAGCAAAATGAATATGAGCATTTTCTTGTCTTAATTTATTTGGACCTGAACCAGTATGTATTACTGCATCTAAAGGCGATTCAATACTACCATCAGATGCAATTTTATATGATATAAGTTCTGCTTTATGATAATTTGAAGTTAAAACATAGTTATTCTGCTTATCTATAACCACATGACAAGGTGATTTTCCCTCTGTAAAGCTACAGTTTAAAGGTTTTAATTTGTAAGTATCGGGATTTATTTCGAATGAAGCTAAACCACCTTTTTCACCATCTTTTACTACTGAATAAAGGTTAGTGTTATCCTTATTTATTGATAAGTAAGTAGGAAAGCCCAATTCACAAGCAGGTTCAATATTTTCTATACAACACTTAGTTTCATTAAGTATAAATTTATAGATTCCTTTACTTTCACCATAAGTATAAGTTCCGACATAAGCAATATATTTTTCATCTCTCATAATATTACCTCCAATTAGATATTTAAATTGAAATTAAAATAAATGTAGAATATATAATGATTTTAAACTTAAAAAGTTATTATTACAAGCAAAATAGGATATGTCTTTTAAAATGGTTTTATCAATATATAAATTTCTTTCATTAATAAAAAGGCCCAATAGACTCGCGATTTACTTATTATTTGCTTCAATAGTGAGGTTTATATCTAGAGAAAATACAACAAAAGAAATAACTGTATTAGGAATTTTAGTATCTTAGTTAGATTATAGAAATCAGTAAGGAAGAAGCGTTAAATTTAGATGATCTATAAATTATTTAAATAAGTCATATTATAAGCATTTCTAAACTGTTTAGGAGTTAAGTTTTCATACTTTTTAAAGAGCTTTAAAAAATATTTTTCATCTATGAAGCCTAGTTCATGGGCAATTTCTTTAATATTTAAACCTGAATTGCACAGAAGCTGTTTACCATTAGATACTCTTAAGTAATTTATATATTCCTGCATGCTCATGCCCATTCGTTTCTTAAAATAACGTGCTAGATATTCCTTTGAAAAGCTAAATTCATAGGCTACATTTTGAAGAGATATATTTTGAGTTATATGAATTTTTATCCATTGTAGTATTTGAGGTAAAATGTCTTCTTGCACAACATTTGTAGTCGTTAGTTCAAAATTCAAAATAACTTGTTCTGTTACTTCTATTAATAGTGAAGTTAGAATATAATTTACACTTTGATTAGTATAGTAGTTGGATTGTGATAAATGAAGCAATTGACGAAAGAGTACATTTATTTTATCAAGATTTAAATTTCTAGCAAAAGTAGGAATTAAGATATTTGAACTTAATCCATCAAAATAAGGATTATTTTGAGTAATTGATATCTCAGATATAATATCAATATGATTAGAAACAGTAAAAAAATTATTACAATAGAAATGTACCCAATAAAAAGAAGTACCTTTATCTGAATACTCATATCCCATATGTGTAAGGCCAGGTTCAAGTAGTAAAAGGTCACCTTCCTTTAGTTCATATTTTTCATCATCCTGCTGAATATAAACAGTTCCTTTATTAATTATAATAATTTCATAATTATCCATGATTCGCTCCATGTGCAACCATTTACTATCGGCAGTAAAATTTCCACATATAGAAAATGTCAAAGGAGTATCAATATTTGCTTTAAGATAATTCATTAGTCAATATTCGCCACCTTTTGTTAATATAGTCTACCGACAAGGATATTATTTTGTGTCATAGTTATATTGTACAAAGTATTAATATGTATGTAAATGCAATTTAATGCACTTTTAAGATAAGACTCATTGAAAAAAATAATAGGATAAAATATATATGGCATTTTTGATTTATTATTTTCTTTCACATGGATAGCTGAAAATTTCAAAAATTATTTATAGTTATGAAAGGAACGGATGAGATTATGGAAAAAGTAGAATTGTTAAATGGTATATTTAAAGACTCCCAAGATAAGGGGAAGGAGTATCTGGTATATCTTGATGTTGATAGACTTGTAGCACCTTGCTATGAAGCTATAGGTAAAATGCCTAAAAAGCCACGTTATGGTGGATGGGAATCAATGAAAATAAGTGGACATTCTTTAGGACATTTTATGTCAGCAGTATCTTCATTGTATGTTGCTGAAAAAGATGAGATATTAAAAGAAAAACTTGATTATGCAGTATCTGAACTTGCATATCTTCAAAGCTTAGATGAAAAAGGATATGTTAGTGGTTTTCCGAGAGAATGTTTTGATAAGGTATTTACCGGTGACTTTAATGTTACAAGATTTGAACTTGGAGAAAGTTGGGTTCCTTGGTATAGCATTCACAAAATCTATGCAGGACTTATTGATGTTTATGTACTTACTGGAAATCAACAAGCACTTGAAGTAGTTATAAAACTTTCTGACTGGGCAAAAAAGGGAACAGATAATTTAACAGAAGAAAAATTTGATAAAATGACTTACTGCGAACATGGTGGTATGTGTGAAGCGATGGCAAATCTTTATGAAATTACTAAAAATAATGATTATCTAGATTTATCAAAAAGATTTTATCATAAAGAAACATTAACTCCTTTAACAGCATTACAGGATGAGCTTGAAGGAAAGCATGCTAATACTCAAATACCTAAGGTCATCGGTGCAGCAAGACTTTATGAGCTTATTGGTAATGAAGATTATAAAAATGCAGCAATATTTTTCTGGAATGTAGTTACTAAAAGTCGCTCATATGCTATAGGTGGAAACAGTAGGGATGAGCATTTTGGAAAGGCAAATACTGAAAAATTAGGTGTTACTACAGCTGAAACTTGTAATACTTACAATATGTTAAAGCTTACAGAGCACTTATATTCATGGGAGCATAATTCAGAGTACATGGATTATTATGAAAATGCATTATATAATCATATACTTGCATCTCAAGATCCAGAAACAGGCATGAAAACTTATTTTGTTTCAACACAACCTGGACATTTTAAAGTCTATTGCTCACCTGATAATTCTTTTTGGTGTTGTACAGGTACAGGAATGGAGAATCCAACGAGATATATAAGAAATATATATTACAGGGATGATGAAGAGTTATTTGTAAATCTATATATTTCTTCAAAGATTGAATTAGAGGATAAGGGAATAGTACTTAGCCAAGAAACAAAATTCCCAGAAGCCCATAAAATAAAACTTATATTTGAAGAAGCAGAAGAAAAGCTTATGACTTTAAATATAAGAGTACCATATTGGGTAAATGGAGAAGTAAAGGTAGTTGTAAATGGAACAAGTGAATATTCTAAATCCGAAAAAGGATATATAGCAATTCAAGGTAATTGGAAAAAAGGTGATGTTATAGATGTAACTATTCCAATGAATATACATGTTTATGCATCAAAAGAAGACTCACATAAAATTGCATTTATGTATGGACCACTTGTGCTTGCAGGTGAACTAGGACGCGAGAATTTTCCGGAAACAGACATTTTAGAAGATCATTTAAAATTAAATCATTATCCAGGAATTATAGTTCCAACTTTAGTAACAGATAATTTAAATATTGAAGAATGCATTAAACCAGTAAAAGATTCAATATTAACTTTTGAAACAAGAGCAATAGGTGAACCGGGCAATGTGAAATGTACATTAATTCCTTTTTATGCTCTTCATCATCAAAGATATACAATTTATTGGACAAAGATGACAACAGAGGAATATAAGAAAACAGAATTAACGAGTATTGATTACCAAGAAAAGTTAGATGCGATAACAATAGATTTAGTTAATCCAAATGAACAGCAACCAGAAATAGAGCATAAAATGAAATATCAAAATTCACATTCTGATTATTCTAGTGAAGCGGGAGAAGGTTGGCGTGAAATAATAAATGAGGGATATTTCAGCTATGAAATGAATGTTGATCCAGATAGACAAATGTATTTAGTAGTGACATATTGGGGTAGTGATAAGGAATGTTTTATTGATGGAGAAATATGTATAAGAGAATTTAATATATCTGTAAATGATAGTTTAATTTCAGAAGAATTATTAAATGAAAATAAACCTTATGCATTATTTGATAAATTCTATACTATACCTAAAGAATTAACTAATGGTAAATCAAAGATTGAAGTGAAATTTGAATCTGCTAAAGGGAAAATTGCAGGAAGGATATTTGGAGTTAGGATTGCATTAAAAGATAAAGTTTAAAGTAATAATTAAAGAAAAAATTTTAAACATGATAGAAGATTTAGTTTATAAAATTGGATTTAAAAAAGTTAAAAGAATAACTCCAGAATATCATGATGAAATGATTGGATTTACAAGAAAACTTCCACATTCATTGGCTGTGGCATTAGTCAACAGAGATGTAGAAGGAAGAGATACTGGAAGCTTTATTGGAGATAGTTATAGAGATTTAACAAGAATAGCTAATATAAATGAAGATTTATGGAGTGAACTTTTCCTAGGAAATAAGGATAATTTGTTGAAAAGCATAGAAGATTTTGAAACAGAGTTAGATAAGATAAAAGATGGAATAAAAAATGATGATAAAGAAGCGTTGAAGGAGATATTTAGAAAATCAATTAAGAGGCGTGAAAAATTATAAAATAGAGAGGATAAGCTGATGTATTTATAACAGTTTATCTTCTCTTTATTATTTAGAAAAGTATATATTTATCTTATATTTAAAGCTGTAAAGCTAAATAAGTACTTAAAATTAATTCAAAAAATAATCAAATAATATTGTAACTATTAAAAAAAAATGTTATTCTATATAGGAATAAAAGATTAACGTTAACTTAAAAAATATAAGAGACAAGCGTGTTTTAACTAAATAACATGATATAAAATAAAGGAGGCTTATTATGGCTGGTATTTCGCTTAAACATATAGTAAAAACTTATCATGGAAATGTAACCGTTGTAAAAGATTTAAATTTAGAGATTAAGGATAAGGAGTTTGTTGTTCTTGTAGGTCCATCAGGATGTGGTAAATCTACTACATTAAGAATGATTGCAGGTTTAGAAGATATAACTGGTGGAGAACTATATATTGGAGATAGGTTAGTTAATGAAGTTTCACCTAAGGATAGGGATATTGCAATGGTTTTTCAAAATTATGCATTATATCCGCATATGACTGTATATAAAAATATAGGATTTGGATTAAATTTACGTAAAATGGATAAAAAGGTTATAGATATAAAAACTAGAGAAGTTTCTAAGATTTTAGATATAGAACATTTACTAAATCGTAAACCAAAAGAACTTTCAGGAGGTCAAAGACAACGTGTGGCTTTAGGAAGAGCTATGGTGCGTGAACCATCTGTATTTCTTTTAGATGAACCACTTTCTAATTTAGATGCAAAATTGCGAGCTGAGATGAGAAGAGAAATTATAAAGCTTCATAGAACATTAGATATTACGTTTGTATATGTTACTCATGATCAAACTGAAGCTATGACTATGGGGGATAGCATTGTAGTTATGAAAGATGGTTATATACAACAAATGGATACACCAATAGCTTTATATGATTCACCATGTAATTTATTTGTTGCAGGTTTTATTGGATCTCCGCAAATGAATTTTATTGATTCTACTATAGAAAAGAAGAATGATGAATATTATGTTAAATTTAAAAATTATAGTATTTTAATTCCTAATAATAAAGGTGGAAAAGAAATATTTGAACCATACGTTGGAAAAAATGTAGTTCTTGGTGTTAGACCAGAGCATATTTACATAGAAGAGGAATTATTAGAAAAGTACAAAGAAAGTGTAATAAAAACTAAAGTTGTTCTTAGTGAATTAATGGGTGCAGAGGTATACTTGCATGTTGATTGCAATGACCAAAAAATTGTTACACGTACATCAGCAAATATAAATTTGGAAGCAGATGAATTAATTAAGTTGGCAATTGATGTGGACAAGATTCATTTGTTTAATAAAGAAACAGAAAAAACTATTTGCAATTAATTAAAACAGTTAATTTCAGTCATGCTCTTTAAAAGGACTAATCATTAAAGAGCATTGACTTTGAATCTAGGATATTTACATCTTAATTCCACCAGATTTAGTTGGTGAGTATTTTAATTATGGAGATATATTATGAAATTATTTTTTTTAGATTACAACAAAGAAGGGTCTGGCGTTCAAAAAAACACTCCTCCTAAAGAGGGGCTAGAGTTATTTTTTGATATATTTAAACGTGAATTTACATCACTTATAAAGTTAAATTTACTTTTTATATTTAGTTGTATTCCCATTATTACTATCGGACCAGCTATTGGTGCAATGACATCAGTGACGATTAGAATGGTGCAAGATATGCCTTCTGATTTATCTTATGATTTTAAAGAAGCATTTAAGAAAAATTGGAAGCCTTCTTTAGCAAGTAGTATCTTGATTTTTGTAATTATGTTGATTCTATGGTTGCTATTGATATTTTGTATGCATTCAGAAGGATTAATTCTTAATATAATGATTTCAGTTATATTTGTAATTATAGTGATACTAGGAATTTCAAGTATATATATATATCCAATGATCGTAAAAGTAGAGTTATCGTTAATGGTAATTTTTAAAAATGCATTTTTGTTAGGCGTTGCTCATATAAAGCATTCATTTCCAACGTTTTTAGTATGTGTAGCATTACTTGAGTGCAGTATTTTATTCCTACCATTTACTTTGCTGTTTACATTTGCATTTATTAGTTTTATAAGCAGTTTTTGTGCTTGGGATAGTATAAATAAATATATAATAAAAGATGCTAATAGAGCTAATAATAAAGCTTAAGGTTGGCAATGAAATAAAATATTTTAGGGATTGCTTTTAAAGAAAAAATATATTTAGAGTTATTGACAACTAATAATTTAAGATATATACTAAAAATGGTTAAACGTTAACTTAAAAAAGAAAAGGGGTATGTAAAAATGAAAATACGTAAACAATTAGCACTATTGCTTGCTGGAGCGTTAACAGTTGGATCGTTAACTGGTTGTGGTGGAAACGCTAACACTGGAAGTACTGCAAGTGGTGCAAAAACTCTTACAGTAATAACTCACAGAACTGATATGGATGCAACATTCGCAAAATACAAAACAGAATTTGAATCAAGTCATCCAGGAACTACAGTTAAGTTTGAATCAATAACTAATTACCAACAGGATATGAACACTCGAATGAGTACAGAAGACTATGGTGACGTTTTAATGATACCAGGTAATATTACTAAAAACCAATTTAAAGATTTCTTTGAACCAATGGGAAAAATTGATGAACTTAAAGATAAGTATGGTTTCCTAGATAATGTAA
>Ga0302173_10001581_pt1 | contig 11321 bp, 8 predicted proteins | sample I_Fen_N3_1_FD_198785 | JGI IMG/M metagenome (GOLD analysis project Ga0302173, IMG submission 198785) | Peat permafrost microbial communities from Stordalen Mire near Abisko, Sweden - I_Fen_N3_1 | ecosystem: Environmental > Terrestrial > Soil > Wetlands > Permafrost | place: Sweden: Abisko... | reverse complement strand
TATCCTGTAAGTGCATTCATTTTCCCTCTAATTTCTATTGGTTTTGTCACTTATAGAATACAGGAATTTGGATGCTTTTTTAATGGTAATTTTATGTCAAGCACAGTTTTTGGTGTTGAGCCATAATTATACTTAATTACTAATCAATATTCAATAAGGCACAATTAAAATAATAATAGACCAGTATGCTTATATGACACAAAATATACTTACGTTGTTTTTATTACTATAACATAAGCCTTAAATTATAATTCCTAATATTTTCTCAGCTAATTAAGAAAAAGATTGCAATAAATATCTTCAACAAATATTTATCACAATCTTTTAACACCTTATCTCTTTTTAACCTGCATGTTTCCTATAAATTGTTATATTGTTATATGTTTTTGTTTTTTTATTTTTAAAAATATATATTGAAAAACATATTTATTTAAAACAATCTAGATAATTTCCACTGGTTACTTCATTGCTGTAGCCAGGAATATGCCGGTATTTGTATACTCCCCTTTACTTGACACTCCTATTGCATTTAATTTTGTATCTTCAATTTCAATATTTCTAAAACCTACATTTTCAAGCCACTCTCTTATTTCATTTTCACTAAACCCCAACCATTCATCATACATCTCTTCTTTTGCCCATTCCCCCTCATGCTTATACACATCAGAGATTACTACTCTTCCCCCTTGTTTTAATACTCTATACATTTCTTTTATGCTTTCATTTGGTTTTACTATATGATGAAGAGCCATATTAATAGTGATTACATCTAATGAATCATCAAATAAAGCTAACTCATCCAATGTAGATTTTATTGGATATATATTATTAAATTTCTGTTTAATGATTTCTTTTTTAAGCTCCTTAAGCATATTTAAAGATTGATCTATTGCAAAAACTATATGCGGATTTTTACTGGCAAGTCCTAATGAAATAAATCCAGTTCCACACCCTAAATCTCCTATCACCTTGTTTTTCACATCTATTTTTTGTAATATTTTTTCTCTAACCTCATCCCTAAAATATTCACTTCGTATTTTATTCCAACTTATTGCTATATTATCAAAGTATTCTCTTGAACTCATTTTAGCTTCCTCCATTTCATCATTGTTTCTAATATAAGTTGATAAGTACAAAGTTTAATTACCAATTTTAAATAAGGCACAATCAAAAAATATACGTTGCATCTTTGGTCTATTATTTTTTTCATGTGCTTAAAGAATACAATAATATGTTATCATAACTTTTTTAATACAATTCACATACATTTACTTGGTTATATCTATAAATTATGCAGAAATCTACTTTGTGTTACTATTCCAATAAGAATTCAATTATTATATAAAAAGCCTAAGGCAGAATTTTTTTCAAAATATCTATTCTGCTTTAGGCTAAATTTTTGACATTTTCACATCTATTAATTTACATAGCTTGTAACTGTTAATTTTAATATGCATAATTAGTTATTTTTTCATAATGCGATCAATTTCTTTCAATACTTGTAGGAACATCTGGTTAAATGCCAAATATAATCGTTCTATTTCCAATATGTTTTCTTGTTCAAGTACTTTTTGTAATTCTGAGGCCATAACATAAAAATTCTTAGCACCAATATTTCCAGAACTGCTTTTAACTTTGTGGACAATTTGAGCCGCACCCTTATAATTTTTTAAAACAATCATTTCATTCAAGGTCTCAGATGTTAATTCATTTTCTTTAAGATATGTTTCTAATACCATATGATAAAGTTCTTGATTATCACCTAATCTTTTTACCCCATCTACCTCATCTATTATAATCACTTCTTCGTTTATAATAGTTACTTCTTCTGGTCTAATAGTTATCTCTTCTTTCACTTCTTGACTTACTTCCGTTTGCCTTTTAACTTGACATGCTTCTAATAATTGAATTACAGTATCAATAAATTTATCAGGTTCATATGGTTTGCTAATATAACTGGTTATTCCAGCACGTTTACATTTGTCTTCAACACCAGTAATCGCATCTGCAGTCATTGCCACAATCGGAATTTCTGAATTAATTTTTCTTATGCGCTTTGTTGCTTCATATCCATTTAATATAGGCATATGCAAATCCATCAAAATCAAATTAATTTCATTAGGATGAAGTCTAAAGTAATTAACACCTTCTTCACCATTCTCAGATAAGCTTACTTTAATTCCTACTTCTTCTAATATAGACTTTGCAATAATTTGGTTGGTTTTGTTATCTTCTACTACCAAAACATGATATTGCTTTTTCAATTTAGTATTTTCCCTATTTTGATTTAATGACATATTTATGTTTGAATTTAATTCATCCACTTTGAATATTTCTAATAAGCCATTATATAAAACAGATGGGATAATAGGCTTTGTAACCCCCATATCTATTCCAAACTCATCTATTTTTTCAAAAATATCCTCCCTCATTAATGGAATAAGCATCATAATTTTAGTTTTTTGATTAATATATGGATTTCCAAGAATTTTTTTTGCAAATTCTAGGCCACCTTCTATTGGTGTATCATAATCAACAATCAATAAATCATAAGGTTTTGAATTGCTTTTTTCAGCAGATTCTAATAATTGCATAACATAAGATTCTGAGGTACTTAATTCAACATCCATTCCATAAGCAGCCAAATAAGTATCCATTATATGGAGAAGTGTCTCATTCTTTTCAAGTAACAGTACATTAATATCTTTGAAATAAACAGAAGCTACCTTCTTTTTATCTTCAAATTCTTTATTTTTATCTACTTCTAACGGTAGTTTAATTATGAAGGTTGAACCTTCTCCTTTTGAACTATAAACACTAATTTCACCTACCATTATCTCAACAAGGTTTTTAACAATGGATAAACCCAACCCAGTACCACCGAAACGTCGGTTTATAGATGTATCACCTTGTTCAAAAGGCTTAAAAAGTTGTTCCACTTGTTGCTCTGACATGCCGATTCCCGTATCTTTTATAGCAAATTCTAAATGAAAAATATCTTTCTCTTGGGCAATAAGCCGGACCTTTAAGGAAACTTCTCCTTCATTTGTGAATTTAACTGCATTGTTAATAACATTGATCAAAATCTGCTCAATTCGCTTAGGATCTCCAATAAAGTTTACTGGTATTTCAGGATCTTTACTAAAATTGAAATTAATGTTTTGTTCTTCAATTTTAAATGAAACAATATTTATTACTTGCTGAATAACTTTATCAAGATCAAAAGATATTTTTTCAATTTCCACTTTGCCTGCTTCAATTTTAGAAAAATCTAATATATCGTTTATAATTCCTAACATATCGTGTGATGCCTGTACTATTTTTTCTAAATAAATTTTTTGTGTCATAGTTATTTCTGTTTTCTTAACCAAATAAGCCATACCTGTTATAGCATTAAGTGGTGTTCGTATTTCATGAGACATACGTGCCAAGAACGCTGATTTTATATAATTAGCATTTTCAGCCTCTTGTTTCATTCTTCTTAAATCTTCTTCAGTCTGAATTCTCAAGGCAACTTCCTTTTTCAATCTAACAATCCAGAAAAAAGAAACTAGTAAAATTATTAAAATGATTGCTCCAATAGAAACTGCTACTTTTATAATAAGTCCATAATCAATTTTATTTTCTACATTAATCCACTTATTATAAATAGATAATTTTTCCTCTTCTGTAATACTTGACAAGCCTTTATTTATAATACTTACTAATATTGGCCAATCATTTCTTACTGCAAAGTAGAAGTTTTGTTTTTCTTCTGAATCCATTTTTATATACTTTAGTTCTGTTAATCCTTTTGATTTAATTATATAACTAGAAGTAGCTAAATTACCAACGCAAGCTGTCTCAGTGCCGTTTGCTACTGCAATAAGTGCTTCTTCCACTGTATTATAAAGACTTAACTTGATTTTCGGAAATTTTTTTAAATAATTTTCATAATAACTGTCTTTTTGAACTGCTACCTTAATATTATTTAAATCATTTATTCCTTTAATTGTATTGTTTTTATTACCAACCACAATTACTTGCTGAAATGTATAATAGGAATCTGAAAACAAAAAATACTTCTCACGTTCACTTGTTTTTGATAAACAAGGCAATACATCTAATTCTTTTTCTACTGCTGCCTCATATGTTTTTGACCAAGTTTTTTTAGTTTCCAAAACCATATTAAGCCCTGTTTTTTGAGTTATCAATTGGATATAATCTGCTGAAATGCCCTTATACTGACCATCTGAATCAATAAATTCAAGCGGTACTAGTTCAGGATCTATACCTAATCGAATAACTGGATGTTCTTGTATAAACTTTTGTTCTTCTTCTGTTAAGCTAATCTTAGATGTCTCAGCTGCAAAATTGGAAGTAGGAAGCAAAATGAAAAATATTAAAATACTTACTATAACTAAATACAATTTTTTAATTTTCGGAAGCATAATTCTCCTCCTCGATATAATATTTTTCATATATATGTTGCAATGATCAATGCATAATACTCAATGATCAATCATAGTTGAAATTCTTACAGAATTTCTTAGATTAATAATGGAGATTTATTTTTGCAACATAATATATCTAATTTTTTCAAGCTTCAGGATTAAACTTCTTTACTATTTCAAGAATTTTATCTTCTATTTCCATAAAAGCCTCTACTATTTCAGGATCAAATTGTTTGCCACTTTCATTACGAATCAGTTTTAAAGCATATTCGTGTTCAAATGCAGGTTTATAAACACGCTTGCTTGTAAGTGCATCATATACATCCACTATTGCCATTAGACGTCCTGAAATTGGAATTTCTTTACCTTTCAAACCATTAGGATAGCCAGAACCATCAAATCGTTCATGATGAGTCCCTGCAATTTCTATTGACGTTTTAATAAAAGATGGCGGCTGTTCATTTTTTAAATTATAACTTAAAGCTTCAACTCCAAATGTTGTATGTTTTTTCATTATTTCAAATTCTTCAAAATCTAATTTCCCAGGCTTTAACAATATATTATCTGGAATCCCTACTTTTCCAATATCGTGAAGAGGTGCAGTTTTATACAATTCCATTATATAATCTTCTGTTAGAATACCTTTATATTCGGATTTCTTACTTAAATATTCACTAATTAACTTTACCATAGATTGTGTTCTTTTCGTATGATTGCTAGATTCAATATCCCGTACTTCCAATAAACCAATCAGTGCATCAATTGTTATATCTCTAGTCGTAATTAACTCTTGCGTTCTTTCACGTACCATCCCCTCCAGTATTTCATTGTAATTTTCAACACTTTTTTGGATATTTCTAAGATTTACATGCACATCTATTCTTTTTCTAAGAGATTGCATGTTCAGTGGTTTACGTATATAATCTACAGCTCCCAAGTCTAATCCTTTTATTTCATTTTCTGCTTCATCATAATTAGTTAAAATAATAGTGCTGATTTTAGCCAAAGATGGATTCTTTTTTAATTCTATTAATACTTCAAATCCATTCATTTTAGGCATATTTAAATCTAAAATAATCAAATCAATCTCATTATTATTTTGAAGAATAGTCATAGCTTCTAACCCATCACATGCTTCTGTCAATTCATAATCCTTTAAAATAGTTCTAATAATTAATCTATCAGTTTCTGAATCATCTACAATTAATATTTTTGCTTTCATAGTATCCTCCTCTATTTGTTTCCCTGCAATATTATATTACCCTCTTTTTCAACCTTTTGAAGAAATTCATCTATGGATATTTCATCATCCATTACCTGATGTAAGCCAGGCGCATATATTTGAGTCTTAATAGTTTGCCACAAAGGTACTGGAACATCAATACTTGGTTTGCTAAATCCACTAATAAATGTAGTAAACTCTGGGTGTTCTTTAAATACCACAGTTTCTGTTATATCCGTGCGAACTGGTAATCGAAATGGATAATAGGCATCATGTTCTGGACTATACTCGCCATTCATAATTTGTTCTTGAGCTTCAGTAGAAATGAGATATTGTATGAAATCTATTGCGACCGCCTCTTTTTCATCACTCAAATTACTTGGTATTGAAAGCATCATCGGGCCTACTTCTGGATATAATCCAATGCTTTCTAATGGTATTACACCTGTTTCAAATTTCTTCCCGTTCCCCCAAATATCTGTAATTCCCCATAACCCTTGTATTTCAAATGCAACCTGCTGTTCTCTAAATGCGTCCATAACTTCCACTCCAGTGTCAGTTTTCCAACTAGGCTGTGCATGTACACCTAATTTATTTTTATAAAAATCAATTGCTGTTTTTGCTTGTTCAGAATTAATGGTTACTTTTTTTCCCGTGGAATCCACTAAAGATCCACCGAATCCATATATAAATTGGTTTATCATCCAAGAAACATCATTATGATTAGCACCTACCAATCCAATCCCCTTGGCTTGTGTATTAACTTCAATTTTTTTACATGCCGTAATAAGGTTTTCAAGATTATTAATCTGTGAAGGATCTACACCAGCTTTGTCCAATAAATCCTTATTGTAAATTAAGCCCATTGTATGCCCTAACCATGGAACTCCATAAACCTTATTATTTACAATTGCTAAATTCCAAAGGTTTTTATAAAATAATGATTCTTGATTTTCAAAACTTTTAGTTATATCTTTAAGTTTATTTTCATATCCCAAATATTGAACATACCGATATGGCAACATATAAATATCAGCTACATCTGCATTCTTAAGGTTAGTTTCAATGGCATCAATATCTTCATCCCCACTAATAACTGTGATTTGATATTTCGTTTGATTCAGTTTATTATAACCACCTACAATTTTTTTAACAGCTTCTCCTCTACCAGAATAGGATTTCCAAGTAATGCGAAATGTCAATTTTTCTTTTTTCTCTTGAATATCCGTATTTTCTTGTTTAACAGGTAAAGTTTCATTTTTAGTTTTTATATAGCAGCAACAAAGCATGGTTGAAATAATTACAAGAAAAACTATTAGCCTTCGTAATCTTTTACTTATTTTCATAATATACCATCCTTTTTCCCATATTTGGATAAATATCAACAATCTTGTCTTTATTATATAATACTTAGAAACCCATGTAAACTTTTACCTGAAGTAATACTATTATTTAGGTTATTAATGTTTATCAGCTTTTTGTTGCTTAATCATATAAGACACATTCAAAAAAAAGCAAGTCCATCTGCTAGCCTATTTTTCATTATCCTGCGTCGGCAGATTACCTAATGAAAAATATTCATGACATTTTGGACTTGTTATTTTCTTTCATGTGCCTTATTTAATCAGTATAAATGACATGCTACAGAATGTCCCTCTTCTACTATCTTTATTATTGGTGAAACTTCTCTACATATTGGTTTTGCATATGAGCATCGAGAATGAAATCTACACCCTGAAGGCATGTCCATCAGACTTGGAATATCTCCTTCAATAATATTTCTTTTAGCTTCTTTTGCTTTTATAGGATCTGCTATAGGTATTGATGATAACAGACCTTTTGTGTATGGGTGAAGCGGATTTTTATATAGATCATTACTTCTTCCAACTTCAACAATACTTCCTAAATACATTACTCCAATTCTATCAGAAATATGTCTTACCATTGATAAATCATGTGCTACAAAAAGATAAGTTAATCCCATTTCCTTTTGTAAATCCTCAAGCATATTAACAACTTGAGCTTGTATAGATACATCTAATGCTGATATTGGTTCATCACAGAGTACAAAGTCTGGATTTGTTGATACTGCCCTTGCAATTCCAATTCTTTGACACTGTCCTCCACTAAATTCATGTGGAAATTTTTCCATATCAGCTTTTTTAAGTCCAACTATTTGAAGAAGATTTTCAATTTTTTCTGTTCTTTCTGATTTACTTAAATTCGTATGTAAAGCTAATGGTTCATCAATTAGCTCTTTAGCATTCATATAAGGATTAAGTGATGAATATGGATCTTGAAATATAATCTGCATTTTTTTATAATATTCTTTCATTTCCTTTTTGTTTAATTTTGAAATATTAGTTCCCTCAAAAAATATATCTCCATCCGTTACATCATAAAGTCGTGTTATTGTTCTGCCCAATGTAGATTTTCCACAGCCTGATTCTCCAACTAATCCAAAGGTTTCTCCTCTTTTTATTTCCAGTGAAACTCCATCTACAGCTTTTATAACATTGTTTTTATTATTAATAATTCCATTTTTAACTGGAAAGTATTTTTTTAAATCTCTTACTTCTATTAATATGTCATTAATTTTCTCCATAATTTTCTCCTTTCTGCAAATTAATATTATGCAATTATCTCCCTTTAATACTGTTTAATTATCTCGTTTTAGTGCTAATTAATTATTTCAATCTATTCTAATAAGAATAGACAGCATTCAAAGAAATAATATAAATATATACTTTTAATCTAAGCATATTTATATTATTGAGCAAAAAAGCACATGCTCTTATGTGTTTCACTAAAGCTCTTATATTCTGGCATTTTATCAACACACTCTTGCTTTGCAAATGCACACCTTTCTGCAAATGGACATCCCTTTGGAGGATTTAAAAGAGAAGGTGCTGAACCCTTTATTGGTTCAAGTCTAATTTTCTCGTCCCCTTGTACTTTTGGTATTGAATTTAATAATGCTTTTGTATATGGATGCTTTGAAGAATAAAAAATTTCTTCTGTAGTTCCTTCTTCCATTATTAAGCCACCATACATAACTGCAATTCTATTACACAAACTAGCTACTACCCCAAGATCATGTGTTATAAGAATTATTGACATATTATTCTTCTCTTTAAGTGACTTTAAAAGTTCTAATATTTGAGCTTGAATAGTAACATCTAAGGCTGTTGTAGGCTCATCTGCAATTAAAAGTTTAGGATCACAGGCAAGTGCCATTGCTATTAAAACCCTTTGTCTCATACCACCACTAAATTCATGTGGATATTGATCTATTCTTTTTTCTGGCATTGGTATTCCTACGTCATTTAATACCTCAATAGCCATTTTTCTAGCAATCCTTTTATTAACACCTTTATGTCTAACTAAAACTTCTACAATATGATCCCCTATTTTCATTAATGGATTTAATGCTGTCATAGGATCTTGGAATATCATAGCTATTTCTTTTCCTTTAATTTTTCTCATTTCTCTGGAAGATAAATTTAATATATTCTTTTCTTCAAAATAAACTTCTCCAGAATCTATCTTAGCATTTTCAGGAAGTATTCCAATTACAGATTTCATAAGAACACTTTTCCCACTTCCTGATTCTCCAACAATACCTAAAATCTCTCCAGATTTTATTTCAATATTTACCCCTCTTACAGCTTCTATTTTATTATTTTTACTGTAAAAGGTTGTTTTTAAGTCTTTTACTTTGAGAAGAGCTTCATTATTCATAATTTATCTTTCACCTCCAGCCGTTTTAGGTTCTACAATAACTCTAAGCGTATTTCCAAGCTTATTAAATGAATATATTGTAAGAATTATTAATACTCCTGGCAATATAGCCATATATGGAGCACTTTGCAAATTTGCCTGTGCATTTTGAAGTAAATTCCCCCATGAAGACATAGGCTGTTGAATTCCAAGACCTAAAAAACTAAGTGAAGATTCTGTCATTATAGCTCCAGCTATACTTGTTGTTGAAGCAATTATAATAGTTGGAAATACACTTGGAATAATATGTTGAACTATTATAGTTTTAGAAGATTGGCCAATAGAAATTGCATATAATACATATTCTCTTTCCTTTATAGAAAGTGTTTCTGCACGAACAAGTCTTGCAATCTCCATCCAAGTAAATAAGCCTATTACAATTATTATAGCTTGAAGTCCTGGTTTTAGAAATATACTTATTACCGTTACAAGTATCAACCATGGAATAGATGATACTATATCAACAAATCTCATTAAAATATTATCAATACTTCCTCCAAAATAACCACTTACTGTACCAACTAAAACACCTATTGACGTAGAAATTATCATTGCAAGCACTCCAACTATAAGTGAAACCCTTCCCCCATATATAGTTCTGGTTAAATAATCTCTTCCAAGTTCATCTGTACCAAACAAATGGCCTATACTAGGAGTTTGGAGCATATTAGATGTATTTGTCGCATCGGGATTTATAGGTATTAGAAATGCAAATACTGAAATAAATATTATAAAAATAAGAAAAAACACTGAAAAAATAGCACTTTTGCTATTTTTGAGTTCATCCTTAAAATTCTTTATTCGTCTATTTTCCATATAATTTATCTCACACCCCTTATTCTCGGATCTATTAAGCTATACAAAATATCTGACAATAAGTTTCCTAGTATAACTAATGATGAGGATAATACTAAAATTGCCATAATAACAGGATAATCCATTCCTTTAATAGCTGTTATAAAATATGGACCAACACCAGGCCAGCCAAAGATAGTTTCAGTTATCATCCCACCTGTTACAAGCATAGGTAATGCCATCCCAACCTTTGTAACTATAGGAAGTAATACATTTTTACATATATGCTTAAATAGTATTTCTCCTTTGCTTCCACCGAAGGCATCTTGAACAATTACATAATTTTGTGATATTTGCCCTATGGTTGATGATCTTACGTATCTTATAAGTTCTGGTAAAAACGCAAAAGTTAAAACAAAACATGGCATTATAAAATGAAGTAAAAAATCTGAAAACGACTTCTCCTTGCCAATAGTATTCATTCCTAATATAGGCAATATTCCAAGCTTGTACCCAAATATAAATATAATTATCATAGCAAACCAAAACGTTGGTATTGCTATGCTTATTGAACAAAAACCATCAATTATTTTATCAATAAATTTATTCTTATTTGCTCCAGCTAGTAAACCTAAAATTATTGAAATTACAACTGCTAATAAATATGATGGTAAAACCAACTTTATAGTAGCCGGTATTCTTGCAACCAAATCATTAGCTATACTCTCATGGGTAACTATTGAATATCCAAATTGTCCACTTAATACTCCTTTAAGCCACAAAAAATATTGAACATAAGCCGGTTTATCAAATCCATATTTAGCCTTTATTAAATTAACCGTTTCCTCTGGCATATTAGGCGTAGCCATGGCATCAATAGCATTATATGGAGCTAACTTAATAAAAGTAAAACATATTATTGAAATTATAAAAAGCAGTGGAATTGCCTGAAGAATTCTCTTTAATATATATTTAGCCACTACATTGTCACTTCCTTCATTAAAAAATTATAAATGGGGAATAATTATTTCTTATTCCCCATTTAACTAACCTATTTAAATGTGCTTAAACATATTGACTTGTTATTTTTT
>Ga0302173_10001577_pt1 | contig 11329 bp, 9 predicted proteins | sample I_Fen_N3_1_FD_198785 | JGI IMG/M metagenome (GOLD analysis project Ga0302173, IMG submission 198785) | Peat permafrost microbial communities from Stordalen Mire near Abisko, Sweden - I_Fen_N3_1 | ecosystem: Environmental > Terrestrial > Soil > Wetlands > Permafrost | place: Sweden: Abisko... | reverse complement strand
AAATATTTGGTAAGCTTTTAAAACAGTTTGTTCTAAAAAGCATAAGCTATTTTGATGTTGGAGGATATGAAGGTGAAAAGGTATATCATGCTTTTGTCCTTGGAATGTTAATTTCTTTAAATGATACCCATGAAGTATTGTCTAATAGAGAAAGCGGTTATGGAAGGTACGATGTAATGATAATACCTAGAGATATTTCTAAATTAGGTATTGTTATAGAATTTAAGAAACTTGATTTTGATGATAATGAGACTTTAGAGGAGACAGCAGAAGAAGCGTTAGAGCAAATAAAAGATAAAAAATATTCTATAACTTTGGAAAATAGGGGCATAAAAAATATAAAAGAAATTGGGATTGTATTTAAAGGTAAGGATATATATATTAAAGAAAATATAAAATAGATTGGATAAAGTTGAATGGTTCTGACAGTATTTTGTTACTGTCAGGACTATTTTTATTGTACTTAAGAAAAACTTAGTGCAATGTATACAAATAATAGAAGTGATTTAGTGTAACTAATATTTAAATCCTAGATAATACAGTTGATATTCGGGGATTTTTTGATACTAGAAATGTATTTTTATATTTTCATATGAAACTAGTTTTATAGAAAAATAGTTTTAAATATTCATAGGAAACTTTGTTTATAGAAACATATTTTTAAAGGTATATATGTTTAAAGAAAAATATAAAAATAGGTAAATATTTAAATATGAAACTATGTAAATATATAACTATGTAAATATTTATAGGAAACATAAGGGTTTAAGTAGTTTTGTTTTATTCTGAGGTCTACTTTTGTGATGAAATAAGGCAAAAAAAGTTTGTGATATAGGTATTTATAATTTACTTCAATATGGATTTGTAATGGAGAAATATAAAGGTGATGGTATAGAGGTAATATTTATTAAAGAAGAAAATATTTAAGGATATGAAAAATTTTACAAAAGTCATGTAGGGAGATTTAAGTAGGTTAATAAAGAAATAATTGAAGCATAAGCAGTTTATATGATTTTTGCGTAATAGATATAAATTTCAAACTATGTGTAAATATTTAGGAGTATTAATTGGAAAAACAATGTTATTTGGTAAAAGTTGTAGTACAATTATATTGTAGATAATGCATAGTGTGATTATGTCTATAATCGGAACTTCAAATTAGGAGAATAACTATGAAAAGTTAAGGGGGATTTATAATGGCAAAGGGTGATAAATATATAGGATTAAAAAAGCACTTACTTAGTGCAACAGAGCATATTGTTATACTATCATTTAATGATATTGAACGAATTATTGGTGATACATTACCAAAGTCAGCATATGTACATGCAGAAGTATGGTGGGCAAATGATTATACACATTCACAAGCAATAGCATGGATAGATGCAGGATATGAAACTGATTATGTAACGGATACATACAAAGATAAGAAAATTACTTTTGTAAAACAATAGAATATCAAAAAAAGGATTTAGAGGGTACTTTTGCATAAGTATTTTTAATATAATAAATTTACTAAAATATTAAATGCTAGTTAAAGAGAAAATTAATAAATAAAATAACTTTAAATATAAAAGAAAGAAGTGTATGACATAGCGTACATACTTATAAAAATAATTAATTAAAAAGAGATAGAAATTTTAATCAAGTATGTTGTTAAATATATGTTAAAAATGATCTTATATATTAATAAGGGAAGTGTTCATTAAATGGATTATTCAATAGAAAAAAGGCTTAAAGAACTTGCTGATACAAATGAAAGAAATGAAAAAATATATAGTTTTTGGTGTATAAATAAAAAAATTTATACAGATGCATTAGCTGCAATAAGTTATTATTATCCTCACTATAGTTTACATGATTCTAGTCATTCAGAAAGTATAATTAGTAAAATTGAAATGGTTCTAGGTGAAGAAAGAATTAAAGATTTAGAACCTACAGATTTATTTCTTATTTTAATGTGTGCCTATTCTCATGATATAGGAATGATAGTAACCAATACTGATATTGAAAAAATTCTAGAAAATGGAGAATTTACTGAATTTATAAAGATTATTCAACAAGATAGTTTTAATAATGATTTATTAAAAGCAGCAAATTATTTGTTAGAAATAGAGTCTAATCCTAGTAGTATTAAGAATAAAAAATATGAATGGGCATTGGAAGTAAAAGATAGTTTTACGCTAATTTTAGCAGAATTTTTTAGAAGACGTCATGGAATAAGAGGGAGCATTAAAGATAATGAACTTAAAGATAAGAATATAAGTAATATTTTACAAGGGAATATACCTCAAAGAATAATAAAGCTTATTGGAGATATAAATTCTTGTCATATTCTAGAATTTGATGAGATGATGAAAAAATTAAAGGTAGAAACTAATGGATTTAATGATATAGCTCATCCTCGTTTTATAGCATGTATGCTTAGACTTGGTGATTTATTAGATTTAGATGATGGAAGATTTAATGAAGTCTTTATGAAACTATTAAGTGATTTTCCCAAAAGCTCAGAAATTCATATAAAAAAGCATAGATCTATATCACATTTTCTTATTACAGAAGAAAAAATAGAAGTAAATTCAATTTGTACAGATGATGAAAGTGATGTTTATTCTGTAACACGTGGATGGTTTGATTGGTTAAAAGATGAATTGAAAAATTTAACCTTATATTGGAATAAAATTGTGCCAAAAGGGTTTAAAGGTACAGCACCAGTTGATGGAGGAATATATGTTAATTTTGAAGATAATAGGATGGAAGAACTTGCAGAGATTAAGTTTAATATAAATTCAGAAAAGGCTTTTGAATTGTTTATAGGAGATAATCTGTATGAAAGTAAATTAGTTTTTATTAGAGAATTAATACAGAATTCCTTGGATGCATCAAAACTACAAATGTGGAAGGATATAAATTCAGGAATATATGATAATGTTTTTGAATTGACTATGAATGAAAATGAAAAACGAGAATATAATTACATTTCAGATATTCCAAAGCAGATATATAACTTCTATCCAATATGTATTACATTGAAAAAAGAAGAAAAGAATGAACTTAAATTTGTGATAGAAGACAATGGGAGAGGTATGTCAAAGGAAGATATAAAAAGAATAGCCAATATAGGGGGAAGCTATGTAAATGATAATAAAGCAAAAGATTTAATCAATACAAGCCCATATTGGTTAAAGCCTACTGGTAATTTTGGTATTGGACTTCAATCAGTATTTCAAGTTACAAAAAAATTTACTTGTGAAACTAAATCAGATAGTGACCAGCAGGGATATGTTGTTGAGTTTCAATCAGGTAGAGATAAAGGTTATATTAAAACTAAAATAAATAATGAAAAATATATGAAGAGAGGAACAAAGATTAGTTTTAACATAAGTATAGAAGATTTAAAAGAATATTTTAAATCTGTAGATATGGGAATATTACAGGGAATTATGGAAGATAAAATGTCATTTGATTATTTTGCAGATAGTAATGAAAAGATGATTGTAAAATCTATGATAGAATTTATAAGAAATATTCTATATAAAAGAGTGACGTTTCCATTAAAAATAAAAATTAAAAATATCAATGATTATCCAATGAATAAACCAAAAGATATTATAAATGGTTATGAAGATAATTTGAAAAAAGATAATGAACTTGAATATTTGGTAGGTATTAATAAACATGAATCTAATACATATGAGTCTTATAAAGATGGAATTATTTATATAAAGGCTTATGATAAAATCACTAAGTCTGAAATTAAAATAAAATTTTTTCGTGGAGGAATAGGTGGGCAATTATTTTTTAATGATATAAACGTTCAGCGTCATAGCCACTTTCATACTCCTTGTTTAGAAATAGAGTGGAATATATTTGGTCATACTGCAATGGAACTATTAAAATTTTCGAGAGAAGAAATAAAACCTGAAATGAAAAAAATATTAGAAGATGAACTTATAAATAATCTCATTCCAAGGTGTATTAAGCAAGTAAACAAATATATATTTGAATTAAGTGTGAGCGATGAATTGAATCAATTTAAAGAATTGAAGTGGTATAAGGAATCAATTTTCTGTCTTAGATTGGCTAATAATATTTATCTAAGGGAAGAGGAGATTGAAAAAAAATTATGGGAGAGTCTTTCTGAATATGATGCACCTGATAAATGGTTATGTGAAAAAAATAAAAATTATTTTTTTGATATTGAATCTTTTATTAGATTAGTACAAAAGAATGAAGAAGATGAGGAGTGGGAAAGAACTAAATCAAATTATAATGTGGTTTTAGTTAATGAAATTGACAATGAAGTGTTAAAAAATAATTATGGTCTATTAATTAATCCAACATTGGAAATGGATATTAAGTTTAGTTCATTTACTAATCCTATAAGAGAAATGAGATTTTATGATGATGAAAAAAACTTAACTAACTCTATAGAATTTCAAAAATATTTGGAGAAGAATTTTTATTTAAAAGAAATTAAAAAAATAGATAAAGATAAATATGTTTTAATAATAAGGAAAGGCATATTTAAAAGTGTACAAGTAGATCAAGAAGAAACAATTAAAGATATAATTAATGACTTGTATGATGAAAATATAATTAGAACAAGAATATATCCCATATATACTCAAGAAAATAATTTTGGAGATGTTTTAGCTGTTAATAGAATGACTCCGTTAATTGGTGATAAGGAAGGTATGATGCTAATGATTACAAATAATTTAGGATTTGAGAATCATTTTATTATATCACCATTCATTGGACATAAAAGCATTCCATTTAATAGTAGTTTAGATGAAATTATAGACTGGTTAAGAAAAAATGGAGGATTGGATAATTTAATTAACTGGGTTTATGAAAATTCTATAAATAGGAAATCTTTTGAACAAGTAGAACAAGCATACTATAAATTAATAGAGCTATACATTAGATGCAGGAAATAATAATTTTGATGATAATTAAATTCTAATTATTCATATACCCATTAGGCTAGTAATACGAGTGCGACAAGAAGTGGCTTCTTCTTGAAATGTTAGTGCAGATTTTAATCTGATGTCCTAGTAGTAAGGATATTCCTATCCGAAACTGCATTTGAGGTAAATCTAAGGTAGGTTGCATGAGGAAAAGCCTAATTGGTTATCTAATATCTATGATAACCAGGGGCAAGGGAAAGGTTGGTATGGTCTATGATTAAGCATCGTCATTAGTAGAAATGGTTGGGATATGTTAGCCATTGTATTACAGATTAGAAAAACTTCAAATTGTAGGAAGTCCAAATTATCTCCCGATATTCAAATATGTATGTAGAGAGATTGCAACAACGAAGATACTGTGCCGAATATCTTGAAGACAAACGGATAAATGAGAGCTTGAGCTATATGTCATGAAAGTGACACGTACAGTTATTAGGCGCGGAGGAGGAAGGTAATTCCTCTGACTTAGCTAACAACTGAGATTAGGGACGGTAAATAAAACTTGTTCTTTGAGAAGTGATAAGTATGGTATTTTGAAAATATGTTGAATTGAAAGATAAATAGTAATTTGATGATATATGTATTATTAAGACAAACGAAAGTTGTATAAGTAAATGTTAGTGAAGAGTGTAATGTATGATATAACTAGTTTAATAAAATTCAATTAGAATATTAGAAAGGATAAAAAATGATTGATATGAAGAAACAATTTGAAGAATATTTAATAAATAAAGGATATAAGCAAACAACTCCAAGTGGTCACCCTAGTACAGTTTATGATTATATCAAAAGAGTTGATAAGGTTTGTGAATGGGAAGATATGACTTTGGAACAGTTGGCTGATAGTATACAAAAAATTGTGCATCAATATGACATTGGTGGTGAAAAAGAGAATCTAGGAAAAATGTCGCATAATGCAGTAATTAATGCTTTGAGACGTTTTTATGATTTTGTAATGATGTAAAAGTTGTGGTGATAGATTTGATTAATGAAATAAGTTTTATTTAATGATAATGTTTCGAGAGTTGCTTAAATTCGAAATTCTTCTGATATGAGTTGCTCTAAAAACTCAATTGATATTCATAACAATAATTTACTTTTGTAGATAAATTTAAATAATAATAAATCTTATTTAAAGTGGAAATACCATTTTATACCACGATAAATTCCCAAATTTAAAGATGAGCAATATAAATAGTAATTTGAAGCGGGGACAGTAGGAATATGTGTCAAGAATGTTATAGTAATAAAAATAGAATAACGCCATTACTTAATCCATTGGACTGCTTACAGAAACATACACAATACATGTGTGGGACTTGTGGGCGTTATATCTGCATAGAGCATGATGAAAAGCGAGGATTGCAAAGGTGGAATTTTCCGTTTAAATCACTGGAGATTGCAAAATTGTATTTAAGAACCGCTGATTATACGATGAAAAAATCATGTGGTATTTATGAAATTAGTAGTAGCAAAGGACGAGTGTCTTATAAGATTTTTGCGGGCATGGAAGATTTAGAATTGTTCTTGAAAAAGAATAAAGATAAAATTTGTGAGAAAATAACTCCTGTTTTTACAGTTGAAAAATACAAAGAATATCCCAATACAGAAGTGAGAAAATTGACTTCTAAAAAAATTAAAAAATATATCTCAGAGCGATAAATTCCAATTTGTAGAGTTATCAATTGCTATTGATGCGGAGAACAATCATTAATAGAATTCAAATTACCATTATTCATATAATTGGAATACATATTCTCCTCAATTACCATGAAATTGTAACTATGTATTAGCCATAATCTATACGACATAAGGATTTCAGCCAGCATAGTTATATACGTGAATTAAGAAATAACTATTGCAATTTGAACTGTGATGTTTTGTAAAAAATATAGCTCATAATTTATTATTAGCTATATTTGTTTTAAGAAGACTAAATTTAGGTTATAATTAATATAGAGTAAGGTAGGTGATAAGTTGTCAATTAGTAATGAAAAAGTAAAGCTTGATGAAATATTAAAGTTTTTATTTTCCACATCAAAAAAGGTTTTAGTTAATTTATTAAATGGAATTTTTGAAGAAAATTTTAATGCAGATGAAGTTAATTTATCAGTAAGTAACAATGATTTTATAATGGATACGTTTGATACTTTAAGAGGTGATGTATTCTTTGATATATTAAATGATGAAAGCGAAAAAGTTTCTTATCATTTGGAGTTTCAAACACGAAATGACAGTACGATGGTGATAAGAATGTTTGAATATGGATTTAAAAAGGGGAAGGAAATTGCATCAAAAATAGCAAATGAATCCAAAGAACTATTTGAAAAAGATGAAATAGTAGGAGAAGATTGTCATAAGCAGAGAACCCAATCTATGATTGGTGTGAATCGCTTACACCTATGAACGAAAGTGAATAGTGTGTTTCATATAAATGTTATTAGCAATTCAAAATTTAGTTGAATATTTAAATAGAAATTATTTTAATGATGAAAAAATAGAAGAAGAGGTGATTGCAATGACTAAGACATTATATGATCCAGAAGTAGAGAGAAAAGGACGAGAAGAAGGAAAAATAGAAATTGCAATAGAGATGTTGAAGGACGGGGAGCCAATTGAAAAGATAGCTAAGTATTCTAAGCTTAGTGAAAATGAGATTTTGGAACTAAAGAAAAAACTATAATATCTAATAGCAAAAAGAGAGTCTGATTTTAAATATGTTAACCTTACAAATTTAAATTTAAGCCAATTAATTTACTGATGGGTTAATTCTCATCAGTATTATTTTATATTTAGGAATAAGAATAACTAATTAATGTAATTTGAAAGGAATATAGATATGTATACAGCAGATTATTTTGTAGAAAAATTAAACATGATAGCACATCCAGAAGGTGGATTTTATAAAGAAATTTATATGTCAGAAGAGAATATAACAGCAAATGAATTAAAAGTCGATTTTGAAGGATCAAGAATACTTTGGACCAGTATATATTTTTTACTTAGGGATGGTGAAGTTTCTAATTTTCATAGGTTAAAATCTGATGAAATGTGGTACTATCATTCAGGTTCACCATTAACTATTTATATGATTGGTCCAGAAGGAAAACTTATAACTGAACAGCTTGGTCTTAATATTGAAAATGGTGAAAAACCTCAAGTGTTAGTTCCAAAAGACTATATGTTTGGTTCTGCCATGAATAATGAAGGTTATGCACTAGTTGGTTGTATGGTTTCGCCAGGATTTGAATTTAGAGACTTTGAATTATTTAAAAGAAGCTTTTTATTAGAAAAATATCCTCAATATGAGGATGCAATTATTAAACTGACTCCTAAGGAATAATCAATATAATAAAGAGAAGAGGTGATAAAACAACTTATATTGAAATAATACAAAAAAGGACTTTTTATATAGGATATTGCAGATATAAATGAAATAGATGTTAAGCATATAAAAGATATAGTGAAAAAATGTAGTATTTTGATAGAAAAAAATTTATGAATTATCCTGTGATTTTATTTAATAATGCATATATATTAAGTATAGGGATGAAATAAAATGGAAGAGATTAGAATTTGACATATTATTTTTGAAACTTACTCAGTAGACATAATAAATAAAATCATCTAGTGTACAAGCAAGTACAATAGATATAAAGAGGAGATTGATAAATATGAGAGAAAGAAAATATGTAAAATTTAGAGTGGACATGCATGAGGATACTAAATTCAAAATAATAGATATGAAGCCTGAAAGAGATATTATCCATTATATATGGACTAGAATTCTATTATTAGCAGGTAAGGTTAATTTAGAAGGGGAGTTGTATCTTTCAAGAAACATTCCATATACAATTGAAACTTTAGCAATAGAGTTTAATAGGGATATTGAACAAATTAAATTAGCATTAGATGTATTTTTGGAGTTAGAGATGATTGAAATTATCGAAAATAAGATTTATAGAGTGAAAAACTTTGCTAAGCATCAAAATATTAAGGTTAAGGAAAAATGTATATCTGAGAAGAAAGATTGTTATCCAAAGAGTATAGAGGTTCAGTTAAATGATAATTTAAATGACAATTCAGAATTTGCAATAAATAAGGACACGAATAAATATTTGGATAATAAAATAAGTGAAAATCAAGTAGAGAATTCAGTGAATATTAATAAATTCGAATCAGAAATTACGAATGAGAATATTATGAACAAAGAGATTGACCAATATAGTGATAGCATAAATAAGGAAAATAGCAGTGGTAATTTACAAGATGACAATCCTATAAGTTTTGAATCTAAAAAAAGTAATAAAAATAAAAAGAACAGTAACAAGATGAAAAAAGAGATAAGACTAGATATTGATGATATAAATGAAGATAATTCAATTTGTTATTTTACTGATGAAGTCAGACCTTTGGGGGATGGGGAAAGTACTATTTTAGAATGGTCTTTTGGGTAAAGAATTTATTTGAGATACAGGACGTATGACATGTTATAGAAATAGTAATATTCGAAAATTCACGTAAATTATCACTTGTTGGAAGTTTTTACTAGTCTGGCAATGAAATCAGAATCAATCTTGTTATTTTTTTGATTTTGCCTTAATATGAAGATAAGGCACAATCAAATAAATAACAAGTCCATTTGCCAGCTTATTTTCCATCATCCTGCGTCGGCAAAATACCATAATAGGCTCGCTATGATGGCACTTTGTCTCCTTGCCTGATGAAAAATATCCACCACTTAGAAAAGAGCAGATATGCTGCAATACGGAACTTATATTGGCAACTTTGGACTTGCTATTTATTTTCATGTGCCTAATAGAAAATAATAATTGAAAGAACGAGGTGATAGAATCGTGGAATTAGAAAAGAAAATTAGAGGTAAAGTTGCTATCTTACTAGTCATGGCATTTGCACTTTACACTTTATTTAATTATTGGAATAATATCGGGGATATGTTTGCTAAAGGATATGATTTATTTTTTCCATTTATTTTAGGAGGCTGTATTGCATTCATTATTAATATTCCAGTTACATTTTTATCGGAAAAATTATTAAATTGTAAAGTTAAGTTTATAGGAGTAATAATCAGAAAGTATAGTATAGTCATTAGCATAGTAATTTCATGCTTCCTTATAATAGGAATTTTTGCTTTAATTTCATCGATTATTATACCGAACATTATTATAACTATCCAAATATTGCCGAAGGCTTTTGATAGTTCAACTATAGCATTTCAGAAGTGGCTAGCTAGCAATACTTGGTTATCCAACAATGCTGTCAATTTAGTTAATAATATGGGTATAGATTGGAATAACATTTTCAATAATGTAAAATCAATTGTTTTTAATGGTGCAAGCTCAGCATTACTATCAACTCTAGGAGCAGCAACCAAATTTGCCAGTACCACTGTAGAATTTATATTGGCATTTATATTTGCTATATACATATTAGCACAAAAGAAGAAGCTAGGTATTCAGTTTAAAAAGATATCATATGCCTTTATAAAAAAAGAAAAAGTAGATTCAATTTTAGAGGTATTAAAACTTACTGGTTTAACATTTTCAAATTTTATTACAGGTCAATGCATTGTATCTGTAATTTTAGGAATGCTGTTTTTTGTTACAATGATGTTATTAAGTTTGCCATATGCATTGGTGATTAGTATATTAATAGGTTGTCTTTCAATTATCCCCGTATTAGGTTCAGCAGTAGGATGTATTTTAGGTATATTTTTAATTGTAATGGTAAATCCAATTAAAGCAGGTATTTTTATAATTATTTTCTTAATTATTAAGCAAGTAGAAGATAATTTGATTTATCCTAAAATTGTAGGCGATTCGGTTGGACTACCATCTATTTGGGTATTGGTTGCAATTACTTTAGGCGGAAAAATATTTGGAGTTGCAGGCATGATTATCTTCATTCCTTTATTTTCAGTAGTATATGTTTTGCTTCGCAAAGAGGTATATGTAAGATTAAAGAAAAAAAGTTTAGAAATAGAGTAGATATATCTAACCTACCATATAAAAAATATGGTGGGTTTTATTTTTTTGTGTATAATATAAATATGTATATTATGGTAAAAATGTTTGATATTTATTTGTGGTGAATATGATCCAGTATTTAGTAAGGAATATACAAGCACAACAAAATAATAAATTAAAATATCACATTATTAAGAAATGAAAGTGTGATAATATAAGCATTTTGATTGTGCCTTAGTATATGTTTATAAAAAATATAAGCGAGAAAGAGGTATAAATTATGATAAAACCAATTGTAAAAGATATATTATTTTTAGGACAAAAATCAGAAGAGGCAACTAAAAATGATATAGTAGTAATTGATGATTT
>Ga0302173_10001574_pt1 | contig 11333 bp, 7 predicted proteins | sample I_Fen_N3_1_FD_198785 | JGI IMG/M metagenome (GOLD analysis project Ga0302173, IMG submission 198785) | Peat permafrost microbial communities from Stordalen Mire near Abisko, Sweden - I_Fen_N3_1 | ecosystem: Environmental > Terrestrial > Soil > Wetlands > Permafrost | place: Sweden: Abisko... | reverse complement strand
CTTTGTAATTAGCTGCATCTATACAAGGATTTATTTTATAAATTCCTTCCCCAAGATTTGTAATAAACTTTGCACTTTGGTCTGCTGCAGCCCCATTCTGAGAATCCGGAATAATATTGACCTTCTTAAATGCCCCTTCTAATGATCTAGTAGAAAGAGTGATTACTGAATCTTTCGAAAATGTTTTAAAGGCCTCTTCATTCTTAAATTTGAGTAATGCAGAAGCGGGAGTAGAAGCAGAAATGTATTTTAGCTTCTTTGCAATAAACTGATCGATTGGAGTATTATTCACTCCTATAATTTCATCTCCTCGTTTTAATGAATCTATGCCAGACCAAGTGACAATCATTCGATTCTCTATAAAAGAGGTAGTGAAATTCCAAGGCAGATAATATGGTTGATAATGACTTGCAAGCTTAATATATTTAACTCGATTCATTACAGAGACATGAGAATCATGAAGTTGCGACATTAATTCGTATGCACAAAGTAGATATTCAGGATAATGCGTACAAGCTGCTATCTTTTTTAAATGCTCTGCACACGCAGTATCCCAATAAGTTGACAAACTATCTTCTTCGAAATAAGGATAAAAGTGGGTTACATAATTAAAAGAGATTAGTGCATTTGCAAGTCGATAAGTCGGACTACTAAAATAGTTTTTATTATTCCATTCTATCTTTTTAGTTTTTTTGATTAACTCTTTTAAATACTTCTTTTTAGTTTCTGAGAGTTTTGCGAGTGCAATAGGATAGTTTATATAAAGCCCTTCTGTCAGTTTAAAAGAGTATATTTTGTCGGGATAAGGTAAGCCTTCACTATAAGGCATGTGTTTAATCTGTCCGATAGTCGAGTCGTAGAAATATCCAGATGGGATACAAATTTCTCGTACATACATTGTTTTCCCTTCTTCCGAAAAAGCATTTGTTCCCTTTTTCTCTTGAGCCGTTTTTGAGAACGTCATTTCCGGAACTAGAGGAGTAAACAGTTCTTGAAAAGTTTTTCTCAACTCTGCATTGTCCTTTGCTTCCATTGTTTCAGGTACGGCATACATTAAGAAGCGAAGCCAGTTGAAATCCTTCAAATTTGGATTTGGGTAGAAATAACGCGCATAACCGTAGAGCCTAGAAAGGATCATTAAGTTATTTTGTTGAACGGATGTTATTTTTATCGAATCAAGTTTGACAGCACCTGACACACCCAAATTGAAAAAACATGTAAGCAACAATAGTTGCATAACTATTGTTTTTTTGAAGGCTATTCCTTTTCTCATATAATTTATTATTTACCTATTCCTTTATTGCTATTTTGTTTGATTCTTAATTCAACAAGATCAGCATATTAGTAACAGTTTGATGTGTATAGTAATGCCAAAAGCATATTACAATATATTAATTGTCAGATACGAGGGCAACAAAATAGTTGCCCTCGTATTTTTTCAGAGAGGAATACATGCCAACTCTGTGCAGGAATTCTGCGTGTGGCAAGTTTTTGCATAAATTGTAATGCATACAACACGTGTGTCAAACAACCCACCGTTGAGTTCATTCATTTCTTTGTTGTTCAATTGTGTGATCACTTCTTTTTTAAGAACAAGTTTTTTTAATTTTTTCATACTTTTATGTATTATTTGTGCCTACTCTATTCGCTTTTCGGCTTCCGCTTTACAATGGTATTATTGCAATTTATTCGTTCTAATATTTCTTCTGAGGAGCTATTTTTTATAATCTGTAACTCCTTACTTGCTTCTTGCCTTTGATGATGAGAATTGAATTTCCCATTTAAATCTCTTGGATGAGTGAAATGGAAAAGAGGCCCATTGCTTCTATATATTCTATATTCCAGATTGCTCCAGCGACAAAAGCGTTCAGAATCTTCGGGGCCCCATCCATAAAATGACTCATTTTCCATTCCAGACTGAATATATTTATCAGTATTCACTATGATAGCTCCCCCACAAAGTACTCCCTCTCCATATATTTTATTCATTTTTTCGTGATTCCGAATCAATATATTAATGTTCCTTTCCTTTATATAAATTAATCTTAGGATCTCAGAGGTATCTAAGAAGGTTCCGTCATATGGAAAGGCTATATCAAAAGAAAAAGTTCTAAGAGCATTCACGGAATCGAGTATTTGCTTTTTTGGAATAATGACATCTACATCCCAAATAGCTAAATATTTTGTTTTTACTTGCAAGGTCATCAGATTTAAATATTTTGTCCTATAAAATATAGGATCCTCATCAAAATTGTAATAATACTGAACACTTTTTTTTGGGAGGAGCCGCTTTAAAAGGCTTCTCTCGTTGGAGGATCCTTCATGCACAATTATATTCGTTTTGAAGCATTTTTGCAAATAATGAATCACTTCTAAAACATTTTCAAGCCTTACAATTGAATCCACACGTATTGGAAGAAGAAATGTGACATCTTTTAAATCTAATTTCATTGGGCTTATTTTTTTTCTATTAAATATTCAGTAAATAAGATTAACCCACAAGCGCCATCAAGCCCTATGCTATCTATAAAATATTCATCGTCTTTTAGCAATCGCTCCCAAAGTCTAGACGAGTATATTCTATTTAACACTTTATGCTTATCTATTTCAATTGGTTGATATGCAATCTTATTATATTGTGACCCTATATAATAAATCCCAGAGATTCCATTCGCAAAAAAGAGATTAAAATCTTTCATTTCTTTCTGTAGAATGTCATCCATACAAATATTATCCCTCAAGAGTCGAGCATACTGAACCCAATTGATCTTTTTTGTATAGTTTGCAATGGATTCAGCTGCCCATAATTGCATTAGGCGATTTCCCTGAATGTAAGGAAAATAAGTTAATACTCGATTTTCTATTTCATGTATAATACAGTTTATTCTTTCAGTATAAAAATTAGAATGAGCTAAATCTCTTAATCCAAGTAAAAATAGAGGTATTTTATTTCTTATCGAAAAAGGCAATGGTTCATAAATAAGTGAATCTGATAGAGTTCGATAGAATACATTTATTAGCTTGATCTCACTTTTCTCAAGTATAAGCCTATCGATAGCTTTTAGCTTTTTGTTTTTTAGGCGAAAAGAAAAATATAATAATGTATGAAGGATACTAGTCAAATACTGATCCATTAAATCAATGTCTTTATCTGTAATGGAAGTTTCTAAATGATTGCAAATGTTCTGGAACACATAGTTATCTATTGTTTTTAATATTTGATTTACATCTCCCTGAATAAATTCCTTTTTTATCAAGTAATCTATTCCTATTCCTATTCCCATTAATCCATTCTCTATTCCAAAAGACATATTCTCTGATAAATTGGAATGTACCATGTCGAAAACTTCATCAGCTAGTAGTTCTAATCTCTTATCTTTAAGACGGCGGCTTTCTTCATATAGAAAAATGCAGATCCCCATTTTCCCATTAGCAATTCCTAGTGATTGGACAATATCAATAGAACTGATAATCTTTTTACGTAGTTCGTTGATCGTATTATTCATTATTTGTTGTTTTACAGGATGGTACAATTTATTTTTGCATATTAATTCCGTTATATTCTCGTAAACGGGACGATAGCGCATCGTACTTCCTATAGAGGGATCATTTGTATCTAAAGAACCTGATGTAATATAATATTGTTCATGCTTAGAATGGAAAGTTCCTGCAGTGGAAAAATCTTCCAAGCTAAATCCCGAATAATTAAGTACTGTGGGTATTACTACTTCATGATGCCCTGAATTTCCTTCTGTCAAGAATTTTTTTATTTCTCCTACAGCTAGATTTGAAATTCTATAGATTGGATTAAATGATTTAATATATTCTACTTCAGGGATTACATAGCTAATCATTTTCATAGAATTCCACCAACACCAATCGGGAGTTTCTGAATATTTTTGAATGTGTGAAGATATAAAATCATTTGTGTCGTTTTCGAAATTTTTGAGAAACATATTCCATTCTCCTGAAAAATGTACATCATATTCTATACTCCAATAATACTGATAGTTGGGATATTTTATAAAAAACTGCAAAAGTGGAAAATGATTGCTGCCCGGAACTATTGCGTTTTCTATCATATTAAACCCAAGGCTTTTTAAAGATTCAATGGAAAACTCATAATATACAACATCTGTAGGCATTGATATCTCTTCTTCTATTTGTATTAACAAAACAACATCTGCTGTACTAGAAACTTCATCCCGTAATTTTCTATATTGGCTTAATACGAAGTCATTAAAGAAGTGGGTAGTGAAAAGAATCGCGTTCTTTGAAGTGCTTGTAAATGTTTCGTTTATTTTCATTGTTAAATCTATTTAAGGGCTCTAGTTCTGTTTTTTACATTAAGAGCTTTTAAAAAATGGCTTCGTCTCGTAAGAAATCTTTTCCGGACCATGCCCGAAGGGAAGTCCAATCTTGCATAGATGATTCCCAAAAGGAATGATTGGTAGGTAGTCCAAGAGGAAGGAGTGCTAACGAGGTCATATATAGGCTTCCGGTGTTTGTGTAAAAATCAGCACTATTGGGTTGATAATCAGCAAATCCTAATCTCAAAAAACTTTCATTGTTAAAAACTCCAGGGAGATTATATAGCCGTTTCATTACGCAAGTTAAAGCACTACGAACCTGCCCTTCAGGAAGATTTTCTGGAAGAAGTTCTTGGAGTGCTAGTAATGCAAGTGGCTGGAACACGCCCATACGATAGGTTATAGAACGTCCAAAAATGGGAAAAGAACCTTCAGGCGAGATGAAACGTTCAAGATGTTCGGAAAAGCGCTGCATTCGTTTCAGTGCAAAAAGATATTGTTTCTTCTTAGATGGGAAAAAACTTAATATTTCTAAATACATAGGCTGTATCGCATAGCTATTATAATAGTCGAATGCAAAGTTAGGCCCATCCGAATACCATCCATCGCCTACATACCATTCTTCTATTTTATGCAACGCCATATCAATTCTGAACTGATCAGCGGGTACTCCTATCTGTAAAAGAAAGGTTTCTATTACAGCGGGAAATAAAATCCAATTACTGTACACAGGCACAAATTTACGCAATGCTATAAAATGATTGATATATCGTTCTTTTGTTACGCTGTCAAGAGGTTCCCATAGTTGTTCGGGCGCGCGCCAGAAACTTTCGGCTAAATAGGCTGCGTCTACCAGTACTTGCCCATGTTCGTCCCATAGCAAGTAATCAGGGCTTTCGGGATCAACGGCATTTGTGTAGCTCTGCAAAGCCCACTCACGGAGTTGCTTACGTATTATTCCCTCTGCAGTGTCTTCATCAGGAAGAGAAAGAAAAGGTGATATACCAGCCATTAAACGAGCAAAAGCCTCTAAATAGCCAACTTTGGGATTCCTGCCATCCCAAATAGGACTTAATTCCAAAGGCATATTCTTTATCAGCTCACCCTTACTCATGTTACAAAGTATAGGTGTGGATATTCGGTTTAATATATCAACCCAATATGAACGATCATTTTCAGGCATATTCTTTTTCGGCTCAAATTATAAATATTAGCTGTAACTTTGATATTATTTAAATAAAAGACTTGGCTTCATGGTTTTTTGACTTTGTTTTTATTAAATATATGGTATTATCAAGACTGCAAATCTAAGTTATTGTTTTTTATTATTCAACACTTGAATTCAAAAATATTCATTAAGGGGTAAAAAATATACTTTAGTATATCCAAATACGTATATATATTGTATATTCTGATAATAAATTGTTTTGTGCAAAATAGATAGCATTATAAATGGGACTTTATTTTCAGTTTATCTTCTTTCCTTTCAATTTATAAATAAGAACGAGAAATAACCTTTCACCTTTCAGTTTTTCATTAAGTCGTTTTATAAGCAGATAATCCTGAAAGGTTTGGCTTTTCAAACTTTTCAGAATATTTTTGTTGGTAAGATAATTGCGGATACGCTTACATGGATAATTGCTTTCGCAATTCTTCCTGTTTAGACTTTTCTGGAGATAGATTGAATAATTTATTGTTCAACATTTATTCTATAAGAAAAAGTCTTCATTTTATTTGTCTTGCAGCCGTTTTCCCTCCTTTAAGCTTGTAAGTATAATAAGCTTGCTATCAAAGTTGCGAATGCCAACTGTTGAATTCATTTTTGCCAATTGGCGAATTCGTTTTTAACAGCTGGCAAATTTGTTTTTGCCAGCTGGCAGTAACCTTTTTGTTGCGTATGAAAAGTTGCGACAGAGCATTTTGCTTACTTCGTGAGGCAGAATACTCGCCAAGGTGCGGGTAGATTCTTTGCAATTGGTGGAAGGATAGTTATAACTTTAGTTTTAGAGAGGGGCTTTATTTACAGATTATCAGCCCCTCCAACGGCTTTAGCTCTAGAGAATCAATATTAAACTCTTTCACCTCGTCCATCCCACAGCTAGAAAAAACACAGGAATATTCCTTTATTAACGGTATTGCAACCTTTTCGACTTTATTCTTAAAGTTGAGTAAAACAATCAGGTTCTCGTTTTCTGAAAAGCGCATATAAGCTAAGACATTCGGATTTGCAGCATCGAGGAACTTAAATTCACCGGATTGTAAAACGGCAGATTCTTTACGCAGCTGTATTAGCTTTTTGTAGAAGGAGAGCATTGAATTTTTATTTTCCTTTTCTGCTTCCACATTGATGGTTTTATAGTTGCTATGTACAGGTAGCCAAGGCTGCTTTTTGCTGAATCCGGCATATTTGGTATCGTTCCATTGCATGGGAGTGCGATAGGCATCACGGCCTTTAAAAAAAGGATAAAACAATTTGCCATACATATCCTGTATCTTGTTCCTAGGAATGTTTACATTCTCCATCCCTATTTCATCTCCATAATAGATAAAAGGAGTCCCTTTTAGTGTGAGTTGCAGCATCGCCCGTATTTTTGCTTTCCCTTTTTTATGAAAACCAAACATCCATCGGTTGAAGCTGCGTCCCAAATCGTGATTCGAGATTACAAAACAAGGCCAACCCTCTGTTGGCAAAGCTTCGTAATAGTCGTTGATCGTTTTTTGATAATTGCCGGCATTCCATCGTGAAAAGAAGATAGAGAAATCAAATGCCATGTGTAGCATATCCGTTCCGTTACCTAAAAACTTGGCCGTTAGAGAAGGATCGCCGGGAGGAGGGCTATAGATTTCTCCCACGCTGGTTTTATCGGGGTATTGATCGAGTATTTCTCGAAATTCGATGAGCATCTCGTATACAGACGGACGGTTGCGGTTATAGACTTTCTTTTTCCCAAAAAGGAAATTGATCGGATTCTTTCGCAGCTGTTTGTCTTTGAAAAGCAAATTGATGACATCAAGACGAAAGCCGTCAACTCCTAAATCGAGCCAGAAACGGATGATGCCGAACATCGTGTTTCGCAATTCCGGATTTCTCCAGTTCAGGTCGGGCTGCTCTTTAAAGAAAGAATGGTAATAATATTCCGCGGTCTGTGGATCGTACTTCCAGGCACTTTGCCCGAAGTTGGTGGTCCAGTTGTTCGGCTTTTTCCCCGCTTTTGGACTTTCCCAGATATACCAATCCCGTTTAGGGTTCTCTTTAGAGGATTTAGATTCCAAGAACCACGGATGCTGATCGGAGGTGTGATTTAACACCAAATCCATAATCACTTTTAATCCTTTTGAGTGAGCTTGCTCAAGCAAACGTTTAAAATCGTCCATGCTGCCATATACGGAAGCAATGCCTTTATAATTAGTAATGTCATAACCCGAATCGACCATGGGCGAAGGATAGATTGGTGAGAGCCATATCGCGTTTATTCCCAGTGAAATAAGATAATCCAACTTCTGAATGATTCCTTCCAGATCGCCAATGCCATCTCCATTCGTATCCATAAAACTTTGTGGATAGATATGATATATAACGCCATGCTTCCACCAAATTGAGGTTTTCGATTGCTCACTCATCATTCATTCCAATTGAGTTGAACAGTTCATTTACAATAGATCGGGCATCATAATTTTTAGCACGGGCTATTGCTGCTTTCCTAAAAGCTTCATTCGGGGCAGACGATAGAAAATTGATTGTTTTCACTGCCATTTCTGCCATTGTCTGAACCAGATACCCGCATTCGTTGTGAAGAATGATATCTTTCGGTCCTTTTTTGTTGTAGGCAATAACCGGCAAACCGCAACTCAAAGCTTCGAGTACGACGTTGCAGAACGTATCGAATTTTGAGGGCAACAAAAGAATGTCGGCCGAAGAGTATATTTTAGGCAATTTCGAATGTTCTACCCAACTGATGAAAATGCCATCCGGAATTTCTTCCTTTAGCTGCTCTAAGGCAGGGCCTTTTCCTACGATGACAATTTTGACCTCCTTGTGTACACTCTTTACATTCCTATAAATGGAAGGAAGTTCTAAAACCCCTTTTTCCTTGCCGATGCGCCCTACATAAAGTAGAACCGGAGCTTGATCTTTTATGCCGAACAGCTCCTCTTTATCTGCTTCTTGCGGAGTAAAGCAAGTGTTAACCCAATGTGCGGTTTGGTACACTTTCTCAGGGTCAAGGTTCATATCCGGTCCGCTCAACCATTTCTTCTGGTCGGAATTTAAGACCAATACTCGGTCGAACGACTTGTAAAATAAGCGAAACATCCTTCGAATCCGGTCTAGATTCTGCCCTGTGATTCCCAATACTTTGCGTGCAAACATCAGCCAGTCGGTATGCATGTAGAAGCTGGCTTCAATGGTGTAAGCTTGTTTCAGATATAATCCGCAAAGCCCCATGATGCCTTCTGTGGAACAGATTACGCGGTCGTATTCTCTTTCCAGAAACAGGTTATGGAGTTCTACAAAATTAGGAATGCCAATTTTCTGCTCCTTGTAACCCGGGATAGAGAATTCACTGATAGGCTTTAACACAATAAGGTTATCATCGGCTTTTACCTCGTTGCTACAAGTGATTATATCAATGGGAAGGTTGCGCTCTTTTATTTGTTTGTGCAATTCTTGAAAGAATATCGACACTCCATTTTTGTCACCGAAAGTGTCGGTAAGCCAAAGAATCCGTTTCGGTTGTTCGAATTTACCTAACTGCTTGGAGAAATGCCGTAAAAACGGACGGGTATGGAACATCGTTTTCGCACTGGTAAAATGTGCGGCCAAAATAAAGGAGGAGGCAAAGAACGGAAATGAAAGTCCATCGAGAAACTTTGATAAATCGAGTGGGGAATCGCTATTCTCGTTCTCGATATACGAACGTATGCTGGTAGGCAACTCGAGATTGTCTAGAATTGAATTCAGCGATTTCTCTCCAATTTTCTCTTCCAAGTGTAAATCCGTCATTTTCTTATTCAGTCGATTCGCCAATAAATTATTCAATAGGTTGTTGATAGAGAGCACGGAATCGTAGTAACTATTTACGATTTGGTTTGGCGAGGCATGCTGATCGGTCTCCGCTATTTTTACTGCATCCTCGAAGATCGGCTTATAATACGAGGGTAAAAGTAACTTCTTAAAGAAGGAAGGCTTTTCTCCCATCAGGCAGTTGTAAAAGAGTTTGATAAAGGACATGGTTACTTTATGCCTTTGTACCTCACTAAACATATTTGAAACCACAAAAGAGATCATCTTATCGGACAAGTCTCCTTTGTGCAAGAGCAGGCGTACTAGTCCCGGATCTTTATAATTCAAAGCTATATGGCACGCATAATTCAAGAACGCGATGGTCAACTTCTCTGTATTTTGGTGAGCTCCGAATGGAGCTATGTTGCCCTTGCGCAAGGCTTCTAGTGCCAACTTCGATTTTGATTCCGTTTTCAGTCGGTTTTGCAGATCCGGCACGTAAAGATACGAGCCTGTCATTCCGGAGAAAATTCCCATGTGGCTATCCGAACCTCCGGTTAGCACTTTTTTATACGGATCTACGCAATAGATTGTCGGATCGATTCCGAATGTTTTAGAATATTCGGTGATTTTCTCTTCGGTTACTTGCTCTATCCACTCTTTTACCAGCATGTTTTGCCAGGTATCTCTTTGTCCGTTCAATGTTTCGAAGCGTTCAAATATCAGTAGCATTTTATCAAAGAATTCCTTGGGAGGCATCTTTTTTGTGGCATAGTGATAAAGAGGGTGCGCCCAAATAGTTGGGATATTTTGTTTTCGGGCATATTGCAAAAAGAGATAAATGTTTTTCCTTGATTCTTCCAGTTCTACCTCCTGCTCGCGAGTGAAACCATAAGTCAATACGTGTATGCCTATTTCAAAGTCGGGTACCCAGCAGCTAAACTCTGCTGCCGTGAGTACATCGATCCCTTTATCTTGCAAGATGTAACACGAACGCGCGTTGTTGTGATTGGTGATGGTTAGCGCGTTACATCCGTTCTTCTCCAATTCTTCCAGCAGCCGTTCGCTTGAAAGCCATGTTTCCGGTACGCGTAATATTCGCCCGATTAATTCATCCGGTACATCACTATTATAGTCGTGACAATGAAGATCTATTTTGAGGATATCTTCTTTGGGGAACTTATCTTCCTGAATGGATAAAAAGAGATCTAGTTCACGCTTTAAATTTTTCTGAAAAGAGGTACTCATACTACTTATTTTTTTGAAATACAATCAATTCACAAATATACACTTTCCTAAACACAATTCATTGGTTTGGAACGGAAAATTAAAGATGCCTCTTACTGAAAAGAAAACGGCTGAAAGGTTCTGAAGGGTTTTAGTAGTACCCTTCAGCCTATTACTGTTTGTAAATCAGTTTATTATATGTTAACGCTGAAGGGTTGGAGGGTTTGAGTCCGAGATATTAATTTTATATTACAACGCTTACTTTTGTAGGAAAGAAGGCCGTTTTTCCAAAAAAACAATTATTTGATTTGCATTATTCGAATAGAATAATTATCTTTGCTTTCATAGAATGGCAGCATACTTCGGTTTTACATATTAGGTTTTTGCCAGAAGTAATCATCGTTAGCTGTCGTTAAATCCCATTTGTACCAAAAGCCTTTGGGCGTAAGCGTCATGGTTGGCGATTTGCTTTTTCCACCTTCTGTTTGATACCCATTCCATAAGTGGGCGCTCATCAGATACAGGTTTTTTGCCATATAGTTTTCAAGATAATCTTCTTTGGTTTGCTTATTTTTGTGATTCCAATTGGCATCTTCGTTGAGTATGAGTGGCCGACCGTCGATAAGTCTTTGGCGCACTTCTCCCGGGTGTAGCAGGAGTCCATTCTCATCCGTAACGTAGGCTGCGAAACTCGGATCCATCCATATCCACTTGTTGAGCGTGCGGCTCCATACCATGTCAATTACGTGGCAATCTCCGTCGGTGTCGTACGCCTTTGACTGGCAAGTGACGAA
>Ga0302173_10001573_pt1 | contig 11338 bp, 7 predicted proteins | sample I_Fen_N3_1_FD_198785 | JGI IMG/M metagenome (GOLD analysis project Ga0302173, IMG submission 198785) | Peat permafrost microbial communities from Stordalen Mire near Abisko, Sweden - I_Fen_N3_1 | ecosystem: Environmental > Terrestrial > Soil > Wetlands > Permafrost | place: Sweden: Abisko... | reverse complement strand
CGGCCCTTTCAATATTTAGCCAATCACCAGACGGCTTAAAAGAAGTACTTACAATTAAATCCAAAATCTATAACAAAGAAAGAAAAATTGCTGTTTACCTTCCTCCAAACTATCAAGATATAAAAAACGAAAAACTTCAGGTAGTTTATGTATTTGATGCGCAATGGGAGCCAATGTTTAACTTTGTTTCGAATTCCATAAGTTACTTATCTGCAATTGGAGAATTAAACAAAATGATTGTCGTAGGTATCTATACTGAAAACAGACCCAAAGAATTTGTTCCTATGCCTACCAGTGAAGAAGAAAAAAAGAATTGGGATGAAAAACCTAGTTTTGGATTCTCAGCACTTCTAGATCAACATTTAATCGAAGAAGTTTTTCCTCTAATTAAGCAAAAGTACAATACTAATGATTACAAATTAGCAATTGGACACTCTTTAGGAGGAACATATTTGATTAATTCTTTTGCAGAAAACAAACACATTTTCAATTCATATATCGCAATAAGTCCAAATCTAACTTATGATAACAATGAAATTCAGAAAAAAATCAAACGACTAATAAACAGTACAAATCAGATTAATTCGTTTTTAAACATTTCTGTGGGAGATGCTGATGAAACAGAAAAATCTTTTACAGACGGAATCAGATTATTGGATACAATTTTACAATCTAAAAAAGTAAATGGACTTAAATTTAAATTTGACTATCTAAAAGACGCAACACATATGTCATCACCGTTTAAAGAAATTCCTTTGGCCTTAATCGAATTTTCAAAAACACTAAGACAACCAAATGCCGAAGAAATTTCGAAAATCCTGGAAAATAAAGAAATCCCATTTACGCTTCAATTAAAATCTTATTACCAAAACATATCCAATTGGGTTGGCTACAACTATTTACCATATGAAGGACAATTGAATAGTCTTGCATATTCTGTACTCCCAAAAGACCCTAATGAAGGACTAAACATTATAAATTGGGCCCTAGAATTATATCCAAACGGAATTAATTTATATGATAGCAAAGCTGAAATACTAGAACAGTTAAATAGAAATCAAGAAGCAAAAGAAACTTTAAAAATAGGTTTACAAAAGCTAGATAAGCTAAAAATTGACAAAACAGAGTATTCAAATTTTAAAAACGTACTTGAAAAGCATTTAAATAAAAAATAGAAAAACTTAAAACCACAAAAAAAGCTCCAATTACTTGGAGCTTTTTTATATCAGGATTTGAGATTATTTACTCAAATACATTTTTCTTCTAGAATACAATTCGTAGAATTGGTCATCTTTTAAGTCATCAATAAACAAGATGCTTTCTCCTGTTGATTTCATTTCTGGTCCTAATGCTTTGTTTACATTGTGGAACTTGCTGAAAGAGAAAACCGGTTGCTTGATTGCATATCCTTTTAATTGTGGATTAAAATCAAAGTCCGTTACTTTATTATGTCCTAACATTACTTTTGTAGCGTAGTTTACATAAGGTTCTCCGTAAGCTTTTGCAATAAATGGCACTGTTCTGGAAGCTCTAGGATTTGCTTCAATAATGTAAACCGTATCGTCTTTTATCGCAAACTGAATATTGATTAAACCAACTGTTTTTAGTGCTCTAGCAATTTTCACAGTATGATCTTTTATTTGTTGCATTACGAATTCTCCTAAGTTAAAAGGAGGCAAAGTAGCATTACTATCTCCAGAGTGAACTCCGCAAGGTTCGATATGCTCCATAATTCCTATGATGTACACATTTCCGTCAGCATCGCAAATTGCATCAGCTTCGGCTTCGATTGCTCCGGCTAAATAGTGATCCAAAAGTAATTTGTTTCCTGGAATCGTTTTCAATAAGTTGATAACGTGCTCTTCTAATTCTTTTTTGTTGATTACAATTTTCATTCCCTGACCTCCTAATACATAAGAAGGACGAATCAATAACGGGAAGTCTAAAGTATCTGCAAGAGCAGAAGCTTCGTCAGCCGTTTCAGCGATTCCAAATTGCGGGAAAGGAATATGTAATTCTCTTAATAAGTCAGAGAAACGTCCTCTATCTTCGGCTAAATCAAGTGCATCAAAACTAGTTCCGATGATTTTTACTCCGTATTTAGATAATTTTTCAGCCAATTTCAAAGCTGTTTGTCCACCTAACTGAACAATTACACCTTCTGGTTTTTCATGTTGAATGATATCGTAAATATGTTCCCAGAAAACTGGTTCGAAGTACAATTTATCAGCTGTATCAAAATCTGTCGAAACTGTTTCAGGATTACAGTTAATCATAATTGTTTCGTAACCACATTCTTTTGCAGCCAAAACTCCGTGTACACAAGAATAATCAAATTCAATTCCTTGTCCAATTCTGTTTGGTCCAGAACCAAGAACTATAATTTTCTTTTTCTCTGTTACTATACTTTCGTTATCTACATAACGCTCACCATTTGCTTTTTCGATTTCCGCTTCAAAAGTTGAGTAATAATAAGGTGTTTTTGCCTTAAACTCCGCAGCACAAGTATCAACCAATTTAAACACACGGTTAATATTTTGATCCATACGCAACGTATGCACTTCACTTTCAAGACAATTTACCATGTGAGCAATTTGTCTGTCAGCAAAACCTTTTTGTTTCGCTTCAAGCAAAAGTTCTTTTGGAAGATTTGAGATTTTATAGTTCGAAATTTCTTTTTCTAAAGTATAAAGCTCTTCGTATTGTTTTAAGAACCACATATCGATTTTTGTGATTTCATGAATACGACTCAACGGAATTCCCATTGCGATTGCATCATAAATTACAAAAACACGATCCCAACTTGCAAAAGTTAGTTTCTCGATAATCTCTTCGTAGTTCTTATATCCTTTTCCGTCAGCACCTAAACCGTTTCTTTTAATCTCAAGAGATTGAGTTGCTTTGTGTAATGCTTCTTGAAACGAACGTCCAATTCCCATTACTTCACCAACAGATTTCATCTGAAGACCTAAAGTTCTGTCAGCTCCTTCGAATTTATCAAAGTTCCAACGTGGTATTTTTACGATTACATAATCAAGAGTTGGTTCAAAAAGAGCCGAAGTTGATTTTGTAATTTGGTTCTGCAATTCATCTAAGTTGTATCCTAAAGCTAGTTTAGAAGCAATTTTAGCAATTGGATAACCTGTTGCTTTTGATGCTAAAGCTGATGAACGAGACACACGAGGATTAATCTCGATGGCTACAATATCTTCTTTTTCATCTGGTGAAACTGCAAATTGTACGTTACAACCTCCTGCAAAATTTCCGATACTACGCATCATTAAGATCGCATAGTCACGTAATTTTTGGAAAGTTGTGTCAGATAATGTCATCGCTGGTGCAACTGTAATCGAATCTCCAGTATGAATTCCCATTGGATCCATATTTTCGATAGAACAGATAATTACAACATTATCATTTTTATCTCTTAAAAGCTCTAACTCATATTCTTTCCAACCCATCAAAGCTTTATCAATTAAAACTTCATGTATTGGAGATGCTTCAAGTCCGCGAGTTAAAAGCTCATCAAAATCTTCTTTTTTGTAAACAATTGCTGCTCCGGTTCCTCCAAGTGTAAACGATGGACGGATTACTAAAGGGAAACCAAATTCCTGAGCAATTTCTTTTCCTTCTAAGTATGAAGTAGCCGTTTTTGCAGGTGCAGTTGGTACATTAATTCTTTCTAAAAGTTGTTTAAACTGCTCTCTATCTTCAGTAATATTGATCGCGTTTACATCAACTCCAATTAATTTTACTCCAAAATCCTGCCAAATTCCTTTTTCTTCTGCTTCCAAACATAAATTTAATGCAGTTTGACCTCCCATTGTAGGCAAAACAGCATCAATTTGTGGATGTTCCTTCAGAATTTCAATAATCGATTTTGTAGTTAAAGGTTTTAGATAAACATGATCGGCCATAGTTGGGTCGGTCATAATTGTCGCTGGATTTGAGTTTATCAAGATAACTTCAATTCCTTCTTCACGGATAGAACGTGCAGATTGTGATCCTGCATAATCAAATTCGCAAGCTTGACCAATAACAATAGGTCCTGAACCTATTATTAAAACGGATTTTATTGATGTGTCTTTAGGCATTTTGTATGTATTGTGTAGTTATTATATGTATCAAAAAACATTCACAGTGCTTTAGAAACTAGAATGTTACAAATTTTTTACCGACAAGGTATAAAAAAAGGCGATACTAAAAAAGTAATCGCCTTATGTATGTTTATACAAACATTATTTTTTGTGTCTAGGCTCGCTAGAAACAGTTAATTTATGTCTTCCTTTTGCTCTTCTGCGCGCTAGAACTTTTCTTCCATTCGCAGAAGCCATTCTGTCCATAAATCCGTGCTTATTTCTTCTTTTTCTTTTCGATGGTTGAAATGTTCTTTTGCTCATTGTTTTGTATCTTTAAAATGGTATCTAATATCTGTTTTTCTGTTTTGAATATCATTATTCCAAAACCGAGTGCAAATATACAAAGACTTTTTTTTCTGGCAAGTACTTTAATAAAAATATTTTTAATTCATTTTACTATATTTGCAATCACAAATATACATCTATTATGTTTCATAAAAATATTAAACTTATTTTAGCCGGACTTCTAGTAGTTGCAGGCGTTTGGCAATTTACAGAAAGTAATATCGGGAACGGAATCTTCCTTATATTATTAACTGCAATTCCAATATTTCTTTACTTTAAAAACGAATTCATCCTTTTAGCTTTCCTAAAATTAAGAAAACAAGACTTTGAAGGCGCTAAAAAATGGCTGGCATACATTAAAAACCCGGAAGCAGCTTTAGTAAGAAAACAACAAGGATACTTTAACTACCTTCACGGAATTATGCTATCTCAAACAAATATCAACCAAGCCGAGAAACATTTCAAAAAAGCTATCGAACTTGGACTATCAATGGATATGGATTTAGCTGTAGCAAAATTAAACCTTGCCGGAGTTGCAATGTCACGTCGCAGAAAACTTGAAGCAACTAATTTACTTAACGAAGCTAAGAAATTAGACAAACAAGGAATGCTTAAAGAGCAAATCACAATGATGAAAGAGCAAATGAAGAAAATTTAAGTTTCTCTAAATTACAATAAAAAAAATCCCAAATTCTAAAAGATTTTGGGATTTTTTTTGCACGTACAGTTTGTCATTTCGACTGAAAGAAGAAATCACACTCGAAACTCCGCAAAGTATATTTCCAATCTTTATCGACTACCTTGTGTGATTTCTCCCTCCAGTCGAAATGAGAAGATTGCGCCAAAATCCTCAAAAAATTGGAATTTAATTTTAATCCTCTAAGATAATCGAAGGTAAATTCTCATTAAGCCATTTATATTTATTCAGGATCATAATATGGGTTCCTCCTTTTACTAAAATACAACTCTTAATATACTTTATAGGAAAAACATCATCCTGATCCCCATGGATATGAATAACATTTTTATTAATTTCGGTTCTATCCCAAAGAATTACTGATTCTACCGCCCATTGCAAATAATTTAAATCGCGAACGGCCAGGAATTTCTCGTACAACTTAATACGTTTATTGACTTTTTCACCAAAAGAATATTTGGCAAGATTTTCAATATTCAAAATCAACTTCATTGGAATCAGCTTGTATGCTTTTGTAGTTTTTCCAATTTTCATTCTTCTTGGGAATTCAGCATTACATTTAACGCTCGAAATAATAATAACTTTTCGGGTTTCAATATATTTTGCCATTTCCTGAACTAAGATTCCTCCAAAAGAAACCCCTATTAAAACTGGATTTTTGTGCTTAATATTTTTGGTAATTCGAAGCGCATAATCTGATAATGATTCTTTTGGTTTCGGAATTTCCCATTCTAACAAACACATTTCAAAAATAGAGTCATCTAATTTGATTCTTTCAAAAATAGCTGGACTTGCAGCCAAACCGGGCATAAAATATACAGGAATCTTACTCATTTGTTTGCATAAGGAATTATGATTATAGCTATTAATTTCAAGCTAAAATTACTTTTTTTACTAACATGCACTGCAAATCTTACACCATAATTGTTTTTTAAACCAAATAAAATCGCAAAAAAAAACAAACAACCCAAGTAAATAGGACATCAACAAAAAATAATTCCATATTGAAAATCAAATGATTACCTTTGCAATCCAATCAACTACAATGCAGGACTCTTTTAACAAGAAATTCTACAAAGTATTTTTTACTTGTTCTTTCCTATTATTTTTTAAACCTACCGCAAAAAAACATGACTATTATGGAGCCTATTGAAACAACTATGGAAATCAAAGACAATACTTTTGCAAGACAATTTGAAACCATAGTCCCCGAAGGACTACTTTCTGTTGAATATTCTTTTCAGGAAAAGAAAATTTTCTTAACCAAAATTAATACACCTGAGGGTTTTGAAAATCAAACTATAATTGATGTATTACTCAAAAACATCATGGAAATTATCATTGAAAAGAAATTCAAACTAATGCCTATTTTTCCTAGAATTGTATTATTCATCAAAAAAAATCCTGAATACAAGGAATTACTTCCTCCCGGAATCAGAATTTAAAAATAACCTATAATTCGGAGCCACAAGCCTCCAATTACCATATAGATTAGCAGCATAACCAATCCGGTTATCAATCCTTTGACCCACCAGCTTTTTAAATCGACATAACCGCTGCCGAAGAAAACTGGAGCAGGCCCGTGTCCGTAATGCGTTAAAGTTCCGTAAAGTGAACCCACAAAACCAAGCATAAAAGCCAGTAGCAATCCCGGAATTCCAAGTGAAACTCCTACACCAAGCAAAGCTGCATACATTGCCGCTACGTGTGCTGTTGCGCTTGCAAAAAGATAATGACTAAAAAAGTACACTAAAACTATTATAGGAAAAGCCATTTGCCAGCTCAAACCTCCAATTTCGGCTTTTACCAAATTACTAAACCAATCTATAAATCCAAGTTCATTAAGAGAACTTGCCATCATTACTAAAACCGAAAACCAAACAATAGTATCCCAAGCTCCTTTTTCACCTTTTACATCGTCCCAAGTTAGAACTGATGTTAAAAGCAAAATCACCAAACCTATAAACGCAGTTGTTGTTGCATCTATTGAAAACAAATCGCCTGTCATCCAAAGAAATAATAAGATAAAGAAGGTCAATAACATCATCCATTCATTTCTAGTTATCGCTCCCATTTCTTTTAATTTTTGGGCAGCAATTTGCGGAGCATCGCCTGTTTTTTTCAATTCTGGCGGATAAATTTTGTACAACACAAATGGAATTACAAAAAATGCTACTAAGCCCGGAACTATAGCAGCTATTGCCCAAGACATCCAGGTAATTTTAATTCCTAAATTAAGTGCAAATTTTTGACACATTGGATTACTCGCTGTTCCTGTTAAAAACATTGATGAAGCAATCAAATTTGCATTGTAACTACTTAGGGTAAGATATGAACCTAATTTTCTATGCGTATCCGGCTGATCTGGCATTGAACCAAAACTCATTGCCATCGATTTCATAATTGGATAAATAATTCCCCCTCCTCTTGCGGTATTACTTGGTACAGCAGGAGCTAATACTAAATCCGCCAATCCCAAACCGTAAGCGAGTCCAAGTGAACTTTTACCAAATATTCGAATGAATAAAAAAGCGATTCTGTTTCCTAAACCTGTTTTTATAAATCCTCTGGCAATAAAAAACGAAATTCCTATAAGCCATATAACTTTATCACCAAAACCTCTTAAGGCAAGAGTTATTGATTTTCCTGCTTCTCCCGGAGCCAGTACTTGCGACAATGCTGTCACTGCAATCGCAATCATACACATCGTTCCCATTGGAGCGGCTTTTAAAATAATACCAAGAATTGTAGCAACAAAAATGGCAAATAAATGCCACGCTTCTACTTTTACTCCTTCGGGAGCCGGAATGAACCAAATTGCTATTCCAACTGCCAGAGTAATTAAGGTTTGAGGGATTTTTACTTCTTTCATAAAATAAAACTAGATTAAAGTCTGCACTGAAACTGAATTAAAAATAAGTTATCATTATAAGTTGATGTATCTGGTATGTTTTTATCGTATCTGTCAATTTCGAATCCTAATGAAATTCGTCCTGTATATGCTTTCCCAAATTCAAAACTCGCCATTGGCGTATAAGTTTGTCTTACGTTGGAATCAATTTTATAACTAGGATCAAAAGATTCGTAGCGGCATGATACCTCAAAAGAAGTCAGCTTTTTATAATCAACCCTATATCTAAAATTAGGCATAATATAATAACCTCTCATTTGATAATCGGCAACATTTGCAGTTCTTGCATCTGTTGGCAGGGAGAAATACAAATTATGATTGGTTCCTTGTTTGTATTCTATCTGAACATCAAAACTTAAATTGTCTGTTACTTTAAAATCTCCGGTAATATCAGCACCCAAAGCAAAAACTTCCTGAGTAAACACTTTTCCTATTCCCCCATTTAATCCCAGGTTAACTTTATATTTCTGAGACAATCCTAAAACCCATCTTGTAGAAAATTGTTTTCCGTTATCCTTATCTTTTTCCTGGTTTTTTCCGTTACCATTTAAGATCGAAAAAGCATAATTTACAGGAATCTTTCCAACATCAAAAGCCCCCGTTGCCGAAGCTCCAATTTGAAAACTAGTCCATCCATTTTTCCCAAATTCATAATATTGATTCGAGAAATCGAATGATTTTATAATATCAACAGGAACTAATTCTTCGATACCAAAAGCTGGTCGAAATTGTCCTCCGGTTACCGCAATATATTTACTAAAGGTATATTTTGCATATGCGTTTTCAAGAACTTTGGTTTTAGGATCTGATTTAAAATCCGCTAAATTCACCAAGATAACAACTTCGGTTTCTTTACTCAATTTTGTATTAAGTCCAACACGCATTCTTTTAACATCAAACGAACTTCTTACAACTTCCCCTGATGTATGTTGTACACCAGAAACATCTACATCATTAACAAGGCTTTCTAAAAATCGCGCCTGAAAAAGACCTTTAAATTGAAATTGCGGATATGCAACTTCTTTCTCTTTATCCTTCAACACAACTTTTACAGTATCTTTTGCAGATTGTGCATTCAGAAAAAAAGGCGTTATTAAAAATAGATATACGATTCTAATAAGTATAGTTTTCCTCATAAGCTTCTTAAACAAAAATTTAAAAAACACATTAATCCTTTATTTAAAATTCAGATTTAATTTCCAGATGTTCTTCCTCCTCGTGGCGCGGCTGTACCTCTACCTGCGGCAGGACTTGTTGCAGGACGAGCCGGAGCAGGTCTTGTTACAGGAGCCATCGGACGCGTTGTTGGACGAGTTGTTGGAGCTACGGGACGAGTTACTGGCGTTGTTGGTCGTACTGCCGGAGTTACCGGACGTGTTGTTGGATTCGTTGGTCTTGTAACTGGTCGCGTTGACGGATTTGTTGGTGTTACAGGTCGGGTTGTCGGATTAGTTGGACGTGTTACAGGCCTTGTTGTTCCTCCTGGCCTTGTCGTTGGATTTGTAGGTCGTGTAACTGGTCTTGTTATTCCTCCCGGTCTGGTTGATGGATTTGCTGGACGTGTTACTGGTCTGGTTGTGGATGGCCTCGTTGGTCTTGTAGACGTTACAGGAGCTGGTCTTTTATAATCTCTACCGTTATATGTTGTATTATAACGGCCGTTTACTCGGTTATTTCTAACTACAACTGAGGTATTTCTTCTTGATGAATAGGTTCTATAATATCTTGGATTTCTTATAGTGGTTGTTCTTCGATAATAATTATTTCGATAATAATGCCCGTGATATCCCCAATAATCATGGTAATAGACCGGACGCCAAGGACGCCAATACGGAGGATAATATCCCCAATGCCAAGGAGATCTGTAGGCTACATAAATTGGAGAAAACAAAAATAGTACTACTGGCCACGCACTCACGCTTGTAGTTACATAAGTAGGACTTGTAGTTGTATTATAGTTATTGGTTGTGTTATTATTTACAATAACGGTAGCATCTCCTTTATATCCCGGGTTTGGTGTTCCAACAGCAGTATCTGAAGGTTCTACTATATAATTTTTTCCATATAAATCTTCATCTCCAATGATCTGAACATGTACATTGTTTTTTTTATCTTTTGTAACTTCAATTACCGCAACATCTTGTTTTTCTGTGGCACTTACTGCAACCTGAAGAATTATTGCATGCGTATTGCCATCCTTTTGACTATCGATTTCGATATAATCAATTTGACCATCATCATTTAAATCTAAATTATTGACCTTACTATCTTGTTCATTTAGTACTTTCTCAAAATCTTCCAAGGTTTTAGATTTTTGAAAAATATCCAAAACGGCATATAAATTAAGATTATCGCCCGGTAAACCCAAAGCTATCGGCTCATCATCTGTTTGAGACAATATCGATTGACTAAATAAACCGGTCACTAAAATAGCAAAAAATAAGACAGCCTTTTTCATACTAATAATTCGTTAATTTCAGAATACGCTTACTAAGGTATGAAAAAACAGACAATGTCCAACATGATATAATAACTTTCCAAAACATTGTATTTTCCTACTATAAAATACTAAAAAGTTTTTAATCTTTTCCTGATCACAATCATACTATTGTAAGATTTATATTTTTAACTTTGTAAATACCTGCTTTTTATAGAGATAAATCTCTTTTTACGTCTTACAAAATTTGCTATACAGCTTGTACAATACTCTTTATACAGAATTGCAATGAAAAAACATTTACCTATTTTATTTTTTTTCCTCTCTTTAACCTGTGGATATGGTCAAATAGAAGTTTCTTCGACTCTGGAGGACGCGATTCATAAAGCCATTGAAAAAAGTAGTTCTCTAAAAAACAAAGATCTGGAAATTGAAAAATTAAATCTACAGGAAAAAGGAGTTTGGAATAAATATATCCCAACGATCGAGGCCTCTGCCCTGTACTCTTATTTCGATAATAAATTAACCGTTGATCTGCCTACGGCAAACATTCCTATTGTAAACTATCCTTTATTTGACGGAAAAACGGCTTTTAAAAATTATGGAAATATTTTTAACGGAAGTGTTATGGCTAAAACTGTTCTGTTTAGCGGAATGCAAATCCCTAACGGAGCTAAAGCAATTGAAGAAAAAACGAAAGGAACTGTATTTTTAAAAGAATCAGAGAAAGATCAGATTACAAAAGACGTCATCAATACGTTTGATCAATTAGAATTATTAAAAGAAATTGACAAGCTAATAAAAGAAAGCGAGAATAGGTTAGAAACCGAAACCAAGCGCGTTACAAGAGCAATAGAACAAGGACTTGC
>Ga0302173_10001571_pt1 | contig 11342 bp, 7 predicted proteins | sample I_Fen_N3_1_FD_198785 | JGI IMG/M metagenome (GOLD analysis project Ga0302173, IMG submission 198785) | Peat permafrost microbial communities from Stordalen Mire near Abisko, Sweden - I_Fen_N3_1 | ecosystem: Environmental > Terrestrial > Soil > Wetlands > Permafrost | place: Sweden: Abisko... | reverse complement strand
ATTTAGTTATTGCATTAGCACCAGATTCATTTAAGGAAAGTATGACAGCAAAAGAAGTTTGTGAAGCAATGGAAAGAGGAATAAAAAAAGCGAATAGTAATATTACTTGTATACATATACCTATGGCTGATGGTGGAGAAGGAACTATGCAGTCATTAGTAGATGCTACTGATGGGAAAATATATTCTATAGAAGTAGTTGGACCACTTGGAAATAAAGTAGAAGCACAGTATGGTATTTTAGGAGAAGGAGAAATAGGAATATTAGAAATGGCTAGTGCCAGTGGAATACAACTAGTACATCCAGAAAAAAGGAATCCATTAGTAACTACAACTTATGGTACTGGACAGCTTATTAAGGCTTGCCTAGACCATGGAGTGAAAAAACTATTAATAGGTATTGGCGGAAGTGCTACTAATGATGGTGGAGCTGGAGTTATTCAAGCACTTGGTGGAAAATTGTTAGATAAACAAGGAAATGAATTAGGTTTCGGTGGTGGAGAATTAGGAAAACTAAGTAGTATTGATTTAAGTAATTTTGATAATAGATTGAAACAAGTGACTGTAGAAGTAGCTTGTGATGTTAGTAATCCACTTTGTGGAGAAAGTGGAGCTTCAAATGTATATGGTCCACAAAAAGGAGCTACCAGAGAAATGGTATCAATATTAGATGACAATTTAAGACATTATGCAGATATTATTAAAAAGCAATTTGTAAAAGATGTGCTACATGTGCCAGGAGCTGGAGCAGCAGGCGGTCTTGGAGCTGGTCTTATGGCATTCTTAAATGGTAATTTGAAAAAAGGTATTGAAATGGTAATTGAATATGCTGGACTAGAAGAAAAGGTCAAAAATGCAGATATGGTTTGGACTGGAGAAGGAAGTATAGATTTTCAAACTCAATATGGCAAGACTCCGTTAGGTGTTGCAACAGTTGCTAAGAAATACAATAAACCAGTGATTGCATTAGCTGGAAGAGTCGGTGAAGGTATAGAAATTTTACATGAAAATGGAATAGATTCGATATTTGGTATTACTAAAGGAGCAACTTCTTTAGAGGAAGCTTTGGCGAAAGGACAAGAAAATATCGAAAAGACATCCGAAAATATAGTAAGACTTATGAATTTATTATAATAGATAAACATCTGTATAAATTTATTTATACAGATGTTTTTTGAAAAATTTACAATAACAAGATAGGAGAAATGTAAATGGGAAAAACGAAAATTATATGTACATTAGGGCCAGCAAGTGACAGTAAAGAGGTAATAATTAAATTAATAGATTCTGGAATGGATATTTCAAGACACAATTTTTCTCACGGAAGCTACGAGGAGAATGGAAGCAAAATTAATTTAGTAAAAGAACTTAGATCAGAAATGAACAAACCTATAGAAATATTATTAGATACTAAGGGACCAGAAGTTAGAACAGGAAAGTTTGTTGGAGATAGTGTAACTTTAGTAGAAGGGTCGTATTATACTGTTGTATGTGGAGAAGATATAATAGGTGATGAAACAAATTGCTCTATTAGTTATAAAGGTTTATATAAGGATGCAAAGATAGGCGATTCAATTCTAATTGCAGATGGTTTGATAGGTTTAGAAATTAAAGAAATAAATGAAAATAAAATACATTGCATTGTAAAGAATACAGGAACTATTGGGAATTATAAGAATGTAAATGTGCCAGGAGTTGTTACTAAATTACCAGCTATAGGTGAGAAGGATTTTGAAGATTTAAAGTTTGGTATACATATGGGAGTAGATATTGTTGCAGCTTCTTTTGTTAGAAATGCACAAGATGTTTTAGAAGTTAAAAAGGTATTAAATGAAAATAGTGGTGGACATATTAAAGTATTCTCTAAAATAGAGAATCACGAAGGCGTAAATAATATTGCGGAAATCATTGAAGCATCCGATGGAATTATGGTTGCAAGAGGTGATTTAGGAGTAGAAATACCACTAGAAGAGGTACCTTTTGTACAAAAAATGATTATACGTAGATGCAATAAGGCGGGGAAACAAGTTATTACAGCTACACAAATGTTAGAATCAATGAGTAATAACCCAAGACCTACTAGAGCAGAAGTTTCTGATGTGGCGAATGCAGTGTTAGATGGAACTGATGCGGTTATGCTTAGTGGAGAAACAGCAAGTGGAAAGTATCCTGTTGAAGCAGTTTTAATAATGAAAAAAATTGCAGAAAGAACAGAGGAATTCTTAGAACAGAATTATATAATTATGAGATAGGACATCAAGTGATGTAGAATGATTAAAAGTGTGTTTTATTTTGAGGCGCACTTTTAATTTTGAAAAATATATATAAAAAATTAACATTAGGACCACAATTCTTTCATACAGACTATTTATTAGGTTACATTTTTTGAGTTATCAAGTACAATATAGATATATATTGTACTTGTATTATTATATATATTTAACCATGCTTTGAGATTAGAAAAGATTGAAATAATAAGTAATGAATTAATTAAAATATTCAATTTAAAAAGTACATTTTTATTTTTACAATGCTTGATATAATTGGAAGGATGCGGGTTGTATGAGTGATATGAAGTTATCAAAAATTATAGCGCAAAAAATTGTTTTACAAATGATGAATGTAGTTCCTTATAATATAAATGTTATGGATGAAAATGGAATAATTATAGGCAGTGGAGATATTAAACGTATTGGTAATATTCATGAAGGAGCTATAAAAGCAATAGATAAGCAGCTTATAAATGAAGTATATGATGAAGAAGAAGGAATGAAACCAGGAGTAAACGAGCCTATTATTGTCAATGAAAAAGTAATAGGAGTAATAGGAATTACAGGGCATCCTGATGAGGTAAGAAGATTTAGTAAGCTGGTCCGCGTAACTGCAGTTCTATTAATTGAACAATCTAAAATTGATGAGGAAATTCAGGATGAAAGATTAAATATGCAAAAATTTTATCATGAGTTAGTCCATAGAAAAACGGAGTATGATGATAAATTTTATGAGAGAGCTAAAGGTTATGGAATTGATCTTACTAAAAAATGTCAAGTTATTCTTGTAGATGGCAATATAAACTCGCATAGTTTCAAAACATTATGTCAAAAGTATTCACATTATTGTGAGATTGATAATGACAGAATAGTATTTTTTATTACATCTAATCACATATATAATATATTATTAAAGAATTTAGAAGAGAATAAAGATATAAATAAGATAAGTATTGGAGAAAAAGAGAATATTGCTGCTGTTTCATTAGAAAATGCAGAATTGGCAATGGAACTTGGAATAAAGATAAAACCATCAAGTTTAATATATAGTTATGATAATTTAGAGTTTTTAATTCATTTATCTCATGATAATAAAGCATCATTGCTTTCTTTACTCTCTAATCTTGATAAAGCTGGAAATAAATTAGAACTTATTCAAACTATACAAGTGTATGTAGAGGAAAATGGTGATATTAACAGTGTAGCTAATAGGTTAAATATACATAGAAATACTTTAAGCTACAGGTTAGAAAGAATTAAGCAATTAACAGGAAAAAATCCTAAAATTTTATTAGAGTTATTTGAACTATTATGTGGATTAATTTGGAGATAATTATCGAGAAACATAATTATCTTATTAAAAAAAATATAGAATATTTCTTTATTTATGATGAAACGTTTATAAATAATAATATTAATAGGAAGAATTAATATTATTATGGGCGAATTGGTTATAGAAGAATAAAAAAGATAAAATTCAGCTACTAAATCTAAAATTTTAGTAGCTGAATTTTTAAATTTAAAGAAGTTTTTTACATAGGGAGAGATTTCATTTGGTTCAACACTTGACTCGAAACGCTTAACAACATTAATAATACTTTTGAGAATAATAAAAATGCACTAATAACTTAAAATAAATGACTAAATAAGATATACTAAAATAGGAATAGAAAAAAATATATTGAGAGAAGGTTTTTAATATATGTTTAATTATGAAATGATTCAGAATTTGAATGATTTAGAGCTACTATTATATAGATATATAATGAAAAATATTGAAAAAGTTATTTATATGAGAATAAGAGAATTGGCAGATGAAGCACATGTTTCGACAACAACTATATTAAGATTTTGTAAAAAAGTTAATTGTGAAGGATATTCAGAATTTAAGGTGAAATTAAAGATGCATGTTGAAAAACATGAAAGTAATAAAGTAAAGAACGATACATCTATAATAATAGATTTTTTTAAAAAATTAGATAATAGTGAATTAAATAAAAAATTAGATATTTTGTGTGATTTGATAAAAGAAACAAGCAATGTCATATTCATAGGATCAGGAACATCGGGAGTATTATGTAAATATGCTGCAAGATATTTTTCATCAATAGGTAAATTTGCAATGTATATTGATGATCCATATTTTCCAAGAAATTATAAGGTATATGAAGATTCTGTAATGATAGCAATATCAGTATCGGGAGAAACAATTGCAATTATTGATCATATAAGTAATTTAAAAAGGGAAAAGTGCACAATTGTAAGTATAACCAATAGTGAAAATTGTACAATATCTAAAATATCTGATTTAAACATATCATATTACGTTCAACAAGAGAAACTAGGGATTAGTGATATAACAACACAAATACCGGTATTATATATAATTGAAAGTATAGGTAAGAGGTTACATAATAAATTCTTAGAAAATTAAATGATAAAAAGGGATTTTGGGGGACAGAAGCAATGGTTATTTTTTTACACATATTAGGGAATAATATTATACCTATTTTTATTATAATTGGTTTAGGATATATAATAAGTAGGAAGTTTGATTTAAATATATCTACACTTAGTAAATTAAATTTTTACTTATTTGTTCCAGCATTTATTTTTTATAACCTTTATACTACTGATTTATCTTGGGATATGCTTAAGATTTTATTTTTTTGCGTACTATATTTAATAGTTAATGATTTAATTACAAGAATTATTTCTAAAATTCGTAAATATGATATAGGTATGATAGGTGCTTTTAAAAACTCTATAATGTTTAATAATACAGGGAACATAGGAGTATCACTTGTTACACTTATTTTTGGAAATGCACCTTATATAATAGAGGGGAAGACACCTTATTTAAATGAAGCACTTGCATCACAAATTATGATTTTGGTATTTATGAATGTTACAATGAATACAATTGGATTTTATAATGCTGGAAGAGCAAAAATGAATATTAAAGCTTCAATGCACAAAATTTTTAGTATGCCATCTATATATGCAATCCCATTAGCATTATTACTTAAATATTTAAATATTGATATAAAACCAACACCTATATGGCCTACTTTAGAATATGTTAAAAGTGGCCTTGTACCCATTGCTTTAATATCACTAGGAGTTCAACTCTCAAAAACTAAGTTTGACTTTAAAGATATAAATGTAAATACAGCAGTTTTTACAAGAATTATTATAGGCCCTATGATTGCATTATTATTAATACATATATTGGGGTTTAATGGAATTGTGGCTCAAGTGCTACTAATTTCTTATTCAGTGCCAACAGCTGTAAATACAGCTTTAATTGCTGTTGAATGTGGCAATAATCAAGATTTTGCATCACAGGAAGTAATGATATCAACAATTTTAAGTGGAGTTACACTTACATTGGCAATATACGTAGCTAGAATTTTATTCCCTGTTTAATCAATCATATTGACAGTTATTAATGACTTACCTTGAAACTAATAGATTAAGACTTATTATTTTTTAAGAAAATTTGTTAAATATAATCACAACAGGATTTATACTTATGCTTGTTATTATATTCAGCATTTACCATACTTAAGTGTATATCAAACATAGAAATTGGATACATATTTGTGGAGTAGGCATTGAAAATAAGCTGTTGAAGCATCTTAAGTAGAGAACCCAAATCTGTGATTTGGTGTGACTCACTTACTCAGCGAACGAATGTGAGTCGAGTTTCCCCTTCAGGTTGTTCCATTTATGCTTGTCATAAGCTTGCTTAGGAACATGCGTAAATGGGTGCAACCTTCCATTTAGATGCTTCCAGCGAAATTTTCACAGTCCTATGGAATATTATGCCCCCTGAGGGTACAAATATGTATTCAATTTCGGCGGATATACTCCTAAGTATGATTTTCACTGTGGTATCTATATTGTAGGTTCTGAATTTGATAAAAGTTTCATTAAATAGCATATTTCATCATCGACTATGTCTATTTTATATTTATTATTTATAAATAGTAAGTTTTCTTTCACTATATTATATAAATTAATATTTTCTGATATATAATTATCTTTTTCTGGATAAGCAGCAGGGTTATCTTCATTTCTTAATCTTCCGACAACAAAAGATAAATGAAGAATCATACCAACAGTGTTTTCATCAGATAATTTTATAGAAAGTATACTTTGTAATGTATTCAAATATTTAGTTACATCATTAAATAATTCAATGCCATCTATATTGTAGATATTTTCTTCTATGATTTTAGGAATATTAAGCATAGCAGTTTTTGAATCAATAGTTGACTGTAGTTCTTTTAGCACATTCATGTTAAATACTTCATACATAGTATATTGTTTTATTTGTGAATCTACAGGGAAAGAGGAAACTATAAATAGTAGTTCATTTTCTTTTTGAAGATTGATTATTTTTTGCTTAAAGAATTTTTTATCTAGGCAATTTAAACAAGTGATTTCAAAAAGGTCATTATTAATTTTTAGATTATTTAGTAAAAAGTTCTTAATGGCAATAGCAGCACCTTCACCAGTTAAACAAGCTGTTACTATTAGTATTTTATTTTCATTTTGTAACTTATCATTTAGATTCTTATGTATTTCTACATAAGAATTAACCATAAGTACATCATTATAAATTTCATTTAAAGATGATCCTAGTAGTGCTTTTCTTGCAGCTTCTAATACATGTAAAGTTGATACAAGAGATATTACTTTAATATCAACTTTAAATTCCTTTTTTATAACATCCGCAAAAGTAGTTAAAGAACCCATATCAACCAATAATAAATAACCAGATGAAGTTGTATTATCTTGTATGGAAAGCCTTAAGCTGTCTAGTACCTTTGATGGAGCAACATCAATTGATGCATTTATAGGAATTACATAATTTTCACCTAAAAGTCTATTTGCAACATCAGCCATTGAACTAGCAGTTGATTCTCCATGAGCAATAAGAATAACTTTAACTTTATCTTGAGACACTGCAGTAAAAGTATTTTCTGGTATTAAGAATAAACATAAATATCCAGCTTCATCTATTGGAATTGACCTGTTAATATGGGTTTCAATAATTTCTTTTATTTCGAGAGCTATTGAGAATTCTAATGGATAAAGTTCTTTAATCTTATTTAAATTAGTATTTATGATTATTTTATTACTATTAATTCTATTTACTAATGTATTAAGGTGTAAGGCAAAAGCTGTATATAGATTATTATCAAAGTTTATAGGAAGCCTTTGGGTAACATAAGTAATTATTTTATCAAAACAATCTAATATATCTTCACTAAGAATAGTCAATAAATTCTTCTTATTTATTTCTTCTGACACTTCAAGAGTATTTTTGTTAAAATGTTTTGCTATGTCTTTTTCAAGAATATTTTCAATATCAATATCAGAAATATCTAAAGATTTTAGTTTTTCAAGTTTATTTTCTATAAAATCATAAATGGTATTATCACTGTTATTGAAGAAAGTATTTGTATCATCATTAGAGCCATTAAATCTAAAATATTCAATTTCTTCACTCATAAGCTTATTCCATAAAACTCGATGTTCTTTTTCTTTATAAAGTCCTTCTTTAATATAGTCGGGCAAAGATTTACTGTGAATTCTTACATCACGTTGGATATTTGTTAAAAATTCTGAATATGCTTTTGCACAAAGAAGCTGAACATCACTTTTTAGTTGACCTATATTATTAGGACAATCATAAGAAAGTAAAGCTCTAAGTGAATTTAATGATACGTATATTTCTTTATTTAGGCGTACACTCTCATATTTAAAGAAACTTTTAATTAAAAATAATCTTTCATCAAAAGTTCTATCTTTAAGAGAAGGAATATTTATTACGATAGGAATTCTTCTAGTAAAAGTGTTTAATAAAGCAGAACTAGGATCTTCTGTTGTAGCTGAAATTATTAAGACATCTGATTTTCTTGGTTCAGAGTCACCAATTCTTCTGAAAGTTCCACTATCTAAAAAGATAAAAAGAGCTTCTTGTCCTTCAGGAGGAAGTCTATGGATTTCATCTAAAAATAAAATTCCACCATTAGCTTTTTCTATTAGACCAACCTTATCAGTTTCAGCACCAGTGTAAGCCCCTTTTTTTACCCCGAAAAGTTGAGAAGTAAGTAATTGAGGATTATTGCTATAGTCTGCGCAATTAAATACTATAAATGGAGAATCTTCTGACTTTACTTTCATATCTAAAGCATAATTATGGATTAAAGAAGCAAACATAGATTTTCCAACACCAGTACCACCAAGTATTAAACAATTCATACCCTTAGGTGGATATAATATAGCAGCTTTAGCTTGTTTAACAGAATCTTTAAGAGAGACATTATTTTTAGCTAATAAATCCAACTGAGATTCATTACTTGTAATTTTATTTTCTGAAAGAAAAAATAAAACTGGTCTGGTAGTTGATTTGTATAGCTTGCCATCCTTGCAAAGCTCATTTAGTTCATGACTTAAGTTTGCTCTAGACATATCAACTAATGATGACAATGTTTTAGTATCTATACCTTCAGTGAATTTTAATTGAAGAAACTTTTGATAAATTAGATCCTTTTTTGCCATTGAAAGTCCTCCTACATGAGTATATAAGTATTATATATTTTAAAAAAGCTTACATTATATTGAAATAATATCATAAGCTTGTTAATATAGTCAAACATCATTTATATGATGTCTAGCCACTGTAACAAACTACTTCTTTAAGTAGGAGATAACAGTGGCACGATCCTAGACTAGGTACCCCTTGATATTGTGTTTAAAAACAATAAAGAAAAAATCAAACACTAAATTAAAAGTCAAAACACTAGAAGAGTTAAACAAACAGTACTATAAAGTTAATACAAACTTTAATTAACTGAATAAAATATAAAAATAAAATAAAAATAAATTATATACGAAAAAGCGTTGATATTAACAATGTTTAAGTATGTACAATTTAAATATATGACATATCTTTTAAAATGTTTAGAAATAAAATTTAATGTTTAGTAGTGTTTGGCACGTATATTGCTTTATATAAAGGCATAAGGAAAGAAAAGCAATAAGTGCAGAAATTGGAGGAATGTAAATGGAACAGTTAGAGATGGCAATTATGAATATTATAATTAACGCAGGAGATTGTAAAAATCATGCTTATATGGCTCTTGGTATGGTAAATGAGGGAAAGTATGAAGAGGCTGAAAAAGAAATAGAATTAGCAAATGATGCATTAGCTAAAGCGCATGATGCTCAAACAGAAATGATACAAAAAGAAGCAAGTGGAGAGAAGATAGAATTATCATTGTTGTTTGTTCATGCACAAGATCATCTAATGACAGCTATATCAGAAAAAAATTTAATTGAGCAAATTATAGAATTAAGAAAAGTTGTAAATACATTGATAAAATAATGATCAAAAATATATAGCAAACAAAAAAAGATAAAGATTAGTTTACAAATATTGTAAGGAAAGATATCATATATATAATATTAGAAAAACAAAATTAATAATAGTATATATTTTAATTTAATTATAAGTTAAGGGGGAAAGATTATGATAAGAATTAAATTATTCTGTGCATCAGGAATGTCTACAAGTGTATTGGTTAATAAGATGAAAGAGGCAGCTAAAGTAAAAGGTGTGGAAGCAGAAATTGTAGCATTTCCAGAATCTCAAATGGACAGACATCTAGATAGTATGGATGTTGCACTACTTGGACCACAAGTTGGATATACTTTAGGAAAAGCAAAGGGTCTTTGTGAACCAAAGGGAATTCCTGTAGAAGTGATACCAATGGTTGATTATGGAATGATGAATGGAGCTAAGGTTTTAGATTTAGCATTAAAATTAGCAAATAAATAAAATTAATGTAAGTTATAAGTAGATAAGTACAAAAACATTTTAGAAAATATATGACTTATAGATAATTTAGTGAAATAGTAATAATAATGTATTTCACTAATCATAAAGAAAACCTATACATTTAGGAAGAATTAATTCATAAATTATAGTGATATGAAGATTAAAATTCAAAGAATCACTAAGAAGGTAATAATAACAAATTTATTATTTGTAATTATTCATATTATATTTCATATTTTATTTAATTATAAGGGGGAAATTTATTATGTCATTTAATCAAACGTTAAACGAAAAAGTAGTTCCAGTGGTAATGAAATTCGTTAATTTGAAAGGTGTTCAGGCATTAAAAGATGGTATGTTATTCACTTTACCATTAAATATCATTGGATCTATTTTCTTATTAATTGCTTGCTTTCCGGTGAAGGCATTTACGGATGCAATGGCTGGAGCTTTTGGACCATCTTGGAATGACCCATTGTTCAAACTACAACACTCTACAATGGGTATTATGGCAATAGTAGCAGTTATAGGTATGGCTTATGTCTATTGTAAAAATGAAGGGGTTGAACCTTTTTCACCAGCAGTAATTGCTTTAAGTGTATTCTTAACGGTTACTAATGAATATGTTATGTTTAAACCAACACCAGATGCAACTCCAGTTCAAGTTGGTGGAGTTATTCCACAAGACTGGATTGGTGGCTCAGGTATGATTACAGCAATTATAGTAAGTTTAGTTGTTTCATATGTTTATTGTGCAATGGTAAAGAGAAATATTGGAATCAAAATGCCAGAAGGTGTTCCTCAAGGTGTTGTCAATGCATTCTCAGCTTTAGTTCCAGCTACTGTTATATTTATAGGAGCAACTGCTGTATATGCAATATGTAAGTTTGGATTTAATACTTCTTTTGTAGAAATTATTTATAAAATTGTTCAAACACCATTACAAGCAGCATCAGATTCATTACCTGGAGCTATTCTTATTTCTTTAGCTGTTCCATTCTTATGGTTCTTCGGAATCCATGGAGGTATGACAGTAGGAGGTATGGTAGGTGCATTATTAACTGCTAATACTGCAGCTAATGCTAAATTACAAGCAGCAGGAACTTTAGATCTTGCTCATGGTGCTCATATAGTAACTCAACAATTCTATGATAACTTTATTAACTTAACAGGTAGTGGTCAAACACTTGGATTTACAATATTATTGGTTATATTTGC
>Ga0302173_10001570_pt1 | contig 11344 bp, 2 predicted proteins | sample I_Fen_N3_1_FD_198785 | JGI IMG/M metagenome (GOLD analysis project Ga0302173, IMG submission 198785) | Peat permafrost microbial communities from Stordalen Mire near Abisko, Sweden - I_Fen_N3_1 | ecosystem: Environmental > Terrestrial > Soil > Wetlands > Permafrost | place: Sweden: Abisko... | reverse complement strand
AGAATAGAATCAGTAGAGCCAAGTTTTTGGGAGTCCCCAATAGAATTTTTTTCATACCATTCGTAAACATAGGGTAGTGGATTGGGCTTTTCTAAAGCAACACCCCCTTTTGCCTTAGCTCTTATTATCCAATCGCCCCCATTACATTTTACAGGATCAATCTCTACTTTTAGATCTAATGAATCCGGTTGGGTAATAGTTACAGTTAATGTCTGAAAGCAACTGTTAACATCCGTAACGCCTAATTTGTATTTTCCTGTCCTATTAGTAATTGTGCTATAACATTCGATAGGGTTGTTGAAGTCCGTTACAATACTATCAGTGCTACTTATCACTCTGCCGTTAGATGCATCAGACCAAATTAGTTTGTAATCTCGAGTACCACCCATAATCTTTACTTTAGCGGAGCCATCTGTTCTGCCATAGCAAGTAGCCTGAACAGAAACTATGGAGTCGATAGTTAGTAAATTTGGCTGCGTTAAAGTAATTGTCGAGGAACTAGTACATTGGTGTGCATCTTTTACAGTGTAACTATACGATTTAGCCTCTAATCCAGTCCTTTCAAAATTGGTTGTTGAATTATCTGTCCAAGATATTGAATAAGGGGCGGTACCACCAGTTGGAGTTACTATGATCGTCCCATTATCTGCTTGGAAACAACTACTATTTTTTGTTTCGACGGTTGTTGTTAATAGATTAGGTTGTGTTAGCGGCACATCAAAACTTCGAGAGCAACCCGTTCCATCTGTTATAATAAAGCTATAAGTTAGAGCCGATAAGTTAGTCCTTGTTTTATCCGTTGAATTATTATCTGTCCATAAAATCGAATAAGGAGGAACGCCACCAGCTGGAGTTACTGTTACTTCACCATCGTTCGCATTAAAACAACTCAGATTTTTAGAATTGATACTTGCGGTAATTTGTGTTGGTTGTGTCAAAGTTTTATATGAACTAGTGGAGCAACTATGATTGTCATACACTGTAAAATCATATGAACTCGCAGACAAATCTGTTCTACTCATTTCAGTAGAGCCGTCAGTCCAAACGATTCGATATGGAGGAGTACCACCGCTAGGAGTAACCGATATTGTACCATTATTGGAGTTAAAACAGGTTAGATTAGTACTATTTATGCTGAAGGTTAGATTTGCTGGTGCTGTAAGAGGAACTGCTGAACTGGTCGAGCAATAATCATTTTTGTCGTAAAGTGTGAAACTATACGAAATACCCGACAAATCAGTTCTATTCATTTCAGTAGAGCCATCAGTCCATACGATTCGATACGGCGGAGTACCTCCACTGGGCGTTATAGATATGGTTCCATCATTAGAGCTTGAACATTTTGGATTGGTGCTGTTTAAATTAAAAGTAAGATTTGCAGGTGCTGTTAGAGGAATTGTTGAGCCTGTCGAGCAATAATCATTTTTGTCGTAAAGCGTAAAACTATATGAAATTCCTGACAATCCTGTTCTACTCATTTCTGTAGAACCGTCAGTCCAAATGATTCGATACGGTGGAGTACCACCTATGGGAGTTATAGATATGGTTCCATCATTAGAGCTTGAACATCTTGGATTGGCACTGTTTACACTGAAAGTTAGATTTTCAGGGGCTGTTAGAGGAACTGATGAGCTAATAGAACAATAATCGCTGTTGTCGTAAAGTGTAAAACTATATGAGCTCCCCGATAAACCAGATCTATTCATTTCAGTGGAGCCATCAGTCCATACGATTCGATATGGTGGAGTACCACCACTTGGAGTAACCGATATACTTCCATTGTTAGAGTTGGAACATGTTGGTTTGACGCTATTTAGACTGAAGCTTAGATTCCCTGGCGCTGTTAGAGTTATTGTTGATCCAGTCGAACAATAATCATTTTTGTCGTAAAGCGTAAAACCATATGAAATCCCCGACAAACCTGTTCTACTCATTTCTGTAGAACCGTCAGTCCAAACGATTCGATACGGCGAAGTACCTCCACTTGGAGTTATAGATATGGTTCCATCATTAGAACTTGAACATTTTGGATTGACGCTGTTTACACTGAAAGTTAGATTTTCAGGTGCTGTAAGAGGAACTGTTGAACCGGTCGAACAATAATCATTTTTGTCGTAAAGTGTAAAACCATATGAAATCCCCGACAAACCAGTTCTATTCATTTCAGTAGAGCCATCGGTCCATACTATTCGATACGGCGGAGTACCTCCACTAGGCGTTATAGATATAGTTCCATCATTAGAGCTCGAACATTTTGGGTTGGCGCTGTTTACACTAAAAGTTAGATTTGCAGGGGCAGTTAGAGGAACTGTTGAACCGGTCGAACAATAATCATTTTTATCGTAAAGTGTAAAACTATATGAAATTCCAGACAAACCGGTTCTATTCATTTCAGTAGAGCCATCAGTCCAGACGATTCGATACGGCGGAGTACCTCCACTGGGAGTTATAGATATGGTTCCATCATTAGAGCTTGAACATTTGGGATTGACACTGTTTACACTAAATGTTAGATTTGCAGGGGCTATAAGAGGAACTGTTGAACCTGTCGAACAATAATCATTTTTATCGTAAAGAGTAAAACTATACGAAATTCCCGACAGACCGGTTCTATTCATTTCAGTAGAGCCATCAGTCCAGACGATTCGATACGGCGGAGTACCTCCACTGGGAGTTATAGATATGGTTCCATCATTAGAGCTTGAACATTTGGGATTGACACTGTTTACACTAAATGTTAGATTTGCAGGGGCTATAAGAGGAACTGTTGAACCGGTCGAGCAATAATCATTTTTGTCGTAAAGAGTAAAACTATACGAAATTCCCGACAGACCGGTTCTAATCATTTCTGTAGAGGCATTGTCAGTCCAAACTATTCTATATGGAGGAGTGCCACCACTAGGAGTAACCGATATACTTCCATTATTAGAGCTAAAACATGTTGGATTGGTACTATTTACGCTATAAGTAAGTTTGGTTGGCTGAGATAGAGTAACAGTTGAATCTTTAGAACAGCCAGCTTGGTCTGTTACGGTATAACGGTATTCGACATTTGCTAGGAGATCATTTCTAGTCATACTAGTATTAGCATCACCCCACTTGATCGTGTAACCACTTGCACCACCCTTTGGGCTTACAGTTGCACTACCAGTACCTCCAAAGCATTTTGGAGGTACTGGATTAGTTACAGGCACGTATAGAATATCGTAGTCATTAACTCGTATTCCTGCTTTCTTATGAGTTGCACTTTCGTTATATTCTCCTCCTTTATACGTTCCACTTACCATTACATCATACTCTCCTTTGTCTAGATTAGAAAATGTGAATGTTGAAGAACCTGAATTAACGGGTAATACGGGAAAATAATCAATCGTTTCTGAGGGTCGATAGGCAACTTCTACTGTTTCATAGTCTTCCACCTTTCTATCAAAAGTAATCTCAACTCTTCCATCAGCGCCACCATGACATGTAGGCGAGAATGATTTATCTAATACAATATGTGGAGCAGAAAACTTTGGGTTTAACATTAATGGAGTACTAGGCATCTTTGAGGCATAATTAATTTTAATAAATAAATATTTGCCTTGATCAATCATATTTTTAAACTCAGTTGGAGTAAAAAAATCAAACCCGGAAAAAGATATTTGATCTTTTCCTAAGTAAGTGCTAGGGAAATCAACCCAAGCAGTTCCGCTTCCAGTAATATCATCTACTTTATATTGCCATTTATACACTTCCGGATAATCAAATTGAGTTGCTTTTATTGTAATTTTATCAGCAGATGGCAGCTCGTTGGTAGTATTGGATACTCCGTTTGGGTTGAAAAAGAATAAGTTAAAGGCATATGGTTGAAGTTTATAGGTTGCGCTAATTTCATAATTGAAAGCATTGAAAAGTTTGTTCAAATATGTAGTTGATAATTGCAGATTTAATGAAGGGCTAAAAGATAAATATGAATTAACACTACTAGAAGTATACCCAAAAGAGTTATCTATCTGAAAGTTGGCGGACATACCTAAAGAGTTTGTATTATGTTGACTAGGAAGGTAGCCTCCAGAGATAGTCATTTGATGTTGACCTTTATCGTTCAAAATAATAATGTCTGGATAAGGGGTGATACCAGACAAATTTTTTATCGTACCAAGGTTCAAATCTATCCAATATGATCCAGCATCTTGGGCAGTGATACTTTCGGTCAGACAAAATATTGTAAATAAAATGATTAGTTTTCTAAATATACTCATAGTTAATATATAGATGATTGGTTTGCGTTGATAAATCTGTATGAATCACTAAAAAATTACGTTTGTTAGCCTGCTATATATACTTTTCCCACTCTTAGGTATAATCTCTAGTAGATATTCATACTTACTACCTACTTTAACCTGACTATCTGTTGTCTCTGATGCGTTATTTGGTAGTGTTTTCCAGATGGTCATTTTATTGTCATTTTCTTTTTTGTAAACAAGTATCTCATTCAACTCTTTGTTTGTTTTTACTTTCCAGTTTAGCTGAACGATATTGGTATTTGCAATTCTTTCGGCATTGAACGAACTTATGGTTATTTCACCAGCCAGTATAGACTTAATAGTTACAGCGGCTGAGAGTTTTGATTGTAACCCGGCTTCATCTACAGCAGCAACTGAATATTTATATTTCGCTCCAAATTGAAGTTCTTTATCAGTATACGAACTTTGTTTCAGGTCTAAAATTTCAGTCAAAAGAATTGTTGAGTCAGCACCCACAGCTCTGTAGATGCGTATTTTGATCACATCGGTATCACTACCTTTTATCCAACTGATAGTGTTTCCCTGTTCGCTTGCCGAGAATTTGGTGATAATAGGTGAAGTAGGTGGAATCACATCGGGTAGCTTCACTTCCAATATGTTTGAAAAAACGGATTGGTTAAACCGAAAATCTACAGCCCCCAAACGATAATAAGCTGTTTTATTAAGGCTTCTCAGGTTTAATGTATCGGTATAACTTATTCCTTTAATTAATTTATCTGTAAGCTTGTTATATTCACCTTCTTTAGTTAGTGAACGATAAATGCAGTAACCATTCAAATCTTTTTCAGTATTTGCTTCCCAATTGACAACTACCACACCGGTAGTATCTGTCTTGTAAGTTAAGCCTCTCGGAGCAGCAGGTGCAGTAGAATCGATAGGCTGAACTAATACAGAGAAAGAAGATAGAGGTTTACCATTTAGCGGAATGGCGGCTATAACAAAGTAATTTGTCGGTGCCGGGTTTGTATAAATCACTTTTCTGGCTGTTGGAGGGATATTGGCATCTACAGTTTTGTAAATACCTCCATCAGCATCTGCTCGTAATAATTCAAATTCTTTAATCAAACCATTGCTCTTTTCATCAAATTTCCACTCTATTTCCACTTCTGCTTTTTCGTTTACTTTAGCAGAAGTAATAGCCGGAAAATTTGTGTTCGTAGGTCTGCCTTTACCGGAAATGATTTCTGAATAGGGGCCAGTTTCTCCAAACGCCGTTACACCTGCAATCCGGTAATAATAGCTTTTATCGTTACTCTGCAGACTATCCGCGTGCAGCATGTTTTTAGAGTCGCTCATATTCATCATCGGTACATTGCTCATTTGTCTGAAACTTTTACCATCATCCGATTTTTCAATCTGATAAGCAATATAAGTCTGTGAGAGCAAAGAGCAATCCCACATAAGTGAAACCACTTTATCACCCCATGTCCCATTTAAATTTTGAGGTTTTGGTAATTCCTCATACATATCTAAGGACGTGTAAGAACCAATTGATTGAACTTTTTTTGCCAGTTTTTCATCCGCAGGCACGATGCGATATAAATAATATTCATTTTTTAAGGCAGTAGAATCCGTAAATGCCCAACCTGCAAATTCTGCGGCTTCGAAACTTAGATCGGCAGCATACATTGATAATAAAAAGCGTTGCTCTTGTTGACGCAACTGAGTTGCTACATTCGTTAAGCCGGTTTTCATTGCCGTTACTTCAAACTCGGTTCCATAAAGCGCCTGAGCAATAATAGCGGCATAGCTATTGTTTTTTACTATGGGCTCCCATCCCTCTAGTGGCTTAGCTTTAATTGGAGCAGTGTTCAAAACTGTTTTCATAGCTTTATTAAGCAGTTTCCCATTTTGTTTAATAGTATAGCGCTCTACCATAAAACCGCAACCATTAGTTTGCTCCCACAAAATAGATTTGTTGGTAGCCCAACGAATTGATACTGCACTTTTTGTTGGACGAGTCCGTATCGAAATAGCTAAGCTATCGTTATTCTGAGAAGACAAATTAGCACTAATCGTAATGTACACTATAATCAAAAATGCAAAACGGTAAGTAGACAATTTAAACATACTTATACATTGGTTAAAGGTTTTTGAATTCAAAAATAACTTCAGATGACTTAGTCCCATCAGGCAATATATACTTTAACAATATTGGATAGTTCCCTTTCCTAATAAACATGAATCTGTAGTTCATAAGAAGATCATAGCCATTCCAACTACCAGTTTGAATAAACTTTGTGACTATCTGGTCTTGTATGTTGATAAAATCAGATTTATAATAACTTGGCAAATAATACGCAAAAGGGAATGATCCGCTTAGTACTTTCTCATTGTTTGATTTCAGAGCATTTAAATAATAGCTGGTTGCTATTACGGCTTTAAATGGGGGTATTCCGTAAAGTTTAGTATCTCTGTTAGAAATACAAATAATCTGAGGATTATATTTCTCATATAAATAAGGATATATGTCCGTTCTATAGTATAGGTCATCTCCTGTCGATTGAGTTGTAATCAAAGGAAGACCAGTTGTGTAATTTGTGCCAGTTAGTTCTACATAATCAAATGGCTCCATATTCGAAACCGAGTATTTAAGTCCGATTACATCGCTCGAGATGTCCTCAAATAATGGCGATTTTTTATTAATTCCGCTTATTCGATCTTTAAAAGTATCGTACTTACTTGCTTTAAAAGCATATTCAAGAAATACCTTAACCATGTCGTTTCTTATGATTTTATCAGCTGTATTCTGGCGCACTTCTACTCCCTCTTTTGATTCAACACCCGTCGTGGTGGCTGTTGAATTAGCACTAATCGCATTTGTAACTCGTGGTTGTGCTGTAAGCGAGAAAGAGTATGTCTTGGATTTATCCAATGTTGGTAGACTATATTCTATTCTTCGCTGACTCATATCATATGTAATTTCAGTATTTTTTTTAGTGTTATTTTCATCTATGAAATTAGCCTGATAAATCATTCCTGCATTGAATAAATAGGACTGACCCTTCTTAAGTACAATAAATCCTTTTGATGTTTCTTTCGGCATAAAGTGACTTTGGTCTACTACAGGGTAAGTATAATCTACGTTTGTAATAGGTATATACTGTGGTGCATCGCCCGTTTTGAAAGAGAATTCTTTTTTCTCTTCCAGTCTTTTCCCATTCTGAATCACTGTAACCCAATTGTTATTTTTATATTCTTCGAGGTAGACACTTACTACCGATGACAATGTTTGGTTAGATGGTAATACTTCCGACGTAAACAATGATACTTTGTCCTTGTCAGCATTCCACTGCAGGTCACCAACAATTGTTTTCCCAGCTGCATCTGCAATAGAGAATTCACCTAATCTGAAACGGTAAGTGGACGTAGTATTATCCACTTTGATTTGGAAACTTTCACCAATTGGGCTGTTAAAGGCAACTTGTGGTGCGGCAAACACATCGGCATCCTCCTGTGGGCTCAATTCCGAAATAATCTGCATATCTACCGGTGGAAGTTCAGTTTGTTGTACTAATGTGCATTTTTTCCCTAATGTCACTTCAAATTTCATGTTTCCTTTGACAAGCCCACCCAGTAATCTGAACTTAACACCTAACTTCCCATTAAACCAAATTGGATTTGGGAGACTGGCTTGCATTAATATTGCAGAGCCTGCCTGAATAATAGGTAACTTGGCTCTAAAAAATGGTAATTTGACATTTATGCCTAATTCACCGTCAAAGTATCCATACGCTTGTCCTGATGCATACCAACCATTAATGCCAGGTAATTGCCCCGTTTCTGCACAGATTGCTCCACTGTACTTTTTAAGCATTATGTCGTAACCTAAACCTGCAGACAGATGAGCATAAAGTGGCCAAAAAGTAATTTCTCCTGTAGACAAACTAAACCTACTTCCAAATGCAAACCCTTGTCCGTTAGACAAATCCGTAGAATTTGAAATAAAACTTCCAGAACTAGCGCTAGACCCTAAAATATCCAGAACTTCTGCCGGAGGCGGTTCCGGATTAGGAATGTCATTTCCTATCATAAAATAGGAACTTGCTTCTACATTCAGTATATTTCCAATGCCCATCTTCAAGCCTATTGGCTGTTTAGGGGTGCCAATTTTTGCATACCATGTGCTTTTATCAAAGTGGATAACAGCACTACCTGCCGAATTATCGGCATTTTTCCCTCTTAATATTCCACCTGCTAAATAAACATAGGTATCCAAAACGCTATGGAAACTGCTATTTGCAAAATCAAATTGGATGGATAGAACAGCTGCCAGCCCACCATTATTAACACTAAAAGAAGGTTTGTAGATTTTTGAAGCAGTTTCTTGTGCTCCTTGTTTCTTTTCTTCTTGTAATTTTTCTTCAGCAGCTATATCTCCTTTGGTTATTTCGTTTTCAGCACTTACTGATGAATTGTATTGTTTGATAACAGATGCGGTTAAATCATTTGCCACGTTAACTTCACCCATAAATTTACCGGCTCCATACATTCCTGCAAATGCAACTCCGCCACTCCGCCTATTGAAAAGAATTTCGAATGCTGCTTCACCCATAAAGACCTCTGGTTTTTTTAGATTAAAGAAGACAGCTGCCTTCACACCTAAACCCATTGCAGGTTCAGGTACATATTTACACCCGGTAGCAGAAAAATTATCAGTGCCTGCTATTTTTTTCATTCCCATAGAAACTCCACCGGCAAATCCAGAGATGTTCATCGCCCCAACAGGAATTGAGAATCCGCTTACAGCAGCATCGCAAAACCAATATTTACTGTCATTTCTTTGCCCAAATATTGCTCCGGCCTTTATATTGACACCAGGAAGCACCTTTTGGAACTTCATTTCGATTTTTCCGGCAAACCCATTTCCGTAAGTTGGGTCATCTCTCATTAATAATAAATGACCATTTAGATTGAATATATCAGCCACTGTCGCATTTACAGCTACCTCAGACAACTTCCAATTTTTATATCGCCACTTTTGTCTATCGTTTTCAGTAATAATCTCACTCGAAATAGTAAGACTAGCACTACCCCCAATACCCACTTCGGATGTAGATAAATTGAGTAAAACATCCATATTTAAGTTTACCTGTGAGTTTTGACTTGTTATTCCTATTTTCGGAATACTTATCGGGAAATTCTGCAACAAAGGCTTACCAGAATATTGCATTGACGCAACTTCAAAGTATGGAGCTTTTGTTGTTAGGTGCATGGATTGAAACTCGATGCACATATTTGTTGAGTCTGCTTTATTTGTTTGGGCTTCATTGCCAAATGGTGCCATCAACAATTTGCCATGAAGCGTTGCTTCCGGAACAAACCTATTATTTACAACTGAGAGGGTAACGCTCGAATTATTATAAATAGTAGTCTTTGCATTCAAAAAATTGAAATCAATATTACTTACTGGCTTTACAGTTAAAACGTAATTATTGTCAGCATCGATAAGTGCATCATAAGCTAACTTAGTAGTGTCACATACAGGCAAACCTATAGAGCCATTAAAGCCTGCACTCTTAAGTGTATTAGCCTCTAGTTCTAAGTGAAAACCATCAACAGAAAAATTCCAACCGGAAGCATCTCCTTTGTCAAATGATAAAAGTGGAGTAGTGCTATTGAATTGTCCGGTAATACCATTGTCGTCCACTATCATTTGTCTGGCCTCAAACTTGGTTCTGTTTGCCAGGCTTACATCATTCCCGGAAGTAGTAGTGCTTTTGAATTGAGGGGGTAAATAAACTGTCAAATCTTGGATGAAAACTCCCTTCCACAACTCTTGATTTCCAGCAGGTAGATAGTTCTGTGCATAACTGGCGGGGAAGGTTGTATTCAGATTCTTCTTGTCGCTAAAATCTAAGACAATATTTTTACAGCCAAATACAAATCCGTCAAGACCCTTTATTTGAAAAAGAGGAAGTGATAGTTGGGCAACAATATCATTCCAATCGGATACAACGGTTTTGAATGTAGACTTTACTGCCTGATTGTTTGATTTTCCACTGTCGTCAACACCTGTCAATAATGAAGTTGAGAACTCTAAATCGGCTGTTATTCCTATCTCTTTTATTCCTTTACAATCAATTGTAGCATACGTTAGGTTGTCACCTCTGCCGGTCATATTATCAAATGATCCTTTCAGCGTTATTTTTGCCCCACCTTTGTTTATAGGAATATCCACGTCCCCCAACAATACCAATGTGGCATCTCCGAAAATATCTCCTTTATAAGAAAGTTTAATATTTTGGCCTCCAAAAAAAAGTTTCTTTTTTACACCCCCGGTTAGACTAATTACACGCGCATAAATATTTAATTCAGCATAATTTTCATGAAAAACTACGCTCGAAACAGCCAAGGTAATTGGCGTATTGCCCATGGTTTTGCTGACTCCAATTGGTAGCAGATTTAATTTTTCCGGCGATATTGACTCACACATATTTCCAGTTGCATCTATCTTATCAAAGCAAGAGATGGCATCTTTAGTTGTTGTTTGGGCAAATGCTTTACTTTCACAAATACTTACGAGGAGTATCAGGGATAAACAAATTAAACGGATAGGTATGAGGCAAACGTTTTTTTTCATTATTAGCAGCTTTATTTATCAAACAGGTCTAGAAGTTGTACGAATAAGTAGCAGTGAAATTATAGGTGTGCTTAGATAACTGAATTAATGTTTTTCGAGTCAGAAACATGCCAGATAACATGAAGTTATGTTTCTTTGCCAATACGTAACCGAGATTACAACGAGCATTAAAAATTGAATTCTCGAGACTACCATCTTTAAAACTCATATTGTAGGAAGATGAAATACCTGTGCTAATGGTTTTCTCAAAAAAACGCGCAGTTGTTGAAATAGAAGGACCAAACATAATTGTATGATTTTGTCCAACTAGATTGTTTGTAACATTAAATGAGGTATTCAGATTTAAATTTTGAGGTATGAATTGAATATTGTAGGTGCAAGCTGCATTAGTCATGGATGTGGAATTATCTTGAGATACTACAGCACCTTGTTTGTCGGATGCAGTTTGATAATTGATATTTAGATTCAACGA
>Ga0302173_10001562_pt1 | contig 11362 bp, 11 predicted proteins | sample I_Fen_N3_1_FD_198785 | JGI IMG/M metagenome (GOLD analysis project Ga0302173, IMG submission 198785) | Peat permafrost microbial communities from Stordalen Mire near Abisko, Sweden - I_Fen_N3_1 | ecosystem: Environmental > Terrestrial > Soil > Wetlands > Permafrost | place: Sweden: Abisko... | reverse complement strand
GAATCGGGTTGTAATGGCCCCTATGACAAGAAGCCGCGCTGATAATCCACAGCATGCCGCCACGCCATTAATTGCAGAATATTACCAGCAGCGCGCCTCGGCAGGTTTAATTATCAGCGAGGGCACACACATTAGCCCAATGGCGGTAGGTTCTATTAATATCCCCGATATTTATACCAAAGAACAAATACAGGGATGGAAATTAGTAACCCAGGCCGTTCATGAAAAGGAAGGCAAAATATTTGCCCAATTATGGCATGCTGGACGTATTTCACATCCCAGGCTGCTCAATGGCCTGCTTCCTTTGGCCCCATCGGCTATCAATCCTGATTTCAAAGCTTTCGTAAAAAAAGGTTTTCTGGACACCGTTACTCCAAAGGAAATGACCCTGGATGAAATTAAATCTACTGTCCAAGATTTCGTAAAAGCGGCTCAAAATGCTTTTGAAGCAGGTTTTGATGGGATTGAACTTCATGCTGCCAATGGCTACCTTTTTCATCAGTTTTTTGCCAAATGTGCCAACACCAGGACCGATCAATACGGTGGATCTATTGAGAATAGGAGCCGTTTTCTTTTTGATGTGCTGGAGCAGCTTGCTGATGTTGTGGATTTAAGCAGGGTAGGGGTGCGTTTGTCGCCCTCCATGGATAAAACTTTCGGAATTTATATCGATGAAGAAACTGTCCCCACATTTGAATATATCGTAACAAAGTTAAATCATTACAATTTGGCCTATCTTCATTTATCAGGTTTCACCCTTGCTGAGGAAACAAATCCAATGGATCGAATTATTGATACAGCAGGGCACTATAGAAAATTATACAGGGGGACACTGATCGTTAATAAAGGTTTTAATAAGGCCAGTGCAAACCATGTGATACAGGACGGTATTGCAGATCTTGTTTCATTTGGAGAATTATATATTGCCAATCCTGACCTTGTGGAAAGATTTCAAGCAGATTTGCCAATGAACAATCCGGACCGAAATTCCTATTATGGTGCTGGTTCAAAGGGCTATACCGATTATCCTTTAGCTGGAAATAGTTAAGAAAGGAGCTTTTTAATGAAGTTTTTTGCTGTAAGACACATCGTTTAAAATCAGGTTCTGCCGCATTTGCAAATACCTTTTAGCGTTGGAATTTTAAACCTGAAAAAAAACGTATGCCAAATCTGGCATCGGTCTAAAATCTATTATTCTTCGGGGGAGTGTTTTTTAAATCAGTATCCAACCTTCAATTACCGTGATATTGAAGAAATGATTAAGATTGAGTGTATGACTGCCGATCATTGAACGATCCAACGCCGGGAGCAGGCTGGAGATTGGATGATTTAACTTCGATTTTTTTCATTTTTGATCCTCTTCTAAGCGGGCTCAGGTATTACTGTGTTGTTATTATTTCAGGTTGTTTTGTACTGCCGGAGTGTAAAGGGCAAACTTAGGGCAATAAAAGGCTTGTTTTGTTATATAATTTACAGCGGGCAGTATTTTTTGATTGCTTTTAATTGTTGCTGAAATCAAATTAATGGATTATTAGGAATTCTTAACAGAATCTAATTTTGATTGATTATCATAGTGCTGTCTTTTTGGTACTATTCCCGCTATACGTTCCAATCTTTTGTGCCCAGCCCTGCACAAAAGGATTTCACTGCACACGAGCGAAGCGAACTGGAAAAGCAATTGGTGCTAGGGCTGCTGCAGAGGGCCGAAGTTTTTGTTCATGCTTCAGGTCTGTCAGAAAATATCGCTCAAAACGATGCAGTACGACATGACGTATAGGAATGCCGTAAAGGTCCAAACGCAGTAAACGTAGCTGTAGCATAATATACTTTTCACAGTTAACTTTATAAAGGCACCTATAACCAGGTGCGTTTATTATTTATATAATAGTTTCGGACCTAAACTCGTCAGCACTTGATTTTACGGAACTTCTAGTTTTCAAAAATACGATGTGCCACGATTTTGCTACAAATCTCTGATTGCTAAATATTATAACAGTTTTTGATGTTAGTAATGTTTCGAACTTCAACTTTTAAATTGGTTCAATTCAGTATTATAAGTTCTTATTAAATCTAAATGCATCGATTGTGCACCTAAGTCCATAAGAAAAGTTATTATTTGTTAACTATCTGATTATGAAACTCTTCTATCGTTAAGTTGTTGAGTGCAGAATGTCTTCTGCAGGAATTGTAAAAATTTTCTATGTATTCAGCTATGGATTTTTCTGCTTTCCCTTTAGTCTTGTATTTATTTTGAAACACCAGTTCTACCTTTAAGGTCTTGAAGAAGCTTTCCGCTACTGCATTATCGTAGCAGTTCCCTTTGCGGCTCATGCTTTGGGTTATTTTATTTGCCTCTAGTAGGTTAATAAATTCACGACAGGTATACTGTATTCCTCGGTCTGAGTGAAATAGTAATTCCTGATCGTTCTGCAGTGGGCGATTTAGAAGAGCTTTTGTTAACGAAGCAATGCTGGTATCTTTTGCCCTCATAGTATCGCTGATGGACCATCCGATCACTTTGCGGTCGAAAAGGTCAATTACAACAGTGAGATAGGTCCAGCCTTCACCGGTTTCTACGTAGGTTATATCTGAAACCCAGATTTCGTTTCTTCTGCCTGCTTTAAAAATCTGTTGCAATCTGTTTTCCGCTGCTCTGTGGTTAGGGGATGGGTTTGTAGTTTTTTTATATTTCGACTTTGCAATGCTTCTCAGGTGGTTTTCCTTCATAATCTGCCCGACAAATTTTCTGGAGACTTTTATCCCGATAGAATTCAATTCTTTGGCAATTCTTGGGCTTCCGTACCGGCACTGGCTCCAGTGATAGATTCTTATAATTTCGCTTATGATGTAGGCTTTTCTTTCTGACCTTGCGGTGGGTGTTCTTTTTCTCCATCGGAAAAAACTGCTTTTGTGGATCTGAAAAATTCGGCACATCTTCTCAACGGGAAATATTTCTGCATTTTCTCTGATGAATTCATATTTTACCCGTCGCTCCTGGAGAAGATATTTTGAACCTTTTTTAGTATGTCCCTTTCAATTTCCAGCTCTTTGATCTGTTTCCGCAGCTTCTGCAGCTCATTTTTATGGGTAATTTCAGCTGAAGTTTTCTTTATGTTAAATCTGCCTTCCTGGTAAAGCTTCTTCCAGTGCTGAAGGTTACTTGTACTGATGTTGAGTTCTCTTGCCACGTCACAGACTCTTCCGCAGTGGATGCTCATGGAAGCGGCCAGAATCTTAAAGCCTAAAGTAAAGGTTCTTCTCGTATTTTTCATGCTGTTAAAATTAGCAGGAATAAAATTAGCTGCCAGTCAGAAATTTTAGGCAATATATCCTCATTTTTTAATCCTTAAGATAAAAACAGCCTAAGCTTTTAGTCGCGAAAAAGGTAGCAACTCCAACCTTAGATTTTTCTACAATTGAAACTTTTTTTTAAATATTCAATATGGTTCAGCCGGATTATTTTACCTAATTTTCTTTTTCAAAAATTAGAGCAATCATTATTTTATGTGATTCTATTCAGATCGATAAAAGAAGAAAGACAGAATTGAGGCGTGATTACCAGAACCGTAAATGTTAGTGGATGGACTGATAAATAAACAAAAATAAAGATTATGATTTTACTGTGATAAAGCTGTTTATTAAGAGTTATCTTTATGGTAATCAAATAGTAAAAGTTCATATGGAAATTAAATCAGGTAATGAAAATAGTTTTTGGGATTTAAGTGTTGATGATGCTTATCGTAAGATAGCAGCAAGTTCAAAAGGACTCGAAGATTCGGAAGTTGCCCGACGATTAAAGCAATATGGTCCCAATACCTTAAAGAGCAATACGAATACCTCCATGTTGATGCTGTTTCTCTCGCAGTTTAAAAGTCCCATTACTATTTTACTTATTGTTGCCGCTCTATTATCTGCAGGTTTAGGAGATTTATCCGATACTGTGATCATCCTTTGCATCATCATCCTGAGCAGTCTTTTAGGGTTCTGGCAGGAAAAAGGCGCTGCAAATGCGGTAAAAGAACTGCTTAAAATGGTTCGTCTGCAATGCAGGGTTGTCAGAAACGGAACTTCAAAAGAAATAGCAGTAGAAGAAGTCGTTCCCGGCGATATCGTAACTTTATCAGCCGGCGATATCATTCCCGGCGATTGTCTTATTATAGATTCAAAAGAATTATTTGTTGATGAAGCCGCTTTTACCGGAGAAACCTTTCCTGTAGAAAAAAGTATTGGAGATCCGCTTCCCGCCAATACAGTACTTTCTAAAAGAAGCAATACCTTGTTTATGGGATCAAGTGTGATTAGCGGAAAAGCAACTGCACTTGTAATGGCAACCGGAAAACAAACAGAATTCGGTAAGATATCAACCAACCTTCAATCAAAAGCCCCGGAAACAGATTTTGAACTCGGAATCCGCAAGTTTGGATATTTGCTGATGGAAGTGACGCTGGTTCTGGTCATTATTATTTTTGGAGTAAACGTTTTTCTTCATAAACCTATATTAGATTCCTTCTTGTTTTCTCTAGCACTTGCAGTAGGGCTAACTCCACAATTGCTTCCGGCTATTATTAGTGTCAATCTTTCGACAGGTGCAAAAAGAATGGCCAAATTGCAGGTTATCGTAAAACGTCTTTCGTCAATAGAAAATATCGGAAGTATGAACATTCTTTGCTCAGATAAAACAGGAACCATAACCGCAGGAAAAGTAAACCTAAAAGATACCTTAGATATCAACGGAAGCCACAATGAAAAAGTTTTAGAATATGTCTGGCTGAATGCCTCTTTGCAGCAAGGCTTTAAAAATCCTATAGACGAAGCGATTTGCCTGGCTTATAAAGAAACGGCGCACACTTTTACAGTTCAGTCTGAGATTCCGTATGATTTTATTCGAAAACGCTTAACTATAGTTGTTAAAGGAGAAAAAGAAAATCTGGCCATTACCAAAGGCGCTTTAAATTCTATATTATCTATTTGCAGTCAGGCTGAAATTACTGAAGGGAAATTGTCGAATATAGCCGATTCTAAAGCATCGATACAGGAACAATACGAAAAACTAAGCGAAGCAGGTTTCAGAACTTTAGGAGTCGCTTACAAACCGGTAAAAGACGCAGGTGCTTTTACCCGTGACGACGAAAAAGATATGATCTTCTTAGGATTCATTACATTATTTGATCCTCCAAAACCCAATGTAGAAGCTATAATCAACAAACTAAATACACTGGGGGTAAAACTTAAAATTATTACCGGAGATAATGCCCTTGTAGCAAAAAGCCTGGCTTTACAGGTAGGAATCAAAGACCCAAAAATAGTGACCGGGGCAGAATTGCAGAAAATGACCAAAGCCGCATTAACACATCAGGCTATCCATACGGATATTTTTGCAGAAGTAGAACCCAACCAGAAAGAACGCATTATTTCGATATTAAAAAGCGGGGGCAATGTAGTAGGTTTTATGGGAGACGGGATCAATGATGCTCCCGCACTGCATACCGCAGACGTAGGTATATCTGTAGATACCGCCGTAGATGTCGCCAAAGAAGCTGCAGATATAGTATTGCTAAGCCAGGATCTGGACGTGCTGACAAATGGTATTGTTGAAGGCCGCAAAACCTTTACCAATACCATGAAGTATATCTTTATGGCAACAAGTGCTAATTTCGGAAATATGTTTAGCATGGCAGGCGCTTCCTTATTTCTTCCTTTTTTACCCTTATTGCCCAAACAAATTTTATTGACCAATCTCCTGACGGATTTTCCTGAAATGGCAATTGCAACAGATCGTGTAGATGATCTTAATATACAATCACCACAACGTTGGGACATCTCTTTTATCCGCAAATTCATGATTGTTTTCGGGCTATTAAGTTCTGTATTTGATTTTCTGATGTTTGGTATTTTACTGTTTATTTTTCATGCCAAAGAGAAGGAATTTCAAACGGCATGGTTTATAGAATCGGTAATTTCGGCCACATTAATAGTACTTGTTGTTAGAACCCGATTACCGTTTTTTAAGAGCTTGCCCGGTAAATATCTTTCTATCGCAACAGCAGTTATAGTATTGTTGGTTTTAGTATTGCCTTTTACACCATTTGCTGCATCGTTCGATTTTATAAAACTACCTTTTATGCTCTATCTATGGATGTTTTTATTAATTACAACCTACATTATCTCTGCCGAAATTGTAAAGCATAAGTTTTATGAAATACTGCTTAAAAAACATTCAACTCGTTAATCTGCGTTATCTATTTTGTATTGGATGATTTGTAATGTATTGCTTTTAATTGAGAAAAATACTATTATTAATGTTTGTCATACGCGGATAGTCTGCCCACAATTTAAAGAACTGTTTTTCTGGAATACTGAATGCTCCATATACACCATTTGCTACGACTAATTTATCTCAACTTTTAAAGAAAAATTACAAGGTGTTTATTGTCTATCTTCAGATGTAAAAGCTGATTTTGAAATTCATATTGCAGATATGCTTAGTTTTGGCAGTGCAAATGACAATTATGATGTACTTGCCGAAGTGAAAAAGATTAAAGTTTTTGATCCTGTTTGTTTTTTGGTACAGAAGAGGATCCTTTAACTCGTAAGCATTTTTGAGAATCAGATATTAAAATTATTGAGTTGTCCGGTTCATATCACTATAATAATGATTTAATAAAATAGCAGAAAGTATTTAGAAGAAAATATGAAAGGACTGAAAACTAAAAGCAAATGAGAATTTTGATTACTATGCTGTGTTGGCTAAAATTAAAATAAAAACAGATATTGTGCATTGATGTGCTAATTCAGTCTTTAATTTGCGTAGGTAATGCACTGCAATAAAGATAAAAGAAGCAGAAGTAATAAACACAAAGAAAATTTTACAACTGAATCATTCGTGTACAAGGGGTTGTATCTGTTTATGAAGATCATAACAATGGTGGCTGTAAATAAAATGTATAGTAAAGCATGTTTCATGATCATTTTTTTCGAATTTATCTGTTGATAATTTTAATAAGCTTTTTAATTTTCAAACAATGGATAAATTTTTATTTTCATATTTGCCGAGCCTTTAGATTCTTGTTGATTGGGTTAATTAAAGCTCTCAGTATTAAGTTTGGATAATGTTAATATTTCCATTTTTTTATCCTGCACTAAAAAAGATAGATTTATGAAAGCAATGACATATTTTGAAAGAGCTTTGCTCATCTTGTTATAATGTTAAATCTGTTAAAATAGTCTTTTACAAAAGTATGCTGCTTATGTTCTGTCAGGTTGTCTGTGGTAAGTATCTTAATATCGATATCCTCAAATTTATGATCTTGTCTTAAAAAGTGGAGCAGTTCAGTTTTTGCATCTGTAGGCCCAAAGATTAATACATCACCAAAGTCTAAAATAAAGGTGGCAAGCTGCTTGAAATAGGCTCTTTGTCTTTGCTGTTCTTTATTATGCATTTCGCTTTCACTGCGCTGCAATGTTTCATCCCTGTCCTGAAGAGAAAAGTTGGAAAGAACTGTTTTCGTTTCTTTAGCAGTATCAGAAAATTCAATTAACTGCGCATTAGAGTTGTCCATATAAAGACCTAATTTTTTGGTTGTTTTCATAATTTTAGAATAAGTTAATTGCTTTAAATGACTTCTTAGGCGAAAGTGGAGCTTTTATTACGAGTTTATATTTTTAATGTTTTTATTATATTTCGCTAGGTCATAAGAAGGTTGTATAATTTTTTTTAAATTATCATACAGTGTAAAATTTGCTGACCTGATTGCTTTACATTCTTCCTTTTGTAAGTTATATCTGCTTAAAATTTAATGCAAGTGCTTTTGCTTATTTAATAAGTACTGAAATGACTGCGTTCATTGATAAAAAACATATTATTCAAAGTGATAGGATGTAGTACTCCCGATTCATTCTTTCGGAAGTATGATGATTATCGGCTTTCAATACTTTTTTTATTACTTTTTCAAGTTCTGCATCATCGGCCACCTTTTGGATATAAATATTGCCGCCGGCAATAAAAATATCTTCATTGATCATTATGTCATTACTGTCATAGACTACTATAGAAAGATCTTTATACTTTTGATTCCCCCGGATAATTTTAATAGCATCAAGACATTTATTACCATTTTCGAAGAAGTTCATAAAAAGAACAGGATGTGCCAAATAGAGGTTTTCACTTAAAAATTTTACGCATTGGATGGCATCTTTGAATATCCTTAATGATAGATCCAATTCTATATTTATCAATGCGTTTTGAAAAGTATTGTCGGTAGCAAAATGTTCTTCAATAAGCATAGTAGTTAATGCTAGTGTTTTTTGTATCATTTTGATTAGGTGTTTTTTATGTTGTGCAAAGGAGCAAAATATAAGTTAAAAATAAAATGAGCTGGCACATTTGAAAAAATGACATTAATCATTTTTTTATTACATACAAAAAGGTTGCAATAAAATATAAGCTCTAACTTTCGATAGTATCAATCTTTCTGTTGAGGGAGTTATTTGATGAGTTTCGTTTTTGAATTATCTGCTTATGTTATTTTGCTTTTCAATATGTTATTTACATAATTGGATTTATGCTATTTAATAATATTTTGTCAGATATGCTTCTGTAAGAACAGCTTTAAGAATTGCTTGGACTCTATCCTGATATGGCAGGGAAGGTTCATCAAGATATTATCCAATGAAAACAGGCAAAAAAATCTACTTACTTAACTGTGGCCTACCAATCAGTAACGGAAGGTATTACTGAATCGCTATCTTAGATTTTTAATGAAAATTGACAGAAGGAGATTATGTGAATATTTCTGGGTACGATCTGGCGCCAATATCTGGAAAAACTACTGAGACAGTTAAGCGGATACTTATGGATTTAAAAAATGAAGGTTTGATTGAGGTTAAGCGAAGCCAGATAACGATATTGGATCATTTGAAGATGGTAAAGATGAAGCTGATTCAGTTTTGTAAAAAGAAGAGTATTGGCATTGTTCTAGCTATTCATAGCGCAATGCTTGTATAGGGTCAAGTCTTGAGGCTTTAAGTGCCGGGTAATAACCAAAAAACACACCAGTTATAAAGCACACTAAGAAAGAGAGATAAATAGAAGATATGGAAATTAACGTAGGCCAGTTCATAAAATAAGAGACGGCCTTAGTTGCCGATATACCTATGATTACACCGATTAGCCCTCCGGTAATGCTGATTAAAACTGCTTCAATCAAAAACTGGATTAAAATGTCCAGACCTCTAGCGCCAATTGCCATGCGCAAGCCAATTTCCTTAGTACGTTCTGTAACTGAAACATACATAATGTTCATGATGCCGATTCCCCCGACAACTAGTGAAATTCCGGCTATCACAGTGAGTAATATTGTCAGTATGCTGCTGGTTGAGGTAAGCATATTGACCAGCTCTGTTTGAGTGCGGACAGTAAAATCATTATCTTCATTTTCTTTCAAGTGATGGGTTTTACGCAGTATTTTTTCGACTTCTGCAGAAGCGCTGTCGGAAGATTTCGCATCAATAGCCGCTGCATAAATGGACTGGTAATAGGTTGTGGCGAGAATCCTTTTTTGAACGGTTGTTATTGGTGTTAAAATCATATCATCCTGGTCCTGTCCAAATGAGTTTTCTCCTTTTTTACTAAGGATGCCGATGATCTTGAAAGGAATTTTCTTGAACCGGATGCTTTTTCCAACTACATTGCCCCCATCTGGAAAAAGGTTGGCAGCTACTGTCAAGCCTACCAGGCAGACCTTGGAAGCGGTTTTTACATCTTTATCGGTAAAAGCAATCCCCTGCTGCAGCGGCCAACTTCGGATGAGCAGAAAATCAGGGGAGACTCCCTGCATTGTCGTACTCCAATTATAGGAGCCATATATAACCTGTCCCTTCATTGCTATCACTGGTGACACGGCATTGATGTAATGCGGGTTTTTCTTCAAGGCTACAATATCGACTTCATCAAGTGATTGGACACTGCTGTTATCCATTCGTGCGCCGCCTTCCAAGTTGCTTGTGGGCCGCACCATAATCATATTGCTTCCCATGGTTGCTATCTGGCTCTCGATGCTTTGCTGAGAACCTTTACCGATAGCAATCATTGCTATTACGGCCGCTACGCCAATAATGATTCCCAACATAGTGAGTGCAGTCCTTAACTTGTTACGGCTTATGGAACGCCAGGCGATACTTAAAAGATTGGATATTTTCATAGGGGTAGTTCTTCATTAATAGGCGGTAATTTTGCTAAAACTTCTTTGGCGCTGCTTACATTGGTATTGACTATGTCCTTTATGATCTTACCGTCTTTAAGCGTTATAGTACGCTTGCTGAAAGTAGCAATATCGGGTTCATGAGTTACAAAGACTATTGTTTTTCCTTGGCTATTCAAATCCTGCAGCAACAGCATGATTTCATAGGAGGTTCGTGAATCGAGATTTCCTGTAGCTTCATCCGCCAGGATCATGACTGGGTCATTGACCAATGCCCTTGCAATGGCAACCCTTTGCTGTTGCCCTCCGGATAATTGGCTTGGAAGGTGGTGTGCCCTGTCTGATAATTTTACTGCTTCCAGTGCCTGAATGCATTTTTGTTTACGCTGGCTTGCTGAAAATTTATTGTTATACAGCAAAGGCAGTTCTACATTCTCAATAGCTGAAGTCCTGGATAAAAGATTATACGATTGAAAAACAAAACCCAATTTTGAATTTCGTAATGCCGCCAATTCATTTTTAGAGAGGCTACTAACATTGGTCCCGTCAAGCAGGTAAGTACCCTGGGTCGGTTCTTCCAGGCAGCCCAGAATATTGAGCAGTGTTGTTTTCCCGGAACCACTACTTCCCATAATGGTGATGAACTCACCTGAATTGATTGTGAAGCTCAAATCATCAAGGGCTTTTACAATCTCATTTCCCACGGTAAATACTCTTTTAAGATTCTTTATTTCTACTATTATGTTCATTATGGATTTTGTTTTTTACGACCGCCCAGTTTAGGCATAAAAGGACTTGTTTGAGTTGCTACCGGTACTGCTTTTTGGTTAGACTTCAGTGTACCTGTAAGTACATCGGTACCTTCTGCCAGTCCGGTGGTAACTTCTACATTGATATCATCGGTCATGCCGATGGCAATTGGCTTTTCAGAAATTGTACTGCCTGATTTTATCCATATGCTGGTTTTTTGAATTTTGATATTTCCAATAGGCGTTACATTTTTATTTTTTAAGTAATTTACTTTAAACTGTTTTACTGCAGTACTATCAGGCTTAAATGTCAGCGCCTTAGTAGGGATCAGCAAGGCCTTGGGATTTTCCTTTGTATAGATGGTAATGCTTGCCGTCATTCCGGGCATCAGTTTCAAATTTTTATTGTCTACA
>Ga0302173_10001560_pt1 | contig 11370 bp, 6 predicted proteins | sample I_Fen_N3_1_FD_198785 | JGI IMG/M metagenome (GOLD analysis project Ga0302173, IMG submission 198785) | Peat permafrost microbial communities from Stordalen Mire near Abisko, Sweden - I_Fen_N3_1 | ecosystem: Environmental > Terrestrial > Soil > Wetlands > Permafrost | place: Sweden: Abisko... | reverse complement strand
TATTCAAATTGGAAACGTTATAGCATAAAAGCTAAATTATTAAGTATATTTATAATTATCTCAATTATACCAATGATTTTTACTCATATATTTTTGTACAAGCTATCACAGCATTATCTTGAGAAGAAGATTACAAATCTTACAGATAGAAATTTATTTTATATAAAAACTAATATTGAAACAGATATTAATTATTACAAGGATATTTTGTACAGAATGACAGCTGATAATGATTGCTTAGAGTTAGAGAAGAGGTTTAATGACGGGAATGAGTTTGAAAAGGCTGCTTCAATTAATAAAATTAGAGAAGCTTTTGGGTCTTACTCCTATTCAAGAAGTCAAATTAGGGCTATAACTTTTGTGGGTAAAGATGGAAGAAATGTATATTATGATAAAAGAAATCAAGGAATAAACAATAGGGTATGGGATGGGTATAGTGACGCTAATAAATTTGAAATTTATTCTAAAATTATAAATAGTAATATACCGGTTATATTGCCCACAACTTCTAATAGTTATATTGGTGGAAAGTCTGAGTACATGTTTCACATGGGATTAAAAGTTAAGGACATAAGAACTAAAAATGAGATGGGTATAATTATTATGAGCTTTGATGAACAAGTTTTATCGGATGTATGCAACGTGGAGAGTGATAAAGAAGATTTTTCACAAAATAGAATAAATATGTGTTCTGTAATAGTTGATAGTGATGGAAGAATTATATCATTTGAAGACAAAAAATATATTGGAACTTATATAAAAGATTACACTAGCAGAGACGTTAATGATAAAGATAATGTTGAAACTCTTAATCAATTAATTTATTCAATACCTAGTTTTACAAATTGTAACATATCAGTGAGCAGCAGATCTATAGAGAATATTGGTTGGAAGGTAATTAGTGTTGTTGATAAAGATAATTTATTTTACGAAGTTAACTTGCTAAGGAATTTAACATTTGCATTTTTGGCTGTTATTGTTATTATGGTGATGATAGTTATTATAATATTTTCTAATAAGTTTTATGAATCAGTTGGAATTATTGTTAAGGGAATGAAAGAAGCTAAAAAAGGCAATTTTAATGTGAAAATAAAACTTAATACTGAAGATGAATTGTCATTTATAGGTGATGAATTTAATGAAATGTTATCAACAATAAATATTTTAGTAGAAGATATAAAAAATCAAAGTCATTATATTATTGAATTATCAAATAAGAGAAGAGAAGCCGAGATAAAGGCAATTGTTGCGCAAATTAATCCACATTTCTTATATAACACTTTAGATTGCATAAATTGGATGGCAATTAAAAACGAGAATTATGAAGTTAGTAATACAATTGGAAATTTTGCACAAATACTAAGGTATAGTATAGGAGACATAAATAAAGAAGTGACAATTTACGATGAAGTTGAATGGTTAAAGAAATATGTATACTTACAGCAGATTAGATTTAATAATAGTTTTATACTGGATTTAGATGTAAATGAAAGTATTTTAGGTTCTAGAATTCATAAGTTAATATTGCAGCCATTAATTGAAAATTCTATTATTCATGGATTTAAAGGCTATAATAGTGGACGAAATTTGAAAGTTAGTATAAATAAATTTAAAGACACTTATATTAAAATTATTGTTAACGATAACGGAAATGGGATTGAAAAGGGCAAACTTGAAAAAATAATAAATAACATAAATTTAGAAAAAGATGAAGATGAAAATTTAGGCATAAAAAATGTTTATGATAGAATAAACATTTATTATGGAAAAGACGCTAAATTCAAAATTGAAAGTGCACAAGAAGAAGGAACTACAAGTACACTAGTCATTCCATTAATATATTAGGGAGGATTTATGAAAATTCTGATAGTAGAAGATGAGGTTAATGCTAGAGAAGGATTAGGGAATTTATTGGGAAAGATTAAAGATAATTATATTGTTTGTGGAAAAGGTTCTGATGGAGAACAAGGGTTAATTTTAGCTAAAGAGCATAGACCAGAACTTATTTTTACGGATATTGAAATGCCTAAACTGAATGGACTAAATATGCTTGAAAAAATCAAAGAGGATGGTCAAGATCCATATGTTATCATATTGAGTGGATACTCAGACTTTAAATATGCACAAAAGGGAATAAAATTAGGAGTTGAGGAATATTTATTAAAACCAATAACGTATAGTGATTTGAAAAGCTGTATGGAGCAGATAGAAAGAAAACTAAGTCTGAAAAATGAAAAGGCTTTGCTAATTGGAAAAAATATACCTAAAGAAGAAATGTTAGAGAAAGTATTATTAAATAAAGATAAAAATTCAGGAGAGATATATAAATTGATTGAAGGGAATATAAAACAAGATGAAAATATGTATCTTGTAAATTTGCATTTAAGTGATAAATATGAAGAAAGAAGTGAAGTTATAGTAGAAGAGATATATAATTTTATGAAGAATTATAAAATAGAAATTTTTTATTATTCAATTATGAAAGAATATAATTATCTCGTAATTTTAATAAATACAGTAACAAAATTTATGGAATTTATAAAGATGTTAAAGTATAACTTGTTGTTTGCTTTAAGAAAAAATGGTTTTTATGATATTACTATTAGTGTTATTAATTTAAATAGAGTAGACGAAATAAGAAGTTCTCTAAATAAACTCCAAGGTTTATCTAGATGGCCGATTGTACTTGGGAATGATGAAGTGATTTATGAAGAATTAATTTCTCGATTAAAGATAAATCAATGTAACTATCCAATAAAAATTGAAAATGAAGTACTAAAGGCAATAAAAAATAATGATCAAATAAAATTAAATGATATTAACAAAAAATTTATTTCATATTTAAAAGCTAATATTTACAATCCAGCTGATGTAATCGATATTTGCAGTAAGTATATTTTTTCGATTATGACAGTATCCAAGGGGTTTAATAATGATCTGTATATGGAATGTAAAAATGAAGGTATCATAGAGGCCATTAAAGTTAGCTGTATATTTGATGAATTAAAACAACAATTAGATCGTGTAATTGATAAGGTGTGTGAAATAAATAGCGATGGTTCTACAGTAAATTCTTTGATTGTAAGAAAAGCCATAAATTATATAAATGAGTATTATAATGATAAAGTTTCTCTTGAGGAAATAGCAAATGGAATGAATATAACTCCTGAATATTTAAGCCGATTATTTACAAAGGAATTAGGAAAGAGTTTTTCAGATTATTTAAAAGAATTCAGGATTGATAAGGCAAAGGAATTATTGGCCAGTAATAAAATTAAAATTTATGAAGTAGCTGAGAAGGTTGGTTATAATGATTCGAAATATTTTTGCAAAGTATTTAAAGAGGTAACAGGTATGGCACCAAAAGAATATACGAAATTTTATTAAATATTAAGTGTAAAATTTATATCATAATTTTACACTTTTTTTATGATAATAGAATATGTAAAAGTATCCATATATAGTAATATTAAATTACAGAAAACGTTTTTATAGAAAAATTTAGGAGGAAAGTAAAATGAAGAAAATTAAAGTGTTATTAAGTTGTTTAACAGTAGTGGTTATGACCACAAGCATATTTATTGGATGCGGAAGTAGTACAAGTACAAGTGCGTCTAAAGCTAAAGCTGATTCAGGTGGAAAGACAACGGTTACAGTATGGCATTATTTTGATGGACAACAACAACAAAAGGCTATGGAAAATCTTGCTGATAAATTTAATAAATCTCAAGATAAAATAGAAGTTCAAGTTGATTTTGTACCAAGAGCTGAACTTACTAAACAGTTTACAATAGGTCTTGTTGCAGACAAGCTTCCAGATCTTGGATTGGTAGATAATCCAGATATGGCTTCATTTGCGGCAATGGGATTATTTGCGGATATTACTGATAAGATGAATTCTTATGAGGGGAAAGATCAATTTTACCCAGGACCAATTTCATCATGTAAGTTAGATGGAAAATACTATGGAATTCCACTTGGAAGTAATGATTTAGCTTTATACTATAATAAAGACATGCTAAGTGCTGCAGGTGTAGAGCCACCAACAACTTTTGATGAATTAAAGACTGTTGCAAAGAAAGTGACTAAAGGGGATACTTATGGATTAGCTATATCTGCACCTAAAAATGAAGAGGGTACATTCCAATATTTGCCATGGCTGCTGTCAACAGGTGCTAAATTTAATGAAGTTGGTAGTTCAGCAGGTGTGAGTTCTCTTCAATATCTTACTGATCTTATAAAAGATGGATCAATGAGTAAGGAAGTTATAAACTGGACACAAAATGATTTGGAAAAACAATTTGTAACCAATAAAGCTGCTATGATTACAGATGGTCCATGGATTATAGATACTGTTAAGAAAGATGCACCAAATTTAAATTGGGGTGTTGTAAAAATTCCTAAAGATAAGGTATTTGCATCAGATTTAGGTGGAGAAAACTGGGGGATAATCAAAGGACATCATGAGACAGAAGCATGGGAATTCATTAAATTTACACAACAAAAAGATATAATGAATCAGTATTGTGCTGATTTTGGCTATATTCCATCTAGAAAAGATATTGCTGAAAGTAATGAAAAAATAACTAAGGATCCAATAATGAGCGTATTCTTGGATGAGTTACAATTTGCAATGCCAAGAGGACCACATGCAAAATGGCCAGAAATATCTGATGCTATGTCAACTGCATTACAAGAAAGCTTTACAAATGCAAAGACACCAGAGCAAGCAGCAAAGGATGCACAAGTTAAGATAGATGCTGTATTAAAATAAAGTAAAAACATATTAAATTAAATAGCATAATTAAGGTGTCTTTGTAAAAGACACCTTAAAATGAAATAAGGCAGGTGGAAATAAATGTTGAAAAGTAATCATAGCAGAGAATTTATTAAGGAAGAAAGAATAGGGTACTTATTTATATTTCCAGCACTAATATTTATGTTGGCATTCGTGGGTTATCCAATTATATATAATTTTATATTAAGTTTTCGGGATGTAAATGTGACAACATTCAGTAATCCTATTAAGCCATTCGTGGGACTTAAAAACTACATAGAAGTATTTAAAGATCCTACAATGGGAATAAGTATTTGGAATACTTTGGTTTTTACAATAGGAAGTATAGCAATTCAATTTGTTATAGGCTTGGGATTAGCGTTGCTTTTTAATTTAAAGTTTAAGCTTTCTGAACCGATTAGAGGACTTATGGTAGTCAGTTATCTTATACCAATGACAGTAACTGCATTATTGTTCAAATTTATGTACAGTACAAGTGGAGGGATAATAAATGAATTACTTATGAAATTTAATTTAATTTCTCAGCCTATTGGTTGGATAATAGATAGCAAGTACTCTATGTTATCAGTTATACTAACAAATTCTTGGGTTGGAATTCCATTTAACATGCTGTTATTAACAACAGGGCTAAGCAATATTTCCCCTACATTATATGAAGCAGCTAAAGTTGATGGTGCAAATGTTTTTCATCGGTTCTTTAAAATTACATTACCATGTTTAAGACCAGCAATTTTATCAGTATTGGTTCTTGGATTTATTTATACTTTTAAGGTGTTTGATTTAGTATTTGTTATGACTAATGGTGGACCAGTAAATACTACTGAGCTAATGTCAACCTTTGCATATAAACTATCATTTACACAATTTTCATTTAGTAAAGGTGCTGCTGTTGCTAATGTACTATTTGCAATTCTATTTGTTGTAAGCCTAGGATACCTTGGATTAATAAAGGAAGATGAGGTAATGGATTGATGAAGAAGATGATTATGAAGAGCAAAGAAAAAAATATTATATTATGTTGTATGTCAATTATTTTAGCTTGTATCATGCTTTTTCCAATATATTGGATTGTAGTAAGTTCTTTTAAAACCAATGCAGAAATTTTTGCTTCACCGCCTACTTTTATACCAGCAAATTTTACATTAGAAAGTTATACATCACAGTTTATAGGTAAAAATAGTATAGTTGTAACCTTTGGTAATAGCTGCATAGTTGCTATTACTTCAATGATTTTAGCATGTATGTTAGCAATTCCGGCAGCATACGGTCTAGCAAGATTTAAAATGAGGGGCAAAAAAACATTCATTATGATATTTTTGGTAACACAAATGCTTCCAGTAGCATTAATATTGACACCAATGTTTCTAACATATAAAAATTTAGGATTGCTCGATACTGTCTGGGCTCCAATAATATCAGATACAACTATATCTGTACCATTTGTAGTACTTATTTTGAGAACCTACTTTCTTTCACTACCAAGGGAGATTGAAGATTCAGCTAGGATAGATGGATGCAATACATTAACGGCATTTACTAAAATAATGATTCCGATATCTTATCCTGGACTAATAATGACAGCAGCATTTTCGTTTTTATTCGCATGGGGGGATTTAGCTTATGCGCTTACGTTTATAAGTAGTCCTGAAAAAAGAACCATGACTGCTAGTATATATAACTTTATGGGGAAATATGGAATACAATGGAATTGCATAATGGCTTACGGAGTACTTTTAGTTCTACCAGTTGTTTTAATATTTATTTTTCTTCAAAAATATATAATTGGGGGATTAACTAACGGTGCTGTTAAGGGGTAAAACAATGGAATAACAGTCAAATGATAATAATTTAATGATTCATTTATTAGAAATTTTATATCAAAAAACTTTAGGATTGAAAAATTTAATGCAAAGATTTAAATTTGATTAAGATTGGAGTGTAAAAACATGGAATCAAGAAATAAACTTAATTTAGATGATAGCTTTTTTAAAGTTGAAGGAAATATATTAATTAGACAATATGACTGCGAAAAATTATATATTGAACCTTGGGGTAAAAATAGCTTTCGTATACGTAGTACAAAACAGGCTGAACTGATAAATAATGATTGGGCACTATTACCACAAGAAAGCTGTAACGTTAAGATTGAGACTAATGGTAATGAGGCTTCAATTAAAAATGGTAGAATTCGTGCTGATATTGATGCTGGAGGAAAGATTACATTTTATAATCAGAAAGGTAACATTCTTTTAGAGGAGTATGTCAGAAATAGAAACAATATAAGGACGTTTTGTAGTGCATTAAATATAGAAGCTCGTGAATTTAAGCCTACTCTTGGTGGAGATTATGCTTTAACTATGAGATTTGAATCGGATCCTAATGAGAAGCTATTTGGTATGGGACAATATCAACAATCAAATTTAGATTTAAAAAATTGCATTTTAGAGCTTGCACATAGAAATTCACAATCAAGTGTTCCTTTTCTATTATCTAATTTAGGATATGGTTTATTGTGGAATAATCCTGGTATTGGTAAGGTAAGCTTTGGAAGGAATGTTACTGAATGGACTGCTAATTCAACAAAACAGCTTGATTACTGGATAACAGCAGGAGATACTCCAGCAGAAATAGAAGAGTCATATGCAAAAGCTACTGGCACAGTGCCAATGATGCCTGATTATGCTATGGGTTTTTGGCAATGTAAATTAAGATACCAAACTCAGGAGGAACTATTGGAAGTTGCTCATGAGTATAAAAGAAGAGGACTTCCTATTTCAGTTATAGTAATTGACTTTTTCCATTGGCCAAAGCAAGGAGAGTGGAAGTTCGATTTAGATTACTGGCCTGACCCAGATGGTATGGTTAAAGAACTTAAGCAAATTGGTATTGAACTAATGGTTTCTATCTGGCCAACAGTAGATAAAACCAGTGAAAACTATAATAAGATGCTTGAAAGAGGCTATTTGGTAAGAACTGACAGGGGAATTAGAACAACGATGGACTTTTTAGGGGATACTGTATTCTATGATGCCACAAATCCAGAGTCTCGCAATTTTGTATGGAACATTGCTAAGAAAAACTATTATGAGAAAGGTATCAAAATATTCTGGTTAGATGAAGCTGAACCAGAGTATTCAGTTTATGACTTTGATAACTATAGATATCATCTAGGTCCAAATGAACAAATCGGTAATATCTATCCTGTCATGTATGCAAAGACTTTCTTTGATGGTATGAAGGAAGAAGGTCAGGAAGATATAATTAATCTTCTTAGATGTGCTTGGGCAGGAAGTCAACGCTATGGGGCACTTGTATGGTCTGGAGATATTGATTCAAGCTTTGAATCTCTAAGAAATCAATTTGCTGCTGGACTCAATATGGGATTAGCAGGTATACCATGGTGGACAACTGATATAGGAGGATTTCATGGTGGAAATCCAGATGATCCTGATTTCAGAGAATGTATAATTCGTTGGTTTGAATATGGAGTATTCTGTCCTGTCTTTAGGTTACATGGTGATCGTGAACCTCACTCTGAACCTCTTGGAACTAGTGGTGGAGGATTATGCGAAAGTGGTGCAGCAAATGAAGTATGGAGCTATGGTGATGAAGCGTATGAAATCTTTAAGAAATATATGTTTATCCGTGAGAGAATGAAGCCATATATTACTGAAATCATGAAGGAAGCACATGAGAAAGGAACTCCAGTTATGAGACCATTGTTTTATGACTTCTCTCAAGATAAGTTTTGTTGGGATATTACAGATCAATATATGTTTGGACCAGACATTCTTGTAGCACCAATACTTTATAAAGGTGACATATCAAGAAAAGTGTATTTACCTGAAGGAGCTAAGTGGAAGGATGTGAATTCTGAACAAATATTCAATGGAGGACAATGGATTAATTATAATGCTCCATTGGAAATTATACCGTTATTTCTTAAGGATGGAGCTATTATTCCTATTATTGGATTATTTTGATTATATCAGAAGTGATATCATACTATAATTGCAATCTAGCAGTATATAAGTTATTAGATTCTAATATTGATTAGGGCAATGTGAAATAAAGATTATTTAAAACTAGATATTAAGAAGAGATTCTCAAAAAATTAAATCATATTACGGGAGGAGTCAAGAATGAAAGATTCGTTTGAATTTAATAAGGAACTAAGAAAAGTGACTAAAGAAATTCCATTAAAAAATGTAGAGATAAAGGATAATTTTTGGTCTAAATATATAAGACTTGCAAGAGAAATAGTTATACCATACCAATGGGCAGCTATAAACGATATGATTCCAGATGCAGAACCTAGTCATGCAATAAAGAATTTTCGCATTGCTGCAGGACTTGAAAAGGGAGAATTTCATGGAATGGTATTTCAAGATAGCGATGTATCAAAGTGGCTTGAAGCAGTAGGCTATAGCCTTGAAACTAATCCTGATGCTGAGCTTGAAAAAATTGCAGATGAAGTTATAGAAATTCTTGAAATGGCACAACAGCCTGATGGTTATTTAAATACGTATTTCACATTGAAAGAGCCAGAAAATAGATGGAATAACTTAGCGGAATGTCATGAATTGTATTGTGCTGGTCACTTTTTTGAAGCAGCAGTAGCTTATTATAATGCGACAAACAAAAGAAAGGTTTTAGATATTGCTTGTCGATTTGCAGATTGTATAGACAATACGTTTGGATCTGAAGATGGTAAAATTCGCGGTTATGATGGTCATGAGGAAGTTGAATTAGCACTTTTTAAGCTTTATAAAGTTACAGGAAATAATAGATATCTTAACTTGAGTAAGTATTTCATAGATGAACGTGGAGTAGAACCTCATTTCTTTGACATTGAATGGGAAAAGCGTGGTAAAACAGAATTTTGGCCAAATGGAGAGATGAGAGCTTGGGGGAAAAGTTATTTTCAAGCACATTTGCCAATCAGGCAACAAAGTTCTGCTGAAGGACATGCAGTAAGGGCTGTATACATGTGTATGGCCATGGTTGATGTAGCAGCAGAAACTGGAGATATGGAATTATTCCAGGCATGTAAGAAACTTTGGGAAAATATCGTTTTAAAGAGAATGTATATAACTGGAGGTATTGGTTCAACCTCAATAGGAGAATCTTTCACATTTGATTATGATCTCCCTAACGATACGGTTTATGCAGAAACTTGTGCTTCTATTGGATTAGAATTTTTTGCACATAGAATGCTGATGATTGAGCCTGAAAGTAAATATGCGGATATAATGGAGAGAGCTCTTTATAATACTATAATAGGAGGAATGTCTCAAGATGGCAAAGGTTTCTTTTATGTAAATCCACTTGAGGTAAAGCCAGAAGCTTGTGAAAAAAATCCAACTAAACATCATGTTAAACCTGTAAGACAAAAATGGTTTACTTGTGCATGCTGTCCACCTAATATAACAAGAACACTAACATCTCTAGGTAAATATATTTACACTGTAAACGAAGAAACTGTATATGCTAATTTATATATTGGTGGAGAAGCTTCTATTAGTGTAGGAAATAATGAAATTAGACTTGTTCAAGAAACAGAGTACCCATGGAACGGAAAAGTATCAATTAAAGTATGCACAAAAAAGAAAACAAAATTCGCTTTAGGATTAAGAGTACCAAGTTGGTGCCCAGAGGCTGAAGTTAAGGTGAATAATGAATTTATAGATATTGAAGAAATGAAGATTAATGGATATATAATGGTTGATAGAGTGTGGGAAGATTGTGATAAAATAGAACTTATTTTGAAAATGCCTATTCTAAGAATGAAGGCTAATCCATTAGTAAGAGCCGATATAGGTAAAGTAGCAATACAAAGAGGACCTTTAGTTTACTGCTTAGAGGAGGTAGATAATGGGCCTAATCTTCATGAAATATATTTATCTAAAGAAAGTAAATTTGAAGAATGTTTTGAAGCAGACTTGCTTGGTGGATTAATGATAATAAAAGCAGAGGCAAACCGTATTTCAAATAATAGCAAATGGGGAGAGCAGCTGTATAGTTCAGAAATTAAGGAAGAACATCAGCTTGTTAGTATAAAATTTGTACCTTATTATTCTTGGGCAAATCGTAATGCTGGTGAGATGATGGTGTGGGTAAGAGAAAAATAGTAAGTAAGTATGATAGTTTAGATAAAGGAGGCGGTTACTAAAAAATAAATATTCAGAAAAATCTTTAAATAAAATTTAATAATACAAGGGGGATTAATTATGAAAAAGAGAATTATTAGTATGACATTAAGCTTAGCAATTATTTTAACTGCAGGAGTAATTCCTGCAAAGCCAGCTTTTGCAGCTAGTACCTTAACTGTGGATTGCGGAAGTACAATTAGAGAAGTAACTCATTGCGCAAGTGGCTCTCTCTATGGAGTTACTGAGACTAAACCAGCTGACATTACACAGTTTGTAGCACCTCTTAAGCCGAATGTTTTTACAAATCCGGCTTTAGCTGGATCACAAAATCAGCAGCCTATAGGAGCTGCTATACCAGTGGCTGGAAGGCTTACTAATACAACTGGAAAAGTTATGATTAGATTAGCGGATATATATCCA
>Ga0302173_10001559_pt1 | contig 11373 bp, 9 predicted proteins | sample I_Fen_N3_1_FD_198785 | JGI IMG/M metagenome (GOLD analysis project Ga0302173, IMG submission 198785) | Peat permafrost microbial communities from Stordalen Mire near Abisko, Sweden - I_Fen_N3_1 | ecosystem: Environmental > Terrestrial > Soil > Wetlands > Permafrost | place: Sweden: Abisko... | reverse complement strand
CAAAAACCGTAAATATCCTGTTCAACTGGATTATCCTATCTATAATGTGGATACCATAGATTATCTGATACCTGTTGGATATCAATTGTCAAGCTTACCGAAAGACCAATCTGTCAATTCAATATATGGTAAGTATACCCTGAAGTTTCTATCAATAAATAATGGAATAGAAGTGGTTAAAAGCTTTATCCTAAATTCAGGTGATTATCCGTTGACTGAATATAAAGATTTTTACAAATATGTAAGAACAGTTTATGACATCGAAAATAAGTCCTATATAGTAACTAAGAAACAAAACTAATCATGAAACAATTCTTATTTTTTGTATGGATTCTTTTTAGTTTGCAAACAGTTTTGCAGGCACAAGGATTTAATAATGAATTTGGGAAAGTGTCAAAAGAAGATGTGGATTTAACTTCATATCCTCAGGATAAAGATGCAGAAGCTGTAGTAATTTCTGATGTTGGATGCTCCTATTTCGAGAGTACTAACGACTCCTTCGACTTGATTTATGAACGAACTACCCGATTAAAGATTTTTAAAGAAGCTGGTGTAAAATGGGCAAGTATTGAAATTCCCTTTTATCGTCAGGGAGATATTTATGAAGAAGTATACGACCTAGAAGCTTGTACCTATAATTTTGAAAAAGGAAACTTATCCAGAATACCCCTCGATTTAAAAAGCTGCCAAGAGGAAAAGGTAAACGAGTACTGGAATCTTAAAAAGTTTGCCATGCCAAATGTGAAAGAAGGTTCTATCGTGGAATATCACTATAAAGTACGTTCACAATTTTTCTTTAATCTTCGTAACTGGGATTTCCAATGGAAAATTCCGGTGATATATAGTAAATATGTCACTAAAATGATTCCGTTTTATCAGTATACCTGGTTATTACAGGGTGCATCAAAATTAGACTCTCAGAAATCATACGTCGATCAGGGTTGGGAGCGTCAGTTTGGATCTATTAAATTTCATGATATGATTTATGAGTTAGTTATGAAGGATGTCCCGGCTTTTAAAGATGAGGAATATATTGCTTCGCCAGAAGACTATATCATTAAATTGAATTTCCAATTGTCAAAGGTAACTGATTACTATGGAGCTTGCAGGAATGTGATAACCACCTGGCAGGAAATGGTAAGAGATTTGATGAAAGATGAAGATTTTGGAGGATACTCAAGGAAAGCAGAAGGTATGGCTTCTAAAGTGATAGACGTTAGTCGCTTATCGATGTTGTCAACTCAACAAAAATTTGATTCCATTCTAAATTATATGAAAGCAAATTACAGATGGAATAAGATGAACGGGAAAATGGCTTCCAAAGCACCCAAAGCCTTTATGAAAGATAAGATTGGGAACGATGCCGATATCAATTTATTTACTCTCGGATTGCTCAATGCAGTAGGAATTAAAGCATATCCTGTTATTATTAGTACCCGTAAAAATGGAAAGATAAAGTACGATTATCCGTTTAGCCACTTCTTTAATTTCGTTGTAATAGTGGCAGATATTGATGGTAAAAGAGTTCTTGCCGATGCAACTACTACCCTTTCGAGAAATAACAGGATACCTGAAAAATGTATAAATGACAAAGGGCTGATTATACAGAAAGATAAAGTAGAGTGGTTGGGACTTCAATCCCTTGTTACTTCCGGCAGAATGAAAACTTTTTCGATTTCTTTATCTGACTCAACCCAGAATGCAGACATTCATGAATATACTACAGAATATTTTGCTTTGGAGAATCGAAATGAATATGGTACAAACGCCAATACCATAAAAAAGCATTTACTGGATAAAGGATATTCGTTGGTCGATAGCTCTATCGTTGTGAAAAACCAACTGAATATCAAAGATCCTTATACATTAACATACAGCATTACCGACCATCAGGAGAAAGTGAACGAAAAGATTTATGTTTCCCCGTTTCTTCACGAAGTAATAACCGAGAATCCACTTAAGCAACCTTCGAGAAATTATCCTATCGACATGGTATATCCACAAAAGACTACTTATTTCTCCGAAATAAACATCCCAGATGGATTTAAAGTCGATTTTATTCCGGTAAATGACAAGATTAAAAATGATCAGTTCGAATTAGATTATTCCACGAATGTATCGGATAAAAAAATAATAGTTTCCTTTATCTATTATTTTAAAATTTCGGTTTATGATGCCACTGAATATAGTAAACTAAAATTCTATTTCAACGAAATAATTAATAAAGGATCTGAGAAAGTTGTTTTTATAAAGAATTAAGTATTGCGAAGTTATTTTCTATAACAGGTTTAAGCAAGTTGGCTGATAAAGAAATACAAATACATTCAATACTTTTTACAAAAAAAGTTCCATAGAATAAGTATGGAGCTTTTTTGTCTGTCATTTTAATGTTTCTTCATGCAGTTTTAAATTGTGTAGTATCCATTAGGATAAAGCCAATGAGGGCATCTTAAAGGCCCTGGTGCCTAGTTCTGCGTCTAATAAATAAAGTCCACGCGGATCAGTTGCAAATAGATCAAACCGGTTGCAAAGGTCATTAGCGTTTTTTTCTTCTTCGCCCTGTTCTTTTACAAACCAATCCAGAAATTGCATGGTCCTGAAGTCTTTCAATGCATAAGCTTCAGCATAAATGGTATTAATAGAAGTACTAATGAAGATCTCATGTTCCAGTGAACCTTCCAACGGTTGCTTAAAATCTTTGTAATGTTTGTTGGGTGCTGCTATTTCCTCAAATACCACTTTTTCGCTGTTATTCATTATGTAATTAATAATCAACATCGCATGCTCATGTTCTTCCTTCGACTGAATGGAAAACCAATTTCCAAAACCACTAAGGTTTTTTTCAATGTAATAATTGGACATATCCAGGTACAAATACGATGAATAAAACTCCTTGTTGATTTGACTATTCAATAAGTCAGTAATTTTTTTGTTTAACATAGGTTTCTCCTCCTGATTTATGTTTTACAATACCCGGCAACAGGCAATGATTAAATTGTGAGTTATTTCTGAATCTGAACTATGAATAAACAATTTAATTTGCGTAAATGTTTAGACTTCAAAGATATTGAAGCAACTTGTTTTTAATACTCGTTGGAAATGACTGGAAAAAAAAACTTGTTTGTAACTGAAATTTACAAGGCAGGAAACAGAAAATAGAATCAGATCCTTTTAATATTTGCACCCAGGGCATTCAGGCGTTTTTCGATATCCTGGTATCCACGGTCAATCTGATCAATATTATGAATCACACTCGTTCCTTCAGCTGACATAGCCGCAATTAACAGAGCAATGCCGGCGCGTATATCCGGAGATACCATCACTGAACCCCGTAGCCGTATATGACCTCCCTGGCCAATGACGGTGGCACGGTGCGGATCGCAAAGTATGATTTGTGCACCCATATCTATTAGCTTATCCACAAAGAATAACCTGCTTTCAAACATTTTTTGATGAATAAGTACGCTACCCTGCGCCTTTGTGGCAATAACCAGAAGTACACTGAGTAAATCAGGTGTAAGCCCTGGCCATGGTGCATCGGCTATTGTCATGATCGAACCGTCAATAAATGATTCAATAGTATAGCTGTCTTGTTGCGGAATAAATATATCGTCTCCCCGTTGTTCCAGCTTGATTCCCATGCGCCTGAAACTGTCAGGGATAATACCTAATTCATGGTAAGCAACATCCTTGATAGTTATTTCGGAAGCAGTCATGGCTGCCATGCCAATAAAACTTCCTACTTCAATCATATCGGGCAAAATGCGATGGTTGCAACCGGTGAATGATTTCACCCCTTCGATGGTCAGTAGGTTTGATCCGACCCCCGTTATTTTTGCGCCCATGCTGATAAGCATACGGCAAAGTTGTTGCAGATAAGGTTCGCAGGCGGCATTGTAAATGGTTGTAGTACCTTCGGCCATTACAGCAGCCATCAGGATATTAGCGGTACCGGTAACCGAAGCTTCATCGAGCAGCATATAGCACCCGGTGAGTTTTTTGGCTTCAATTTCATATCGTAATGTGGCGGGATCATAATGAAACTCGGCTCCCAGTTTCTGGATGCCTATAAAATGGGTGTCCAGTCTCCTGCGTCCTATTTTATCACCCCCGGGCTTAGGAATGACCGCTTTCCCAAAACGCGCCACCATGGGCCCTACAATCATGACAGAACCACGTAGCGAAGCACTTTGACGGTAAAATTCTTCAGTCTGAAGATAATTCAGGTTTATATTTTCTGCTTTGAAGGTATACGTATCTGGGCTGATTCGTTTTATTTCAACACCCATGTCTGCCAGGAGGCATATCAGGTTGTTGACATCCAGAATGTCCGGTATATTGCTGATGGTTACAGTTTCAGAAGTTAGTAATACTGCACATATTACCTGTAATGCTTCGTTTTTTGCTCCCTGTGGGGTAATGGACCCTGAAAGTCGGCGACCGCCTTCTATTTGAAAAGAGGACATATTTTCTGTATTAGTGTTTTGGGTAGTAAGATCCTGGTCAACTGAATGAAGAACTACAGTTTTCTTTGATTTGTGTAGATTTAATAGTTTGTCTCAAGCCCTGCATTTCTTTCAAACCCTTCAAACCCTTCAAACCCTTCAAACCCTTCAAACCCTTCAAACCTTTAAACTTTCCCGACTTATTTTTTCTTCTTGGGTTTATTTTTTTTATTAAACAACACATCACGGGATTCTACTAATTTAAAGAAGTCCTCAGGTATGTCCAGTTTGCCTTTTGAAAGTTCACGCAGGTCATCAAATATTTTACGGTCATCTACTACTTCTTTGTTCCAGGTAAGGAAACATTTCTTCATTTGATTTGCTATCAGGCGAATCAGTTCGTTTTTTTCTTCACCTTCGGGATAAACTGCCACTTTTTCAATCATTTCTTCCAATGTCCGACCGTAATGTTGGTAACGGATCCTTGAATTTTTATATGGAATTCTTTCAGGACGGGTATACAGGTTCTCTTCCAGTAAAACTTCGTATGGAAAATCAATATCCAGTTTGAAATCGGACATGATGGCCACATGATCCCATAACTTGTGTTTGAAATCATTCACATCGCGCAAATAAGGGAATAAATTTCCCATGATGTTTATAATGGTTTTTACACAGCGGGTACGTTCTTCCCGGTCTTCGATGGTCTGTGCATGCGCCACCATCTGTTGTATATTGCGCCCGTATTCGGGCATAATCAATTTTCCTTGTAAGGTTGTATATTCCATATTCAGTTGAAATGTAAGATAAAATACAAAAGTAGCAATTTATTTTCAGATATAATCTTTTTAAACCATGGAAGAGAGAAAATGACAAATACACAGGTATAGAAAAATAGCCATGGTTCAGGGCAATTAAAAATACTTAACTGCTTACAGAGGAATAAATTCCATACTATGAAAAATATTGTAGCCTGATAGTTTTATATATATGAAAATAAAGCATTCCTTCACCTCCGATAATTTAAGAACAAACAACTTTTTTTTCTTTAAAAAAGTATTTATAAATTACGCTTTTAAAATAAGTTGAATGGCATCCATCCGTACCCGTGCATTTTTTATAAGCGTTGCCAGAGTTAGCTGTTCTGTAAGCGCTATCTGAATTTCTTCCGGTCTGATGTTTTTGTTTTTTATCTGTAATGTTCTCAAACGGTCAATTTCATGATTCAGGGTCTGGTTCATTCGTTGCAATCCCTTTGTAATTTCTATTATGCCTTTTTTTTTCGCGATTTGTGTGGCAGTTGAAATCATATTGGGTAGGATAGTTTCAACAATCATATCATTTTCAAGCAAAACATCAATGGATCCGGGGGCCAGTTTTTTATCAAATGATTCAACAGAATATCTATCCGTTACCTCTTTGCCTGTATGATCCACGACAATCCTCAGCGGTGTGTTTGGAAGGAAACGGTCTACATAGATGCTTTGTTCACTCGTTGTCTCAAGTACGAAAAGGAATTCAAGCAGAACACCCGGGCTGTTGGTCCCATGCAGTATTCCGAAACTTGCACTTCCGGTACCTGAACTTAACACCATGTCTATGGAGCCTGTTGCCATTGGATGATCCCATGTCAGGAATCCAATATCTTCTCTGCTAAGAGCACGCTTCCTGTCAAATGTAACAGCTATTCCTTCACTCGGTATAGATGGAAATGATTCGGCGATGACAGAAGCCGGTTGTAAAAAGTAAGTTCGGGCAGCAATGTCTTCCATTTCCATATAAAAATGGGCAAAGACTTTTGTCATATAAACTTCAAGGCTGTTATCGCTATCTTCTGCCTGAATTTGCTCCACCAGTTGTTTGGCTACCTTTGGGCGAAAAGAATTCATTTCCAGAAGTCTGTCACGTCCTCCGGCAAGGCTTGTAAGAAGCTCTTTTTTAAAGATGGAAGTTTCGGTAATCAATGCTTCCAGTTCCAGGTAAGTATCAGCGGATGTAAATGACCTGAAAATGGTTAGAAGCTTGTTACCAACTAATTTAAAAATTTCATTTCCACCTTCAAGGTTTTCTTCAAAAGCATTCATTCCTTCATGAAACCACCTCACAAGTATGTGCTGTGGGGAGTTGACAAGGTAAGGGATATAAACGTGTATATCTTCAGTCTGACCAATTCTGTCCAGTCGTCCAATTCGTTGTTCCAACAATTCAGGATGAAGTGGCAAGTCAAACAGGACAAGATGATGGGCGAATTGAAAATTTCGTCCCTCGCTTCCTATTTCAGAACAAAGCAGGATTTGGGCACCATCTGGTTCTGAGAACCATGCCGCATTTCTGTCACGTTGTACGATGGTGAGATCTTCGTGAAAAACACCAACTTTCAGGTAGGCACGGTTAGTCAGGATTTCTTCCAATGCCAGTACTTTTTCCTTACTCTTGCAGATGAGAAGAATTTTTTCCGGTACTAATTCCTTCAACATGGATAAAAGCCACTGAACGCGTGGATCTTCTGCAAACCAGTATTGTTGCTCACCCGGGATATCCCAATGCTCCATATCCCTGATGAACTCGTTTGTCAGGCGCTCAATCCACAGGGTATGATCATGGGTTGCAGTAATAGGAATCAAATGTGCTTTTCGCATTGGAAAACCGCTCATAACTGACCGGGTATTTCGGAATAATACCCGTCCCGGGCCATGTTGGTCGAGTAAATCTTCAATAAGTTTATCCTTCGCTGCATCTCCTCCATTAGTGATAGATTGTATTCTTTCCTCCGGGAAAAGTGCTCCTAATAATTTTGTGTCCTTAGGGCTCAGGCTTTTTCCCTGGTACAGCTTTTCAACAATATCGGCTATTTTTTCAGTTTCGGAAGACTCATTTATGAAATCTTCATAATTCGCATACCTGATTGGATCCAGCAAACGAAGTCGTGCAAAATGACTCTCTTCTCCTAATTGTTCAGGGGTAGCGGTAAGGAGCAACAATCCATTCGCTACCTTACTTAATTGTTCCACAATGCTATACTCCGGGCTCACCTTGTTAACAGACCATTCCAGATGATGTGCTTCATCGACAACGAGCATATCCCAACCGGAAGCGATGGCTTGTTTGACACGTTTCGTCGAACCTGCCAAAAATTCAGTACTGCAAAGAATAAGTTGATTGTCCAGGAAAGGATTGCCATCCGGTGCACTCTCATCCAGTGAGGCGCAGCGTTCTTCATCAAAAATGCTGAACCACAGGTTAAACCGGCGCAGGACTTCTACAAACCATTGATGTACTAACGACTCGGGAACGAGAATGATCACCCTCGAAATTCTCCCGCTCAACAATAAGCGATGCACGATCAAGCATGCTTCAATGGTTTTACCAAGGCCAACCTGATCGGAAAGCAAGACGCGGGGAGCATACCGTGAACTCACCTCGTGGGCTATATACAGCTGGTGAGGAATAAGATCTATTCTTCCACCTACAAATCCATGTATCGCCGATAATCTCCGTCTGTAATCGTTTTGCAGTGTTTCCCTTCGCAAGGCAAAAGTCTGTGGAGAGTCTACATCACCCATAAAGAGCTTGTCAACAACACCATGTGTTACCACTACATCACCCAAATCTGCCTCCGACAATTTACGGTCTTTTCCATAATACAGATACAACTCACTCTTCAGTTCAACTTGCGTAATAAGCAACGGTTGATTATTCGTGTCGACAATGGTATCTCCCGGTTTAAAAACAACCCGCCGTAAGGGAGCACTTTCTTCAGAATACAATCTCTTTTCATTGGATGCCGGGAAATAGATCCGTACCTTTCGGTTGCCGGTTTCTGTTACAATGCCAACACCCAGTTCAGGCTCCCCGTTGCTGGTATATCGTTGATTCGGGAAATAATTTTCCATTGTTAATTTTAGGTGATTTAATTTTGTTTTTAATTGAATGTAGAGGACAATCGGTTGAATTCTTATGCTTCTTGTTAAACTGTTGAATCCTTGTTTGATTCGTAATAGACACTATTAAAAATGCTTTTGCCCGGTTCGTCTAAATATTTTAAGCTTACCGGCAACGACCGTCTGCATAAAACTCCAGACTACTTGCCAAAGTTAATGTTTTTTCAGTAAGCATGCTTACAGAAAAATCTATTTTTCTATTTTTCTGTCATGATGGAGATAGTCGTTTGGTAAAACTATAATGATTTACTTAATGAGAAGTAAACAAAAGTCTATAAGGTTTTTTATTCAAAACGTTATATGTTGCAATTCGGCAGAGGGCATTAATGGTTTGCTCTCTAAAATTGATTTTTTTTTTACTTATAGCGATCTTTTAGTGTGTAAAATTGTTTAATCTTATAATCTTAACCATTTAAAAAAGAGAAATATGAAAAAGCTACTTTTATTTGTAAGTTTAATCCTAACAACTACGTGGTCCTATTCTCAGAAAACCTTTTTCCCCACCAAAGAAGGTACAGTTTTAGTATATAAATCATTCGACAAAAAGGATAAACTTACCAACACCTTGCGTTATACCATAAAACAGGTAACTAAAAATGGAAACAATATGGATATAACCTATCTGTGCGAGTCAACCGATCCCAATGATAAACCGGTGTTTAAAGAAGAAATTATCATACATCAGAAAAGAGACACCCTCTATATGGATATGAGCAATTTTGTAAATAAAGCAGCCTTTAAAAAAGAAGGGGAAATACCATCTGACATTCAAATAACAGGAAATAATATGGAATTGCCGATGAATCCAAAGGTGGGTGTTCAGCTTCCCGATGCTAATGTTGAAATGGCATTAAAAATAGGGTTCATTAACCTGAAAATGTCCGCTCAGATTACGAACCGGAAGGTGGAATCTATTGAAAATATAACAGTTAAAGCCGGTACTTTTGAGGCCTACAAGTTTCTAAGCGATGTCAAATCCTCTGTAATGGGAATTAAGGTAAATTCAAGTAGTATTGCCTGGTATGTAAAGGGAGTAGGAATGGTTAAAACGGAGAACTTTGATAAAAAAGGAAATCTTCAATCGCACATGGAACTGGTAGAACTAGTAGAGTAGCGCCTTGTTTTTTATCTTCGAAAAACTAACTAAACAGGCAGTTGTTCAAGGTCCGCCTGTTTCTTTTTTGAGGAATTTATTTTCCGTTATTAAAATTGGTAACCACTTTCAGAAGTTTCAATATTTACAAAATAGCATTCATTACGTGCGATGAACAGTGGCTTCAACCCCTGAAAAAACAAACTATGAAAAACTGATACGTTTCAGGTTAATGCTCTTGACTTTTCCTTCAGTTTCTCGGAGTTGTCTATTCATTCTTCTTTTTTAATAACCAATGATATATATTTTGTGGAACAATATAAACCTGGACAAATTTCAACCATTATTTCCCATGTAATTTAATGCATCCACGAAGGAATTGAATTATCTGAGTTTTCCGGATTGTTCATCTTTAATTTTTGAATCCTGAAAGATTTTTGTTTGTTCACTGTTGTCAATATAAGCAGTAACATTGGTATTTAATCAATAAGTTTACAATATATGAATTTACTTGTTTTTGTAGAGTCAGAAGGTATTTGCGCATGAATACCTGATATTAAACATGGTGACATAATCAACAATGCTACTAGAATAATATTTTCATGGGTCATAAATTTATCTCCTACTCGTTTGGTTATTCAGTGACACCCCGTTTTTAATATGGTTCCTGGCCTCCATATTATTTAAAGATTCTATTCTATACTTAAGTTACAAATTTTGAAGACTACTATTCCACAGCCCCATGATTTTTTGCGGTATTGATCCAATGTTCAGAAAGGATTTCTGGATTTGCCCCTAAACCACGGGCAAGATGCAATGCTACTCCCATAATTAAGACACAAGCATTTTGGATTTCCTTGTTTGATTGCAAAGCTCCAAATTTTTCCTGCGCTTTTAATTGGAGTAAATCTCGGTGTTTTCGGGCAAATGTAATTGGATTGTCAGTTTCATCCTGAATGTCCGGGATCATTAAACTTTCCATCAACTCAGTACCAATCCTGGCTGCTAAAACCTCCGGAAGTTCGTTGCCCATTTTCCTCCACATGGATAATGTCTCTTTATCTCCGGATTCAGCTAAGCCTGTATCAAGAAGAAGCTCAAATGCAATATCTGCTAAATTCTGCATGAGGGCTAAATATTCATCCTGTGCCTTTTCGAATCTTTCAGTTTGCTGGCCTTTAAGATATTCCCCGACATTCAGAAAAGGTAACTCTGAAACTTCAGGACATCCTTCCAGACAAGGAAATTCATTTTCCTGGTACATATAGTGAACCTCTTCACTTTGTATTTCACGACCAAGTGGAAATAACCGACAGGCCAGTGGACGCCCTAAATGAACGCTGCACCCAAAATTACCGGTATACTGACTACAGGCTCGTTTCTCTCTCCAACCTGCTTCTCCATCAAACCGTAAACGAATCCCTCCAAACTCACAATACAGGTCACGAAATACCCGTTGAGTAACTTTTTTCTCTCTCGCCAGGCACATAAGCTCCCATGGATTAAGCATCACCAGGTTCCCATGACAGCAAGTTCCTCTTCGTGAGCAAGTGAGAGGTAATTTATCCTGAATATTGAGTTTGGTAGTTCGCATTATTGTTGTTGAAATATTTATCTTACAAATATACGCTATAAATTTAGAGAAATGACTTCCTCTTTTATCATCAGGGTTAAATCAGTTGCAGTCATAGGGTAGTTCATGCCTGAGCGAAGCAGACAAGCAGATACATAACCGGAAAGTTTTCAATTAATGTTTTCTTAATAAGGTTCAATATCAAAATACTCAGTTTTCGCCATAGCTTGTTCAGACTGATGTTCTATGAAGAGAGAACATGACAGAATTCAACGGATAAGCTATTCCCCCCAAAAAAAACTTTAGGATAATGCTGTTAAT
>Ga0302173_10001555_pt1 | contig 11387 bp, 6 predicted proteins | sample I_Fen_N3_1_FD_198785 | JGI IMG/M metagenome (GOLD analysis project Ga0302173, IMG submission 198785) | Peat permafrost microbial communities from Stordalen Mire near Abisko, Sweden - I_Fen_N3_1 | ecosystem: Environmental > Terrestrial > Soil > Wetlands > Permafrost | place: Sweden: Abisko... | reverse complement strand
TTCCGGTACGAACTTGTTCGATAATACGCTGATCCACGATATCACGTTTCGGAATATTAGCTCCAACATTATTCAACACGAAGTCATACGATTCCTTGGCAGTCATAATAGGGAATTCCGGTTTTGGGAATGGAGTATTCCAACGCATTGAGTCGGTATATTGACCGGCGTTTTCCATCTCTTCCACTTGCACACCACCGTTCCAGTTGTCTTTTGTTACCGCATCGTTGCCTTCCATAATGTTACCATTAGCGTAAACACGGCCAAACACTAAATATCCCAATTTACTACGACCTGATTCAGGTTTTAGAATACGGTGTCCGATAGGAGCATTTTTAGGCGTCAATGCACCCGGTTTATAATAGTTATTGATGATATTATAAAGAGCAGTATAATCACCACCATCAACCGAACGGTTCGCCCAGTTATACACCACATTATTCACAAAATTGAAAATCCCGTTCCAACCGATAGAAGGGTTACGTCCTGCATTATTGGCCCAAAGATTGCGCATAAAAGAGCAGTTTTCACCACCCAGGGTACTACCAAAAGCATGGTTATAGGTATCCAACGCCTGAGCAGAAATAGTATTCTGAATCGTTACATTCACTGTAGGAAGTTTTTCGTCCTTCATACCCGGAGCAGGATTAAACATATGGCGGTAAAATGAAATATTCTCATCCAATCCCCACATACAGGTACAGTGGTCGATCATGATATTTCCAACCGGATTTCCACCAAATGAATCATCGCGACGCTCCACTTTTGTTTCACCACGACGGAAACGCATATGACGCACTACCACATCATGTGTATTTACCCAAAATGACTCTCCGGCAACACAAACACCATCACCCGGAGCTGTTTGTCCGGCAATAGTAATATACGGAGCATAAATAATGATAGGTGTTTTCAAACGGATAATACCTGCCACATTAAATACCACAATACGTGCACCAACCGTTCCTTCGCACGCTTCGCGTAAGGTACCCGGTCCACGATCGGCTAGACTCGTAACAGTAATTACTTTACCACCACGACCGCCAAAAGAAAATTGACCACCACCTTCGGCTCCGGGGAATGACGGAATCCGGGCTTGTGGTAAGTCTGTCGGACGGGCAGCCCATGGAATATAAGGTTTTCCATGGATAGCTTCATTGGCAAGAATAGTTTTTCCTGCAGTCATTACACTATCAACGTATCTGTTTTCCTCATCTATCATTTTATCGGCAGCAGCCTTTAAATCTTTAGGAACGTCGGGGTATTGTGCAAACAACGCCATAGGCGCAAAAAGCAGCACAGTAAGTGTTTTAAGAAATGTCTTTTTGTTCATTTTTAGTATTGTAATTAGTAATGAGTAGTGATATCGAACTTCACTAATAAAGACGCAAACCCGCTGCAATTGTACTCAAAAAACTGCAGTTCCACAAATGCAAAATGGAGACTGTGGTTATTACACCAAAGTCTCCATTTTTTAAAGTTCATCCTTTAGGGGGAAGTATTTAGGGAGAATTTTCCTAAATATTTATACTTGTATTCTCAATCTTAGAATCAATCTTACTGTTGATAATCGTAAGTTCCCAATGTACCATAGACATCTTTCCAGCCCTTAGTCTGCAATATCCATGGATTGTTAGATAATGTTGCTGTAGGTAACCCAAACAAATAATAGTTTTGCTGCCATGCTATTTTTACTGGGGTTGTTCCAATTTTATCCATTGGAGTATCAGTAGCAACTCTCTTAAAATATGTATCAAACAAAGTAGACAATGCAGTTAATTGGGAATTAAAAGTGGCTGTATTATCATCAGGATCAATTACAATTGCAGTTTTTGATGCTACTGGAACTGGATCTGTATTTGAGTTTGTTTTTGTTTGCCAATAATTACCGGTACGGCTTGTTCCGTTAAGTGGAGTCAATCCTAGTTTTGCACAAGTATTATTTCCTGAAGCAGCATCATCGTTGTAAAGCATCCAACGTTGAATATCCCAAAAACGTTTTCCTTCATAAGCTAGTTCCACCTGACGTTCGTATAGACATGCCGCCAAAGCAGCATATTTATCAGCAGGGGTTCCTATCCCGTAGTTATTTGCAGGTGGAATTCCAACACGAGCACGAATCTTACCAAGATACTGTACACATTTAGAAATGTCATTGGTTGCAGCGTAACATTCAGCAATATTCAACAATAATTCGGCATAACGATATTCGAAAATGTCTGTTCCTGAGTAATCCAATGCTGTGTTATCAGCGGCTGGATTAGACATTTTTCGAACAACTGCAGGGCTACTTACCTGATTATTGTCTGAGTATACAGGCGTTTTTCCATCAGCTTTCAAATATCTATATGTCCATACTGTTGCTGTAGCATTAGCTTTTGTTCCCCATTTACAACCTGAGAATGCAAATGTTCTGTAAAAACGAGGATCACGTTTTAAAAAGAATTTTGTGTCATCATATCCATTTGTCACTGTTGGGCGAGATCCATCAGCCATTGGGAATAAATCAATCATTTCTTTAGGTGCTGAGACACCTCCAGTACCACTTTGGCTAGCTAAACGAATCCCTTTTTCCCAACCATTATTAATTGCAAGAGTCGTGTTTGGAGAACATAACTGAACTATAATTGCTTCTTTACAAAACTTATTGTCAACAAGGAACATACCTGCCCAGTCTTTAGCAGTAGTACCATACAAACCGTAACCGTCAGCAGCGAGCTTAGTTTCAGCAGCGAGACCAGCATTTAACGCATCATTCCAACGTTGATTCGATGAATTATCCCAATCTTTATTAAATAAAGGGCTTGCTACGGTTAACAATACTCTGCTTTTAACTGCTAATGCTGCACCACTTGTAAAACGGCCGTAATCAGTCGCTTCAGTCCATTTTACAGATCCAGTATTGGTGTTAGGTAATAAAACAGCAGCAGAATCCAAATCCTTCACAATTTGAGCGGCAGTTTCAGCTACAGTTGCTCTAGGTAACTTAATAGTCTCGTCACTAGCCGATGCAACTTGAGTAGATGTTATAATCGGGACACCACCATAAGTTCTCATCAAATCATAATATTGCAAAGCTCGTAAAAAGTACATTTGACCTCTGGCTTTGAGACGAAAAGCTGCTGAAAGATTTTGTCCTTTTTCTGCGATTTTCTCTATCAAGAAATTACAGTTACGAATTCTTGTATAAGGGATATTTGTTGAAGACGACCCCAAAGTTGTGCCGTAATATGTTGGACAATTAGCTGCATCTACTAGAACCTTTTGTGGATTAATCCAATCTGCTATCGTTCCACCAATCTCTTCAGTCATTTTAGTTTTCTCGTCGGTATAACTACCTACTAAAGTTTGAGTAGGAGATTTGAATCCAGCAAAAAAATCGGCATACATACGATCAATATACCAACCGGTCTCTGTCTCATTAGTAAATATGGATTCATCATATTTATCGTAACTTTTCTTGTCTTGCAAGAACTGATCACTACAGCTGGTTAGAACAACCGCTAGAAGTGAAATCATGCTCAATAATATATTTTTATTCATGATATATTTATATTTGTTGATACAATTCTAATAATATTAAAATGTAAGATTTACACCCAACGACCACGTTCTTAAAGTTGGGTAGGTACTGCTTGAGTTATCATACATATTCCTATAATGATCTGGATACGGATTAAAAAAGTCCCATAAGTTGTTTCCACTTAAGCTTATTTTAGCACTTTCTATATCGACTTTCGATACAAGTCTTTTAGGTAGCGAATATGAAAAATTCATATTTCTAACGAAACATCTAAAAGAAGAAACTTGCCAATAATCAGAAGCATAATTATTTTGAGAAGAATAAAACGCATTAGCATATTTTCCCTGTACATTAGTAGTTTCATCGTACATATCTCTCAAATAAGATTCATGGGCCCAAATAATTTGATTACTTGATTGACCTTGCTTGATATTGTCAAGAGATGCATATCCACCCCACGATGTTGATATTTGTGCAGACCAACTAAAGCTCTTCCAAGTTAAACCGAGGTTTGTAGAAAATCCATAATTAACATTTCGTTTTACTAATTTTGAATAATCTTCACCATTATCCTTTACTTGACCATTTGGAGCACCTGTTTTTCCGTCAGCTTGTAAATCACCACCTAAATCCTGATAGGCTAGCATTCCTTTTTTGAGATCTGTTTTATTTTTTAAATTAAGATAAGATGGAGTTGTTCCCGCAGCAGTTGCCTGATCTGTCAGGTAGCTCCAATACTTATCTATATCAGCATCCGTACGAAGTAGCCCATCTCCATACTCGTTGCCTTTCCAGGTTTTGAATCCCCAAACTGGCATAATCGATGAATATCCTATTCGTGTAGAATTTGCTGATTCAAAACTAGTCCCAGATACTGGATATTTCTTAACCTTATTCCAACTTAGACTGGTATTTACGCCAATTGAATATTTTACTTCTCCTATTTTATCTCTCCAATTAATTGAAATGTCCGTTCCCCATGCATCTACTGCGGAATAATTAACTTCAGCGAAAGCACCTCCTACAGAAATAGGCACTCCCACAGCATTTGACATTGCTGTCAACATATCACTATTTTTATCCAAGTAACCATCAAAACCAATTGACAAACGGTTATTTAACGTATTAAGATCCAACCCGATATTATATTTTAAATCAGTAGTCCAATGTGCATCGCGGTTTGGATTTGCATCAGGTGTAATACCTGCCACTTGCGTTCCTCCTGCCGAACCAAAACCAAGTCCTTTGTCAGCGGCATACGAATAAAGTTGTACCCATTTCCAAGGTTTAATATAATCATTCCCTGTTTTTCCTACAGAAGCACGAATTTTAAGGAAATCAATCCACTTCAAATTATTTTTAAACCAAGATTCTTCAGATGCCACCCAACCTAATGATATAGCTGGAAATAAGGACCAATAATTTTCCGGAGCAAAATTGGTTGATGCATCAGAACGTACTAGAACTTGAAAAAGATATTTACTTGCATAATCATAACTTACACGTCCTAAATAAGACATACTACCACCCTCAGATTTACTCATATAAGTAAACCCGGAGTTTAACACACCTGCAGAACTACTAGCGCCATTATACGCTCCACCAAGCGGATTGTCATAAAATTGACGTTCAAATATCGTTGAGTTTTCAGCACGCTCAATTGATGCCATGGCTGAAATGCTATGCAAACCAAATTTTCTATCATAATTAATGTAGAAGTTGGCTTGTTGCGCCTTACTTGTAGTTACATCATAAAGTACACGTGCCGATTTGTTGTTTTCTTTAACTGTCCATTTGGTACTATCGCTATATAAGTGATTATCTGTAGTATTTGTGTTAGATGCTAAAGCCAAGGTATATGGCATTTGGGCCGCTTCCGAATTCTTAGCTGATCGTGTTAAAGCATAAGTTGCTTTTACAGACAAGCCTTTTATAAAAGGAATATCATATTGTAAAGCAAAATTTGCTCCGTAATTGAAATCTTCATTTACTGTTTTAGATCCATTGTTTAGCAAACCAAAATAGTTCCAAGCCGATATTTGATTGGCTGCAACTTGTGAGTTCGAAACAGCGTGAGGTCCAAGAGCAGGCGACACCCACTGATTTACACCATTAACAGCATAGCTATATGGAATATACTTTGGCATGTGTAGCAAGTAAGTATAATCGGCTTGTTCTCCACCACCCTTAGATCCATAACTACCATCACTAATATTCGCTAACTTTGTGTACGATTTTTCTTGATTCGAATTTGAAGCATTAATTGTTGCACTCAACTTTAAGCGATTAGTCAACTTCACATCAGTACCCGCACGAAAATTATAGCGTTTATAATCTTGAGTACCCATGTTTGCTCCTTGGCTATAATAAGAGGCTCCTGCAAAATAAGTAGCTTTGCTACTTCCTCCATTAACATTTATAGAATGTTGCATAGCACCGGCACCTGTCCAAGCATTATCCAACCAATTATAATTCAACAACTTCATTTTTTCCAATTCTGCATTAGAGAAAAGATTATTTGCGGTTTTCCCACTTGCTCTCAAAATACTGTTTGAATACAAACCATACTCATATGCATTCAATGTTTTTTCGTGACTTACGGCATCATTCCATTCAAATTTACCTGAATACGACACTTTTACTGCACCTTCTTTACCACGTTTAGTTTTTACTACAATTGCGCCTTGAGCCGCTCTCGAACCATAAATGGCAGCACTAGCATCGCGCAAGACAGTCATACTCTCAACTTCTGATGGATCCAATCGATTAAATTGTTCCATCGTAGGTAAACCTGACTGTGGATCTATTTGGATGACATCGTCAATTACAATTAAAGGAAAAGGGGAACCTCCGTCTTTAGAATAATCGAACGTTTGACGAATCGAAACTTTTGCATCGTTAGAACCTGGGCGTCCACTTCCTGAAGTAACACTTAAACCAGGAATTTGACCGATAAGAGCTTCTGACAAGTTCGGCACAGGTAAACTTTCAATTTTTTGCATATCCACCGGAGACATAGCACCTGTTACATTTTTGATTTTTTGAGTTCCATATCCCACAACAATTACTTCATTCAACTTTTCAACATCAGATACCATCTTTATTGCTAATGTTTGTTGACCTGTATAATCAATGAACTGACGTGTGTATCCAATATAAGACACAACCAATACATTAGGCTGACTAACTTCCAGTGAAAAATTACCATTTATGTCGGTAACCGTTCCAGTTGACTGTCCTTTGATGGCAATAGTAACACCGATTAAGGCTTCTCCATTTTCATCTTTTATATTTCCGACAACCTTTTTCTTTGTTTGTTGCGTTGATTGGGCTCCAGCCGGTGCTGCCGAAATAGTCTGCATTGCACCTGCAAATACCAATAAAAAACAACATACACATTTTGCGTACGACAAGAAACCAATTTGATGGTTTCCTTGCCAAAAAAACTTTTTGTGTTGCTTTTCCATAAGGAATTAAATTTAATTTAACGATTTTAGAATTATAGGGTTTCTCATTTATCTCTTTTCAATTTTTGAAACATTAAATCCTTCAATACAAATTCGTATTTATAATGAAATGATGTTTCATTTCTGATTTATCTTATGGTAAGACGCAACAAATAAAAATATGTAATCAGCAAATGAAAATATTTGTTTGAAAATCAAAATAAACTCTATAAAAAACTATAAAAAAAGACCTGCAGCTAAAAGCCACAAGTCTTTGCATCGTAAAATGGATATATGAATTATTATTTAGAAGTAATCGTCAGTTTTCGAAATTCCAAAGGGGTTCCTTCATTTTGAAAACCGATAAAACCTTTTTTCGCAGTCAGTCCGGTAAGATTGTTTTGCAGAATTCCATTTACATACACTTTTAATGTAGTTGCCTTGCATATTATTCGCATACTATTCCATTCGCCCATTGGTTTTTCATTCGAAGGAAGCAATTTTTTAACCGTAAACTTTACAGAGTCTGTACATTCTTTTGCCCACAACCCATTCATACAAATGATATCGCCTGCCGCATCAGCTTTTTGTTGCACCTGGTAACATACCGGCCAAATACTGTCCTTTTGCTGAATATGAACCAATACTCCACTGTTGCCCAGCTTCTTTGTCCAGCGCCATTCCACGTTTAGTTCATAGTTAGTATATGTTTTTCTGGTGCGTAAATAACCGGTTGAAACGCCTGTGATTTGCAATAATCCATCCTTCATAACAAAAACGTCTGACGGAGAAATAGCTTTACCCTTGATTATATATTCCCACTTTGACGCATTAGCAGTAGTAAATAACGATCCGTTTTTTGATGATTTTTGCGCGATACCCACAGCCGAAGAAATGAATAAAAATACTAAAAAGAGTGCAACTAACTTAGATTTCATTATATAAAAATATTAATTATTGAATTTCAATGGTTCGCTCGTCAACTTGCAACAAATTGTCCATCGATACTTCTTTGGTTTGTATACTAAAAATTACCCAGCCGGTACTCGCCTGAATACGCGAGGCCGTATCAATATTGTTTACCGCCATCGGAAAGTCGATTCGCTTCGTATTGAAAGGCGCCCCCATATTTTGAGCCATCTTTTTTACATACTGATAAGCGGCATCAGTAAGCTGCTTGTTATTAATCACCTGCGAAGTTCGGAGAACAACGTTATCTTCATTGAAATTTATTTCATCCAAAAAAACATTTATCTCAGCATCAAAAGGTTCACCACCATATACATTCGGACGTTTTATCGAACTTGGATATTCTTCATTGAGTTTATATTTTGCACCATGAAAAGCATAATACTGTTGAATTTCCTGAATAGCCGAATTCTCCATGGCTTCTTTCGTGGAATAGGTGTTTTGAAGTTGCTCAACAACCATATCCAGATTAGGAGCATCCTTACATTCAGACTTTATCAGATCAATTCCTTTGGCAATATGATCACGAACGACCTCCCAATTGACGACTTCCTTAAATACACCCATTTCGGAGGTTTTTACGATAACCGGCATATTGTTGACAACAGAAAGCAATTTTTCCATCATAGGATCCCAGGTTTGCTTCATGGTGAAGTTATGAAACAACCACTTAATGGTATAACTATCAGCTGTTGAGTCTATCACTTCGATATCGACATCGTAGGTAAAGAGCTGTCGTTTAGTAGTATCAGCAGTATTTTTTACCTGATAACTCTCTTCGGTAATGGTATACCTCTGTTTATCATGTTTATTCCAGTAACTAACCACCTGAACAGATGAGTCAGGTTTATTTATCTGAGCAATAATGGGAGTAAAAAGTAAAGAAAGTGCAAAAAGAATAATTAGCTTCTTCATTTTAGCAATGTTTTGACGATCGTAAATCGGCATCAAAATTAAAGATAAAGTTTTATATACCTGCACAAAACAGTAAAAATACTTTTGTGGATTATATTATCAGGGATTTATTTGAAAATACACAATCAAACAAAATAGAAGGAGAAGTGGCAAAAGAAAAAGAAGCTGACTAATTAAAATCCAACTAACCAACCGGATATAAAACATGAAAGGTGAAAGTAAACTACGATTATATTCCATTAACCCGCGCAACTGATCCAAATCTAAACTAAGTAGTTTATCTTTTTCAATTTCCAGATTGGCAATTCCGCGCTGTGAGTTTCCTGCCCGAAAACCGCGGATCACTAACGTCGGATGTTTCCAAAGCCCCCAGCCCATAGTCCAAAGAGGGAAAATGATAACCGGCAGGTTTTTCCAAAAGCCGGTGGAAATTTCCCACGAGGCAATAAACATTTCGCCGCTCCAGGATGTATCTTGCTCGTTGAGTATATGTTCTAAATCATGCACATACAGCGCTCTTTTCCGCCACGAGAAATTTGGCAAAGTCAGTGTAAAATAAGGGAACGGAACTTCAAATGTCTTATCATTCACACCACCATTGGCCGGAATGTTGTATTTTTTATAAAACTCGTCTAAATGTTCACTTAAAGTCATGCCAAAGAAATTAGTTATAAAAGAGTCGCAGCAGCCCGGTCTAGATAAAAGTCTGCAGATTTTGCATTTTTTGCAACATAAAATGCCGGATATTTTTCGCCTTGAAGTTCGTGTTTAATGATTTGCCTCAACACAATGGCTTTAGAGCTACCCGTGATAAGGAAAACAACTTGCTTCGCTTCCAATATTGTTTTTCCGGTAAGAGTAATGCGCTCCTGACCGCTAACCGGATGAATACCTACTGCCACTGCCTGATCCGATTGCAACAGATCCATATTATCAGGAAAGATGGAAGCTGTATGACCATCATCACCCATTCCCAACAGTACTAGATCGAATATTGGAAATCCATCCTGTAGAGGTAATTCCTTTTCTAGCATTTTTTGATAGCGTGCAGCTTCTTTGAGTGGATGATCTTCGCCCTGCATGCGAAAAATATTGCTATCATGAATCGGAACATGAGTCAACAAACTATCGTAAGTCATCCCAAAATTACTCTCGGGATGAGTAGGCGGCACACAGCGTTCGTCCACCCAAAACAAGCGGACAAAATGCCACGGAACACTATTGACATACTCATTGGCAAGCAATGTAAACAGCAATTTTGGAGTACTGCCACCCGACAAGGCAATGTTAAACGGTAGCGATTGCTTTGTTTTCTCCTTTGCTTTGGCAAGAATTAATTCAGCCACAGCACGTGCTGTTTCTTCCGGAGTTTCGTAAATGTGGTTCATTTTATCAGTTGGTAAAGTTGCGTTAAAATAAAAACGAGAAACTATATAAGTTTGATTAGTCTGTTTTAAATTTTTTAAACGGCACTCTCCATTTCAATTGTTTATCACCAAACAGTGCATTCGATTCATTAGGTCCCCAGGTATTACATTCGTAGAAATACAATGGAATTTTAGGATTCGTTTTCCAGGCCTGAAGTATCGGATCGACAAATTTCCAACTGGCCTTCACTGCATCGGCACGTGCATAAAGTGTAGAATCACCAATCATGCAATCCAATAGCAATCGCTCATAAGCTTCCGATATTTTGTTTTCTGCCAAATCGGAATAATGAAAGGCCATGTTTACGTTTTGCACTTTGTAGCCTGCACCGGGTATTTTCATGCCAAAATCCACCGCCACACCGGCATCGGGATGAATGCGCAGAATAATCATATTGGTAGATTGTGCCACGCAACGCTGTTTAAACAACTGATGTGGAGCCGGTTTAAGGTGAATAATCACCTCGGTAACGCGCTCCGGGAGTTGCTTTCCGGTACGGATATAGAACGGCACATCGCCCCAGCGCCAGTTATCCACAAAAACCTTCATAGCTACAAAGGTTTCGGTCTTTGAGTTGGACACCACATTCGTTTCCTGTCGATACCCTTTCTGTAATTCGCCATCCACATCAGTGGCAATATATTGTCCACGAACCACATAGTCCTGAATTTCAGATGTTTTTATTGGTCGCAAAGCTTGCAATACCTTCACCGTTTCATTACGGATAGATTCCGAATCGAAAATAGAAGGCGGCTCCATGGCTATTACTGCGAGTACCTGCATCAGGTGATTCTGAATCATATCGCGCATGGCACCCGAAGTATCGTAATAACCACCACGACTACCGACACCGATTTTTTCGGCGGCAGTAATTTCTATTCTATCCACATATTTGCGATTCCATATGGGTTCGAAAAAACCATTCGAAAAACGGGTTACCATAATATTCTGAACCGTTTCTTTTCCCAAATAATGGTCGATACGGTAAATCTGATCTTCATTGAAACCACTCCGCAGTTTTTTGTCCAAATCAATAGCCGTATCATAACTGTATCCAAAAGGTTTTTCTACAATTATTCGTTTCCAACCATCATCTTCGGTATTCA
>Ga0302173_10001548_pt1 | contig 11417 bp, 11 predicted proteins | sample I_Fen_N3_1_FD_198785 | JGI IMG/M metagenome (GOLD analysis project Ga0302173, IMG submission 198785) | Peat permafrost microbial communities from Stordalen Mire near Abisko, Sweden - I_Fen_N3_1 | ecosystem: Environmental > Terrestrial > Soil > Wetlands > Permafrost | place: Sweden: Abisko... | reverse complement strand
GAAGATGTTTATCAGATACCTTTCTTAGGTAAAGATCAGCGTCAGTCTCCTTCCTTTTATCGGGAAATTCAGCAGTTTTTGCAACACCTTATTTGTAACGTCTTTCTATATGCCAAGGATACACCAGAGGAAGATCCCTGGACTCAGTTTTCGCCTATCTCAAGTAATCTCGGAAAAGACAAGTTACCGTTTGTTTTTGAGCAGTCTAAATATCTTTGTTGTGACAGGGCATTAGAACTGATCGAGAAAACGGGCATTATAAAAATCCGGAACTACAGCTTTGAAAAGAAACGCTGCCGCCAGTTCGCGTTATCTAAAACTCATTTGCAGCGTTGGTTTGGCGACTTCTCTAAGGCTGACTATATGCAGCAGAAAAATCGCTATATTTATCTGACTACTGCAAAGCGCAGGCGCAATATCGATGTAATGACTGAAGAATCACTGATTCAGAAAGCCTTAGACCAGCAACGTAAGGCAAAGCATAAGGTGGGCCGCACAACTTCGCGTGAGACACAGGTGTATATGCGGGGCGTATATTCCAGTCTGGGTGGCTTACGTATCAATTTGGATAAGCTGCAAGCCTACTTACCGGCAAATGGACGAGAGGCGCAGCAAAAGACGTTGTTCCTACAGCATCTGGCAGATCGTGGTTGCAAGTTGGTGACCAGCGTTCCTTTGGTCGTTGAATACTTCCCAGAATATCAGTTGGCAAGGCGGGGGACTCGTTCCTTCGAGATGAATGGTGGGTTTCAGGCCTTGAAGTCGGTCATCAAGTGGGCGGTGTTTGAAGGCTGTAACTATGATATCAAGAGCAGCCAGCTCACCATCCTGAGATATGAGCTTGAGAGGTATGGCATCAAGTGTAAACGGATGGCGAAGATCACCAAGAAAAAGATCATGCGCCGGTTTAACGTTGATCAAAAGGTCGCGAAGCTTCTCATCTATACCCTGATTTACTCACTGGGGGAGTTTCGTAAGCATAAGGATAGCGCGGCGTTTCGCACACTTTGTGAGCTGTATGGCTACAGTGAGGCTGTGACAAAGGCTGATGAGTGGATTGAATTTGTACGGCCAGTGAGAAAAGCACTTAAAAAGTTGGTGGCGCATTATCTTGATGAGCATGTGAATTGTCCCGGCCGTGGCTGGGCCATACGTAATGCGGTTCGCCAGTCTTTCATGGTTAATCCCAGCAAGATCACGGCGAGTGTTAGACGGCGTGTGCTGTCACATATGATCCAGGGTATTGAAAGCAAGGCGGTTTATGAGGCTATTTTGGCTAATCCTGGCATATGCGGCTCGATTGAGCACGACGGGCTGGTGTGCAGTCGTGAGATTCACTGGAGTCATTCGTATTTGACGTTGAAACAGAAGCACTAACGCTATCCGCTAATATTTAGAATGTGTTTATCCCCGATGAGACTTCTAAAACCTCATATTATTTTTTGTGAGGATGATAATTACGAGTGTATATTTCTGTGATATTATTAAAGTGATGTCAATTTTTGTTAGTTTTATTAATTTTTGAAACTCTATAGAATGCTATTGTTAGTGTTTTGATAATGTTTAAGTTAAATATGTTAATGTTCTCATTATTGTAAAGGCGTGAGCTGAAACTTATGTCTTGAGAAAATTAAAAGTGTTTAGTGATCATATATATACTTAATTATTAGGGCTTAACAGTGAAGAAATGGCTTGAATGAAAAAGAAGTGTATTGAGGACTGATGATTAACAGCCAACTTGGGGGTTATGAATGGTGAAGGATACGAATTTATTTCCTATCAATTACTCTTATTTGATAGTTTAAAGCTATTGGTTGTTGTTGGTATTTCTTATCACTCCTGTTACATTTGTTAATCTATAGGTGAAAAATCCTATTATTTTATTTTGAGTTATTAAAATAAGTCAGATGCTAAGCACTGCTTAGATATGCAACATCAGAAATATCTTAGTAAAGAGAATGGTGGTGTGTTTTTTACACTGTATCATTGTTGTTTCTAAACTAAATTAATTGGCTAGATTTTAGAGTAAAGAAATTTTGGCCGTCTTGCTATTTTTAAAAATGGTTGATAGAAATTACTGCTCGGCAGTTAGTGAATGCTGTTAAATGGATTGAATGTATGCGTACATATGGAAATATATTATTTTCTTTTTATTGTGATGACCTGTTTTTTAAAAAAGGGCTATTTGAGTTGTTGGATAGTGTTTATTACAAATCGAATTCAAAATGTAATCATAAAAAAAACAACCAGTCTAGAGTTGAAAACGGTGACTACTATTGGATTGATATTGTTGTATTATCATCAAAAAGTATTTTTGAAGATTTACCAAAAAGGGATAGAGAATTTTGTGATGATAGTAATGGTGTTATTGTTTTTTGCTCAGAGAACATGAAGCATATCATCAAAGGTGTCAGAGGGTATGAACATGCATTCTTTTTTACGGAGGATTTGAATTTATTTAAAGTGAAAAATGTATTCAGGAGTGTCATCTTTGGTGGAAGTGATAGTCGTAAGGAGATTTTTGAAAAAATAATATTTGACGGACTTACTGGTAGGGAAAAGTTGGTATCGGAACTTTTAAAAAACGGAAAGAGCCAACAACAAATCAGCAAGATTACAGGGATAAATGTCAAGACAGTTAGCTCGCATTTACGGTCTGCCATGAGTAAATATCATGTAAACAATGCATTAGAGTATATAGTTAAACTTTCATATATCGAAGATATGAAATGTAACTAACTAGAAATTTATATAAAAATTAGTATCTATTAAGCTAATCATCACATGATTTATGAGTGGCGATTAGCTCTATAATTTATTACTGAAGCAGTGGTGCGATGCTGAAAGATATTCATCCTACTGCTGGTTTTTTGTGCTAGCAGGGTGGGTTATGCGTGATGCAATTAAATAGATTGTGCTGTTATATATGGATTGTTCTTTATGATTTTTTTAAAATATGAATTGAAAGGTTTATTGGAATTTAAATCTAAAGATTACATGTCAAACTCTGTAATTGACAATCATTATATTTCATAAAGTGTATGCTTCAAATATTTACGAAGAATAAACAAGAGGAATATGTGACGAACTAATACAAGTGAACATTAAGTTATACTGTGCTTACATGGTCAAACTATTACCTATGAGCAGGTGAAAATAAAGAAATATATAACTTCATTAAGGATGGGTTAATGATTTCGCTTAAATGTGTTGAAGAGGGAAGATCTACTGATACCAACGTTGTAATGATTTCATAACATATCAACGATAGTGGACTTTATGCCTTACTATTTCTTATGTCGTTAAAATTTCTTCGTTGTTAGTGCGCTTTTAATGTACATACTTACATACTATGCAAAGACTTTTAGTCTTCTCAAAATATTTTATAGAATACGTTCTGCGTATAAAGTCAACTTGATTTAAAAGAAACAGCATCAACATGTCAACCTGCAGAATCATTTTTGAATTTTTACAAAACTTTAAAATTATTTTTTATTAGTAATGGTGTGAAAAATCTGAAGCGTGTGAGCTACGCTTCCAGGGATTATTCCTAATAAAATATTGTGGTGCTGTGAAAGATAGCTTTCTCATGGGCATCATTATTGGGTGGTCTTAGAATTATCTTAAAATCGTTAATTCACTAGTGGGTTTTTAATAGGAATATCCTTAGAGGGTTTTTGGCATGTATTGAAGAACGCTTATGGCGCACGATTGTCATTAATTCGAACGCAAGGTATGATCATCATTCTTAAGCAGGGAGATGCAAATATCAGGGAGATGCAAATATTAAGTTCAATGGTTGCATTCAATTACCGTTATGAAAAAGTAATTAAATACATAGGGTTGGAGGTTTATAAATGTTTATTTCAAAATCATTTTATATATCATAATTTTAAATTACATGTAAATGGATGAAGGGGTATTGAGATAGTCAATGACATCTTGGGATAAAGTTGTCATTGACTATCTTAAAAAGATAGGTAAGAAAATAATGTCTATTATATAAGGAATGTATATGAAACTTAGCAAGAAGAAAGCTGTATTTTCTATTTTAGCATCACTTGTCATTAGCAATTTTGCATTTGCAGAAGATGAACTTACACCACCAGTAACAGTCAATGGCGGTAAAGTAACGTTTAATGGTGAAGTGACATCAGGGGCCTGTGCTGTATCAGGAACAGATACAGATAAAATTGTTACTTTAGATACCGTTCGAGCCGCTACCTTCACGGCTGCAAATCAACTGGGCAATGCTAAGAAAGCTTTTGATCTTAGCTTAGTCGATTGTGACTCTGCTACTCGTGAAACAGTGCAGGTAACCTTCAGTGGCCAAGCTGTTGATGGAAACCCGAACCTGCTAGAGAATACTGCAGGTGCAGGAGCAGCTAAGAATGTTGGACTTCAGCTGTTTGGGCCTGATGGTGCAGCATTGAATCTTGGTGAATTAAGTTCAAAAGTGAATTTAAATGAAACAACAACAATTCCACTTTCTGTTGATTACATGTCGACAGCAGCATCAGTGAACGCAGGTAAAGTTCAATCCGTAGCTAACTTCCAGTTAACGTATAATTAATACACTTTATTAAAAAATGATTGGTTGGAGACAAACAGCCAATCATTTATTATTAGAAAGGTTTTTCAATGTTAAAAAAATACTTGTTAGTTCTAATCTCAGTTTTTGGTTGCCAACAATCTTATGCTGGAGGGGTTTCACTAGGCGCAACACGATTAGTTTATCCTACATCAGAGGACCAAGTAACGCTAAAAATATATAATACTGACAATAAAGGTAATTATCTTATACAGTCTTGGGTTTCGGATGAAAATAATAAAAAAGTGAAGGATTTTATTATCACACCTCCACTTTTTGTTATTAAGGCGGGTAGTGATAATATATTAAAGGTTGTTTTTTCTGGAGATAAATCCACCTTACCTAAAGATAGGGAGAAAATACTTTTTTTGAATGCGAAAGTAATTCCATCTTTATCAGAGCAGGAGCAGAAAATTGACAATGCATTATTGATATCAACAACTACTAAGATAAAATTATTTATCAGACCAGATTCGATAAAAGAGGATTCATTTGAGTCTTATAAAAAACTAAAGTGTAGTTACGAAGCTGGAAAAATAAAAGTAACGAATGATTCCCCTTTTTATATGAATCTAGTATCACTTTCTGTTAATGGGAAAGAAATATCCGATGCAGAAACAATATCGCCAATGTCATCTGTATATCTATCCGAGGGATTGAAAGGTAGCCATTTATCTTTTAATTTTATTAATGACTATGGTGTGCAGGTGAAAGACAGACAGTGTCATTTTTAATCAGTGTTTGGAGTTTTTATGCGGATTGTTAAAGGGGTTTTCTTTTTTTTTATATTCTTCAATACTAAAAACACATTAGCAGAAGATTATTTTAACCCTCAGTTTTTAGGAAGCGATGTAGCATCTATTGAGGAACTGTCATATATAAACTCTGGAAGTGATTTATCACCAGGAAGTTACTACTTATATCTTTATTCAGATGAACAGTTTCTTAAGAATGTCAAAATTAAATTCTCGAATGTGAATGGGAAGGTTCAGCCATGTTTTACAAAAGAGATTATTAATTTAATACCACTTAATGAAGATGCTAGAAAATATTTCGGATCCTTATCGATTCACTCGAGTGAGTGTGTAGATATAGGGGGTTACATAAATAATTTTAACTATGAAATCGATCTTACTAAATTAATACTTCGCTTGTCAATTCCTCAGATATATTTAGATTCAATCCGAACCACCATGGCGCCAGAAAGTGAATGGGATGATGGAATATCTGCTTATCTGATTAATTATAACTTCAATGGGTCTTACTCTAAAAATGAAAATAGCAATGACTACTCATCGAACTATCTTAATCTGAATAACCGACTCAATTTTGATTCGTGGAGATTGAATGCTAATGTGTATTTCAATGAAAGTAAAGTGGGGGGTAAGAGTCGTCATGATATCGATACAAACGGTATATATCTGTCAAGAAAAATAAATTCTTTAAAAAGTGAATTTTTGATAGGGCAAAGTACAATTGGTTCTAACTTATTCGATGCGAATACATATATTGGGATGACTCTGGCCACTTCAAATGAGATGCTTCCGGAAAGTGATAGAGGATATAGCCCGTCTATCAGAGGAATTGCGGAGTCTCGTTCAAAGCTTACTGTTAAACAGAATAATAGTATTATTTATCAAGCATATGTCAATCCTGGTCCTTATAACATTAATAACCTGAATTCTGTAGGCAGTAGCGGTGACTACTTAGTTGAGCTGACTTCTGCAGAGGGGGTGGTTCAGAAGTATTCTGTACCCTACTCTTCATTACCAAACCTGCTCAGAACAGGAAAATACAACTATGCCGTAACTTTAGGCAAGCTGGATTTAAGTTCTGTAGATGATGTTAATTTTTTTCAGAGCACCGTGGCTTTAGGGATCCCTTTCGAGTCAACGTTATTTTTGGGCTCACAAATATCTTCTAATTACACTTCATTCGGAGTTGGAGTAGGTAAGGATTTCGGCAATTTTGGCGCACTATCAGTTGATGCTTTACATGCAACCTCTGAAATTGATTTTCATAAAATTTCAGGTGAGTCTTACCGTGCTCTGTATTCTAAATCATTTGAGGAAACTGGAACAAATATTCAGCTGACAGGATACAGGTATTCAACCTCTGACTATTATACTTTGAGTGAAGCGACGCAAAAAAATGATATGTCTGTTTCAGGATTTAATTCCTATTACAGTGGCCGTAGAAAAGATAGCTTTCAAGTTAATGTTTCTCAAGGGTTAAATGATTATGGCCAGGTTTATCTCTGGGGGAATGTCAACTCATATTGGGGGAGTGATGCCAAAAGCAAAAACATTCAGTTTGGTTGGAATAAAAATTTTTCTCAATTCAATAATGTCATGCTTTCAACGAGTTATAGTAAGAAATCGTATGGCACTATAAATGATGACGTTCTTTATTTTTCCTTTAGCATGCCTTTGACAAATAGTTCCAGGAAAAACGCAATGTACCTTTCAAACAGTACAACATATAGTAAATCTGACTACAGTAATGCAACTAGCTTATACGGTAATGCGTTCGATAATAGGCTTGATTATAACGCCTATCAAACTTTGAATAAAAATTCATCTTATAATAATACAAATATGAATGTGAACTACAAGGCAAATTCCGCTACCCTTCGTGCCGGTTCATCTTATTCAGAGAAATCAAAACAACTCGACTATGGTGCGAGTGGCGGTGTCTTATTTCATAAAGACGGCATGGTTTTTACTCGTGAGGCAACTGACACCGCTATTCTGGTTGAAGCTAAAGGGGCTGAAGGAGCCAGAGTGAGTCAAGCGGGCGAGAATATTACTGTTAATAAAAGTGGCTATGCGTTGATTCCTTACGCTACTCCTTATCACTACAATGATGTTGAGTTAGACCCATCTACCTTTTCTAATAATTATGATATAGACAATAAAGTTTCAAAAGTAGCTCCAACTAGAGGAGCAATTAGCAAAGTAGGCTTTGATGTTAAAAGAGGTTATAGCTTCCTTGTTTCAGTTAGGTATAAAAACAAAGCTATAAAATTTGGCACAATAGTTAAAAATAATGACTACAATAACTTTTCTATAGCAGATGATGATGGGACGGTATATTTAAGCGGTGTCAATAATAATTCATCCTATACTGTTTCATTGGATGACCAAAAAATCTGCCGCTTCGTCATTAGTTATATTGATGAATCCAAGTTGCAGGCTGTAAACAAAAAAGATGTAAGTTGCCTGTAAATATACATCGGAGTAAAGATAAAAAATGCACAGATTGATTTTTATTATATTCAGTCAATTCATCTCTGTAGTGTATGCTGAGGATGTTTTAGTTCAAATAAATGGGTCTGTTATGGCTCAGAGTTGCAATGTTAAAAGCAGCGATCTTACTAAAAATGTTATATTTGGTGATATCACTCCCCAGGATTTTCCCTCACTGGGTTCTACAACTATATCTCAAGAAGTTTTGATTGGTTTGGAGAACTGCACAGGCAATGTAAACGGTATGTCTTATATGTTTTCAGGTAGTGGTGATAACAGTAATCCAGAGTTGCTAAAAATAACGGGTAAACTTGGTGCCTCTCCTCAAGAGGTGGCGACCGGATTAGCGATAGAAATTCTGGATATGAATAAGAATTTCGTACCTTTGAATCAAAAGCAGAATTTAAGTAAGCAAATCATGGCCTCATCCTATGATTTTAGATTTTATTTAAGATATAAATCAATTAGTTCTACTGTAGGTGCTGGTGATGCATCATCATTATTATATCTGGATTTTTATTATGAATAAAATTTTATTCACTTCTACTATGTTAATGATGGTTATTCTATCTCATCAGACTAATGCCGATCAGATTCAAATCAATATAACAGCAAAAGTAACGTCTAAAACCTGTACTATTGCGACTGGAAAGACCGACTTTTTAGTCAGCTTGATGCAAGGAAACCTTCGAGATGCCGCGGTTGGCGTCCCTTTTTCGCCGTCCTCTTTTTCAATAAATCTAGAGGATTGCCCATCAAATATAAAAGTTGCACATGTTACTTTTAGTGCTGAGAGCGATCCAGTCTTTCCAAATTTATTGAAAATAGCTAGCGATGATAATTCCGATGCTAAAGGAATTGCCATTGGACTCTACGATAGTGATATAAGAAATATTGATATCAGGAATAATTCTATTGATTTTGTGATTAATCACCAAATTATGAATAATTATTTGTTTTTTACGGCTGCATATATAAAAACTAACGATAAGGCATCGCCTGGAAAAGTTAAAAGTTTTGCTTATTTTGAGGTCTCTTATGATTAAGCTGTTTTGGATTTTATTAATAATTGTTTTCCCTAGCTCTTGTCTTGCAGGGGTTTCAGTTTTGGGAACACGTTTTTTTATTGATGATTCAACTAACTCATTGAATATTAAGGTCTTTAATGATGATGGGGGAGATTATTTAGTCAAGGCCACTGTTAATGACGACAGGTTTATTATTGCACCACCTCTATTTGTTTTGCCAAGAGATAAGAGTAATATTATAACTATTATTCCTAAAGAAGGTATTGGGACTGAAAAGGATGAGATTTATTCATTAACTATTTCCACAATACCAAAATCAGAGGTGAATGATAATGATAATATTATATCCCTTGCCCTCAGATCGCATTTTAATATTATCTATAGACACAAGTTGCCAGCGGATGAAGATTATAATAAGGTAATATTGAAAAGTTATCATGCTGGGGAATGGTCATTGGAAAACCCAACTAAATTCGCTTTTGTAATTTTCTTATCCAAAAATACCCCTCATCATTCTGGAAGAGTGAAAGTGTTGGGTCCTGGCCAAAGTGTTTCTGTTAATGAATATTGTTCTAAAAATTCATGTTCGCTATGGTTGAATTTTATTGGCGAAGAAAATGATTTTGTAAAAAAAATAAATCTGATTTCAGGATAAGAGGTTTTTTCATGAAAGTAGCTATATCATCTTGTATTATTATGTTGACACTCAACCCTGCGTTCTCTAACGCGTGGGCGATTCCTGATACCGAAAAATCACATGCTTTTGGTTCAACAAATGTTAGAATAACAGGGCCCGCGGATAGTCCTAATAATTCATTTGGTGTAATCGTTGCAAACAGTGGGAGCCGTCAGCATGTGATATGTAATAATGGCGATATATCTTATGATCTGGCCAAAATTGAATATACTCCACTTGCAACTTGGACTGGCGATTCATATCAAGCATCTTCTGCATTTAGAAAGGTTTATCTATACAAAAGTGGGGTTGAAGGATTGGATTTAGCTCCAAGTATACGTGGTGACTCATTTAATTCCGGTATGACTGGAGTCGGCGTATTTAACCCAGCACCACCGGAACCTATGGTTGTATGGACAGGCAATATGGCGAATTCGTCTAGAGTATCCCAAGGTTTTAGAGCTTTTACACAGGTGTTTATATATAAAGGAACTCAAAGGTTACAGAATGCTACAATAATACCGCGCCAGCCTATGTTCAGGTTTACCTGCTATGATAAAAATAATGTGGCTCAAGAAACTAACACTTTCGTAGTTTCCGACATTTACGTGTATGTTGATGTGTCGAGCTGTACGCCTGACGTCAAAGCAACAAATGTCAATATGGCTGGCATTCCTTTAGCAAATATCGAGAATGCAGATTCTTCCGCATTGATCGGCACTAAACAGCATACTTTTTCACTTAAGTGCGACCCTAACATTCGGCTGTCTTATTCGGTGGTTGACTTGAGCGACCCCACAAATAGTACCACTACTTCAACCCTGACCTCTGACTCTACGGCGACAGGCGTCGGCTATGCAATAACGTCACCTAATGGAACGAGACTGAAATTTGGGCCTGATGGTTCCGCCGTTGGTATCCCAGGTCAGACTAAGTATTTTCTTGGTAGCTCAGGAACCGAAGCAGCAAATAATCCTATGTCCTTTCAGTTAGGGTTTAGCTATGTGCGAAAACCAGAGGAAGAGATAAAGACTGGTACAGCTAAATCCTTGATAGGAATTACCTATTCATACCAGTGAAAAAAAATTTATACAATTACATGAATCATTTATATGCGTTGTTCGGTTTTTACCACACAACGCATTAAGATATTTGAGATTTATGATGCATAAGATAACCCATAAAACAGTACTTTCTAAGTTCTAGCGCCTGTTTTATTGAGAATTGCGATTTTTTAACTGCAGTTTTATTACGCATCGCCAGTCGCTAACTCATGACCTGGGAACAGAATAAGTTTATGACTAAAACCAGTCGTCAGCACTTTCCACCGTGTCCAGCAACATCACATCAATCGCTTCTTTATCATGAGTAGTCCCTCGATTATTGCGACCTCAAACTTGAACGCACGCCTTGAGTCAGCGCGCAATATATCCTATAGCGATAATTAGAGTTGATATACAAGAAGCGCTACCGGCACGGATTATCTGATCTCGGTCTTTCTTATAGGCAGCAACAACTAAGGTAGGCAATGCCCAAATTAATAGAGCTAAACCAATTATTGAGTAAATAGGCATTTACCCTCCGTAACTCACATACCCAGCCGGTTCAAGTTAGGGATAGCTGAATGCCCCTTTATGTCTACACCCCGTATAGTACCGTACCAAACAGACCGAGAAATGTTGTGAATAGAACTTCGGCTAAAAGCCACATTAATCTACTGATCCCTTCCCAATATTGATGCCAGGATAAATCAGAGATCCGGGTCTGTTTGATCCCTTCCCAATATCGGTGCCAGGATAAATCAGAGATCCGGGCCTGTTTGCAGGCTTCGGATAAATTCTGCCGGAGTCTGGTTATTTAACGAGGAATGTGGC
>Ga0302173_10001546_pt1 | contig 11434 bp, 8 predicted proteins | sample I_Fen_N3_1_FD_198785 | JGI IMG/M metagenome (GOLD analysis project Ga0302173, IMG submission 198785) | Peat permafrost microbial communities from Stordalen Mire near Abisko, Sweden - I_Fen_N3_1 | ecosystem: Environmental > Terrestrial > Soil > Wetlands > Permafrost | place: Sweden: Abisko... | reverse complement strand
ATTAAAACTTATAAACTTTGCCCATGGGGATATATTTATGATGGCATCTTATTTCGCATTTTTCGGAGTAGCTACATTCGGTCTTCCTTGGTATGTTTCTTTTATAATAGCTATAATTTTAACTGGGGCTCTAGGAGTTGCAATTGAATTTGTAGCCTATAGACCACTTAGAACTGCACCAAAAATATCTATTTTAATTTCTGCTATTGGTGTCTCATTCTTACTTGAAAATTTAGCAGTTGTTTTATTTGGAGGAATGCCAAAAGCATTTCCAACGCCAAAAATACTTACTGATGTAGTTGTTATAGGTGGGGTTTCTATTCAAAATCTTACTTTTATAATTCCTGTAGTAACAATAGTATTATTATTTGTTCTACTACATTTAGTAAATAAAACTAATGTTGGTATGGCTATGAGAGCAGCATCTAAAGATGTTGAAACAGCAAGCCTTATGGGTATAAAGGTAAATAGAATAATATCTTTTACTTTTGCTATAGGTTCAATTCTAGCTGGTATAGGATCAATGATGTGGTCTGTTAAATACCCACAAATAATTGGAACCATGGGAATTATTCCTGGAATGAAGTGCTTTATAGCTGCTGTTATAGGCGGTATAGGTGATATAAAAGGAGCAGTTATTGGTGGATTTATTCTAGGTATTGGTGAAATTATGTTAGTTGCGACTCTTCCAGCATTAAGTGGATATAGAGATGCTTTTGCTTTCATACTTTTAATAGTAATATTGCTATTTAAGCCTACAGGAATAATGGGCAAAAATTTAACAGAGAAGGTGTAAAATATGAACAATAGAAAAAAGTATTTAAATATAGCTCTTATTGCAATTATATTTTTACTGTTATTAGCTGCAAATAATGGCTTAGATTCTTATAAAATTAGGATTTTAAATTTATGTGCAATATATACAATTTTTGGACTGAGTCTAAATTTGATAAATGGATTTACTGGATTATTTTCACTAGGACATGCTGGCTTTGTAGCATTAGGTGCGTATACAACAGCACTTCTTACTATGCCTGAAAAAATTAAAACTCAGAATTTCTTTATGGAAGCTTTAATAGCTCCATTAAACCATATATCAATTCCATTTCTTCCAGCATTAATTATAGCTGGGCTTATTTCAGCATTAATAGCATTTTTAATAGGTGCTCCAGCTTTAAGACTTAAAGGAGATTACTTAGCTATTGCAACACTTGGTTTTGCAGAAATTATAAGAGTAGTTCTTAATAATGCTCAAAGTATAACTAATGGTGCTTTAGGCCTCCGAGGTATTCCACATAAAACAAATTTATATTGGAGCTTTGGAATAGCAATTGTAACTATAATAATTATTGCGTCTCTTATAAATAGTTCTTATGGAAGGGTTTTGAAATCTATAAGAGAAGATGAAATTGCAGCTGAAAGTATGGGGATAAATTTATTTAAACATAAAACTATAGCTTTCGTTATAGGTGCTTTCTTTGCAGGTGTAGGCGGAGGTCTTTTAGGAAATTTAATGGGTACTATAGATCCTAGTATGTTTAAATTTGTTTTCACTTTTAATATACTTCTTATAGTAGTTATTGGAGGTATGGGAAGCATTACTGGTACAGTAATTGCAGCTTTTATTGTAACAATTGGAGGAGAGCTTTTAAGATTTTTGGATATGGAAAAAGTATATAATTTTGGATTTGTAAGCTTCAAAGGTATACCTGGACTTAGAATGGTTATTTTTTCAATTTTACTTATGATTATAGTATTGTTCTTTAGAAAAGGAATTATGGGAACAAGAGAATTTACATGGAAATCAATATTTAAATATTCTAATAACAAACCTCTAGAAGAAGGAGGGAATAAATAATGGCACTACTAAAAGTAGAAAAGGCAACAATGCAATTTGGAGGTCTTACTGCAGTAAAAGATTTTAATCTTGAAATTAATGAAGGTGAAATAATTTCTTTAATTGGACCTAATGGAGCTGGTAAAACTACTGCTTTTAATATGATAACAAATGTTTATACACCTACAAATGGAAAAATAATTTTTAATAATACAGATATTACTGGAATGAGACAAGATATGATAACTAAAACAGGTATAGCAAGAACTTTTCAAAACATAAGACTTTTTAAAGACTTAAGTGTACTTGATAATGTATTAATTGCAAACCATGTTCATATTAAATCTAATGTTCTTGAAGCTACATTTAAGCTACCTAAGTATAGAAGAGAAGAAAAGGAAATGATTGAAAAATCAATTGCTCTTTTAGAAGAAGTTGGACTTTATGATTTAAAAGACGAAAAGGCGAATTCTCTTCCTTACGGAAAACAAAGAAAACTTGAAATAGCGAGAGCTCTTGCAACTAATCCAAAGCTTCTTCTTCTTGATGAACCAGCTGCTGGTATGAATCCAACAGAAACAGATCAACTTACAGCTTTTGTTAGAGAAATTAAAGAAAAGTTCAAATTATCTATATTTATGATAGAGCATCATATGAATATGGTTATGAGCTTATCAGATAGAATACAAGTTTTTGAATATGGAATGACTATAGCTGAAGGTAAGCCTTCTGAAATACAAAATGATAAAGCGGTTATAAAAGCGTATTTGGGGGTATCCGAAGATGATTAAAATAGAGGATTTAGTAGTATCCTATGGTGGGATAGAGGCTTTAAAAGGGATAAGTTTAGAAGTTCCAGATGGAAAAATAGTAACTCTAGTTGGAGCTAATGGAGCCGGTAAAAGTACTACATTAAAATCTATAGTAGGTCTTGTTAAACCTAAAAGCGGCACTATAGATTATGATGGCACCGATTTAACAAAACTCAAGACTGAGTATATGGTTAAAGAAGGTATAGCCTTAGTTCCAGAAGGAAGAAGGGTTTTTACAGACCTTACAGTATTAGAAAATTTAAAAATAGGTGCTTACCTGCGAAAAGATAAAAAGGGAATAGCAGAGGATTTAGAAAAAGTATATTCACTTTTTCCAAGGCTTAAAGAAAGAACTTGGCAAGTATCAGGTACTTTATCTGGTGGAGAACAACAAATGCTTGCGATAGGAAGAGCACTTATGTCAAGACCTAAATTAATAATGATGGATGAACCTTCTTTGGGTCTTGCTCCTATAATTGTAAAAGAATTATTCGGAATTATAAAGAGAATTAATGAAGAAGGCACTACAGTTTTATTAATAGAACAAAATGCTAATGCAGCTTTAAAAATAGCGCATATAGGTTATATTATGGAAACTGGAAGAATAACATTAAAGGGTACAGGTAAGGAATTGCTTAATAATGAAGAAATTAAAAAAGCCTACCTAGGGGAATCAATTTAAGCACGTGTTAAACTTAAAACAATTAGCTGGATAACCTAAAAATAAGGGTTTATTCCAGCTTTTTGTTTTTCACTTTAATGGAACATAGTACAAAAAAAGTGTGAATTAAACATTAAATTCTTTTCAAGAAAAAATCTACTTGGATAAAAATTAAGTTTGAGTTAGAATATAGGAAGGCAAAAAAAATAGAAGTTAATGGAGAGTAAAAATGAAACAAAGGTTAAAAAACACTATCAAAAGTAATTGGTTATTTATATTTATGGTGGTTATGATTCAACTTAAATCAATGATACTACTATCTATGCTTAGAACACCAAACTCATCAAGTATAAACTTAGGGAGTATTTATTTTGGAACTCCTGTAAAATGGGCACATGTAGCCATAATAATATTAATAGTCAGTCCCATATTTTTCTTTAAAGAAAAGGGGAGATTAAGAACTGCTCTAATAATAGATATTTTAGTTACTATTCTTTTTGTATCAGACATATGGTATTATCGTGCCAACGGAACTTTTTTATCTATTAGACACTTAATTCATAATGAAATATTTAATCCAATAGGCAAAAATTTATTTAATTTTAAATTAGCAGATTTAACATTTTTTATTGATTTTATTATACTTTTTTTTATTTATAAATTTATTAAAATCCAAGAAGAGCAAAGCGAAAAAAAATTATTTTTAAGAACAATAAAGGCTATATGTATATTTTTAATAAGTGCATTTGTTATAGGCATGGGGCATTATTACATAGATATTAAACAAATGGTAGCAGGACAAAATTTATTTAGATTATCTTGGGCACCATTTCAAACTTTTAGTGATATGAGTCCACTCGGATATCATGGATTTGATATTAATTTTTATGCAGATAAAAATAAAACTTTAAGTAGTGATGAAAAAAATGATATAAAAAATTGGTTTAATGATAATAAAGAAAATCTTCCAGATAATAAGTACAAGGGTATGCTTAAAGGAAGAAACCTAATTGCTATACAAGTAGAATCCTTAGAAAATTTTGTTATAAACCAAAAAGTCTATGGACAAGAAATAACACCTAATTTAAATAAATTATTATCAAAAAGTTTATATTTTGACAATATATATGAACAAAATAATTCTGGTACAAGCTCAGATGCAGATTTATTGGTTAATACATCTATATTTCCAATAAGAAAAGATACAACTGTCTATTCTTATCCTTGGGATAAATATAATTCATTACAAAATTTATTAGATGCTAGAGGATATACTACAATTTCTACTCATGCAGAATTACCAGGAAGCTGGAATTGGGCAGAGTTCCATAAATCTTTTGGGGCAGATAAAATATTGGACATACAAATGTATAATCAAGATGAGATAATTGGACTCGGATTATCTGATGAATCTTATTTGAAACAGATAGCAGGAAAATTAAAAAATGAAAATGAGCCTTTTTATGCATTTATGACTACATTAACTAGTCATGGACCTTTTGAAATGCCAGAGAATAAGAAATATTTAAATTTACCAAAAGAACTTGATGAAAATATGCTAGGTGGATATTTTCAAAGTGTAAGATATACTGATGAAGCTATAGGAAAGTTCTTAGAAGAATTAGATAAAAATAATCAATTAGATAATACTGTTATTATGCTTTATGGAGACCACTGTGGTGTTCATAAATTTTATGAAGATGATATAAAAAATTCTCCTTTAGAAGGAGATTGGTGGAAAGATAATCATAAAAAAATACCATATATAATATATTCAAAAGACTTGCAGCCAGGAGTAATATCTAAAGCAGGTGGTCAGTCTGATTTCTTGCCAACAATATCTTATTTACTTGGAGTGGATAGAAGTGAATTTGAAAATGGTTCTATGGGAAGAGTATTAGTAAATACAGAAAGAGATGCTGCTATTTTAAATTCTGGGGATATTATGGGTACTCCAAAAGATGAAAAAGAACTTAATCATTTAAAAGATACATTTAAAATTGCTGATTCTATCATTGAAAAAAATTATTTTGGTCACAAATATCCATAAGAGTTGAAGAAATTTAAGCTGATAAAACTCTTAATATTAATTTACATTAACATCAAATTATAATTAGTAATACCTAACGCACCGCTTAATAATATGAGTTGCGTTAGGTTATTTTAGTTTAATAAGCTTTTAAAGTGATAGTGCATTATATGAGGGAACAATAAACTTATTATTATTAGTTATTAGTAATGCTTGTACACTTTTGTATTAAATTGTATAATAAACTCTAAAGGTAAAATAAAATATGTAAAATGTGTTTAATATTTGTAAAATTAATAGCATTATTATTTGTATATGTTACTTATGTTAGGAGGCTTTAAAATGAATGAGTTATATGAAAAAGTAAGAAAAAAATTGTCTATAATAGAAAATATGTATGATGGTATTAGAATTATTAATCCTATTAACAAGAATATAATAAGTATAAAGAATGATGAGATTAAAAACCTTTCTGGAAAATGCTATGAGAGTTTTGATAAAGGTACACTATGTAGCAATTGTATTTCAATGAGAGCTTATATTGAAAAAGATACATTTATTAAAATGGAGTGTATTTCTAATAAGGTTATGTTAATAGTTGCAACTCCTGTAATTATAAATGAAGAAATGTATGTTGTTGAAATGATAAAGAATATATCATCACAGAATAATGAAACGTCAAATGTTAATTATGAGAATAATGTTAGTATTATGATTGACAACATAAATGAAAAAATCATTAGAGATGATTTAACAGGTGCTTATAATAAAATATATATAGAAGAAAGACTACCAGTTGATATACGTAATAGTTCTATAAATGAAAAATTATTATCTGTAATAATGATAGACATAGATGATTTTGAAAATATAAACGATAAATGTGGACAAGAGATAGGGATAAAAATTTTAGAGGATTTTTCTAAAATTATTAATGATTCCGTTGTAAAAAACTCATACTGGATTGCTAGATATTCCGTTGATAAATTTATAGTTGTTTTGAATGATATAAATAAGGAAGAATCATACAAGATTCTAGAGAATATAAGAGATTTATTAGAAGAGACTTCATTTGAATATAATGAGGAAATTATTAAATTAAAGTCAAATTTGGGTATTTATTGCAGTGAAAATGAAATAGCTGATATTAAAAGTATTTTGGTTAAATTGAAGAAAAGTATTTTTGAAGAAAAACAAAAAACAATAGAGGAAGAAACAAATAAGAAAACTAAATTATCAATATTAAATTATAGAATTCAAGAATTAAGGAATGTTTTAAATGAAATGCGTATATCGTCAGATGATAAAGTAGAGTATAAACAAACATTAAAGATAAGCCGAGATTTAGATGAATTAATTGTAGAATATATGAAAAATATAATATGAAAAATTTTAAACCACTTAAAACAAATAACTGGATGGTTTCTATTTAGTCTAAAATGTATTATTTATATAATATTATAGCATAATACATAAAGGAATGCTCAAGAGCAAAATATAACTTTACTAATATTATAGTAATAAGTATAATTAATATAGTTTTATTCTTATATAATAATAGAAATTTGTATATTTATTATTTAAGTACAAATTTTAATATTTAATAAGATATACTTAATGTATAAAAATATAGAACTTAAAAGAGATTTATGAGTTAAGGAGTGAATATTATGACAGATAAAAAGACAGCTTTAATACAAAGTGCATTAGGTTCTGTATTTTCTGTTTTTAGTGAAAAAGAATTAAAAGAAACAACGGGTAATAATAAACGAAGTATAGCTATTTGTGGGAAAATTAATAATCCAGGAATAATAGAAGTGCCAGAAGGTGCTACTCTTTCCGATATAATAGAACTTTCTGGAGGAATTATAAATAAGAGCAACTTCAAGGCGGCTCAAATTGGATTACCTTTTGGAGGTTTTTTAACACAAGACAGCTTAGATAAAGAATTTGATTTTGGACAATTCTATGAAAATATTAGTAGAACTATTATTATTTTATCACAAGAAGATTGTATAATTCAGTTTGAAAAATTTTACATAGAGTATTTACTCGCAAAAATTAAAGATGGTTCTTATAAGAATTATGAAGTGGTTAAAACTGATATAACTGAAATGTTTAATATTTTAGATAGAATAAGCAAAGGTGTATCTAATATTCGTGAAATATACCTTTTGAGAAATCTTGCAGTGACTGTAAAAGGTAAAATGCATCAAAAGCATAATATAATGGAAGAAATAATAGAAAAATTTTATACAGAAATAGAAGAACATATAGAAGAAAAGAAATGTTATACATCACAATGTAATCATCTTATAAAACTAACAATTACAAAAAAATGTATTGGATGTGGAGCTTGTAAAAGAGCATGTCCTGTAGACTGTATAGAAGGAGAATTAAAAAAGCAACATAATATTGATTATAATAGATGTACTCATTGTGGTGCATGTATATCAGCATGTCCTGTTGATGCTATAACAGCAGGAGACAATACCATTAAATTTCTTAGAGATTTAGCTACACCTAATAAGGTAGTAATTACTCAAATGGCACCAGCTATAAGGGTTGCAATAGGTGAAGCATTTGGATTTGAGCCAGGGGAAAATATAGAAAAAAAATTAGCTGCAGGTCTTAGAAAGTTAGGGGTAGATTATGTATTTGATACTACTTGGGGAGCGGACTTAACTATAATGGAAGAAGCAGCAGAGCTTCAAGGAAGACTTGAAAGATATTTAGCAGGAGATGAGGATGTTAAGCTTCCAATGCTTACGTCATGTTGCCCTTCATGGATTAAATTTATAGAACAAAACTATGGTGATATGTTAGAAGTTCCTTCTTCTGCAAAATCGCCAATGGAGATGTTTGCTATAGTAGCAAAGGAAATATGGGCAAAGGAAAAAGGTCTTTCAAGAGATGAAGTAACGTCAGTTGCAATTATGCCATGTATTGCAAAAAAATATGAAGCATCAAGACCAGAATTTTCAGTAGAAATGAACTATGATGTTGATTATGTAATTACAACAAGAGAGCTTATAAAGATATTCGAAAATTCAGGGATAGATTTAAAGGAAATCGAAGATGAAGAAATAGATTCAGTTATGGGAGAGTATACTGGTGCTGGAATTATTTTCGGTAGAACAGGTGGAGTTATAGAAGCTGCTACAAGAACAGCTCTTGAAAAGATGACTGGAAAGAGATTTGATAACATAGAATTTGAAGGTCTTAGAGGCTGGGATGGCTTTCGGGTTTGTGAGCTTGAAGCTGGAGATGTGAAACTTAGAATAGGAGTTGCCCATGGACTTAGAGAAGCTGCTAAGATGTTAGATAAAATAAGATCAGGGGAAGAATTCTTCCATGCTATAGAAATTATGGCTTGTGTAGGTGGCTGCATCGGTGGTGGTGGTCAACCTAAAATAAAGGGAAATAAACAAGCAGCATTACAAAAAAGAGCAGAGGGTTTAAATGATATAGATAGATCTAAGACTCTTAGAAGATCAAATGAAAATCCAGAAGTTCTTGCTATTTATGAAAAGTATTTAGATCATCCATTAAGCCATAAGGCTCATGAATTACTTCATACCACATATTTCCCAAGAATTAAGAAGAATAATGATTAATTAGGGATAATATAAAATATTTTAAGCACGCAAAATAGATGTTTTGCGTGCTTTTTAGACATAATGTATTAAATGTTGTTAATATAAATTCTGAATTTATTTGTATAGGTAGTGGTTATTTGCTTGAATAGGATGTCTTGGTTTAGAAGTTATAACACAACAAAAAATCAAAATTTGAAATTATATAAGGAAGATATTTGTTAAGTTAAAGATGGGTAATATTAAATTTAGGTTAACTTTTGTTAAAAACAGTTTAAAAATATTTAAAAATATAATATACTTGTACAGGGTTATAATATATTAATAATATGTCGAAGATTTATATTTTATAGGGAGATGTGATAAGATGTTTAATTTAAAGCCAAAAGAAGATAAATTCTATAAATTATTTTTAGAAGCAGCACAAAATGTAAATGAAGGGGCTGTGATTTTAAGAGCGGGTTTAGATTCTTTATCCGATAAGGAAAGCAATGTTAAGAAGATTGAAGACTTAGAACATAACGGAGATCGATTAGTAAATGTCGTAGTTAAAGAATTAAATGAAGCATTTATAACTCCAATAGATAGGGAAGATATCTATGAACTAATTAAGAAAATGGATGATATATTAGATTTAATTAATTCAACAATGCATAGATTTTTAATGTATGATATTAATGAAAGTACACCTGAATCTAAGCTTTTAGCTGATATGATAGTAGATTGTACTGGAAAAATTTTGGAATTAATGAAAGAGCTTAATTCAGTAGGGAACAAAGGAAAGCGTATTAAAGAAATAATTATAAATTTACATAAAATTGAAAGTGAAGCAGATTGTTTATTTAGAAAAACAGTAGCTGAACTATTCAAAAATGAGAAAAATGCTATAGAAGTTATAAAATGGAAAGAAATATATCAGATTTTAGAAAACACTATTGATAAGTGTGAAAAAATTGCAAATACTGTAGAGGGAGTTGTCATTAAGAATGCATAGTACACTGGCCATAACAATATTAATAGTAATTGCAGTATTAATATTTGACTTTATTAATGGGTTTCATGATACAGCTACTGCAGTTGCTACTTCTATTACTACAAGAGCACTTACACCAAAAACTGCAATAATAATATGTTCAATATTTAATTTTATGGGTGCATTCACTGGAACAGCTGTTGCTAAAACAGTAGGAGAGAATATTGTAAGTAATAAATCAATAGCACAATGGGTTATACTTGGGGTTTTAATTTCAGCTATAATATGGAACTTAATTACGTGGTATTTTGGTATTCCAAGTAGTTCATCTCATGCATTAATAGGAGCATTAGTAGGCGGAGGAATAGCTTATAATGGTTCAATTAATGTGGTTAATTGGTATAATCTTTTTAATAGTGTAGTATTATGGTTATTTCTTTCACCGGTTATAGGATTTGTAGGCGGTTATATACTAATGAAATTATTAAATTGTATTTTAAAGCCATATAAAGTTCGTGTAGTAAATAAAATATTTTTAAAACTTCAAGTTGCTGCAGGTGCACTTATGGCTTTCAACCATGGTGGAAATGATGCTCAAAAATCTATGGGTATGATTACCATGGCACTAGTAAGTGGTGGATTTATTAGTACATTTGAGGTGCCTACATGGGTTATAGTATGTTGTGCTTCAGCTATGGCACTTGGAACTTCTGTAGGTGGGAAAAAAATCATTAAAACTATGGGGAGTGGAATGGCAAAATTAACGCCAGTAAATGGATTTGCAGCTCAAACAGGTGCTGCTTCAGTAATATTTATGGCAACATTATTCCATGCTCCAGTTAGTACAACTCACATAATTTCAACAACTGTAATGGGTGTTGGGGCATCTAAAAGATTTAAATCAGTAAAATGGGGTGTAGCTAAAAATATAGTTTGGGCTTGGGTTTTAACTATACCAATAACAGCAGGTCTTTCAGCATTAATTGTAACTTTAATTAAGCTGTTTGTATAATTTAAAAAATATGTATTTTTATAGTTAGATAGTGGAACGGTAAATATTTCTTAAAACATAATAAGACGCATGGAAGAAAAAATAGACTAAAGATGCGCCGTATATTTGGTGTTAGACAAGTAAGCAAGTTATGCTAATAGAAGGATGTTAGCATAACTTACCTACAAAGTATGATACAAAATAGACAAGCATACAGGTCTATTATTTTTTTTATATGCCTAAAATAAATCTATAGATAATTTGGTTAATGGTAAGTAATATCAGAATTATATTAAATTTATTAAAATTAGTTTAACATTTAGGAAAAATAGAATATAATTTAATGGGGCTATAAAATATTTAATAATATGTTGAGGGTTTATAAGGAGATGTAGTTAAGAGTGTATAGTACTATGACAATAACAATATTAATAGTATTTCTAGTAATAATATTTGACTTTATAAATGGATTTCATGATACGGCGACAGCAGTTGCTACTTCTATAACTACGAGAGCACTTACACCTAAAACTGC
>Ga0302173_10001544_pt1 | contig 11444 bp, 13 predicted proteins | sample I_Fen_N3_1_FD_198785 | JGI IMG/M metagenome (GOLD analysis project Ga0302173, IMG submission 198785) | Peat permafrost microbial communities from Stordalen Mire near Abisko, Sweden - I_Fen_N3_1 | ecosystem: Environmental > Terrestrial > Soil > Wetlands > Permafrost | place: Sweden: Abisko... | reverse complement strand
AAAGATGATATAAAACCATTAATTCAGTATATAGAAGATCAAAAAGATTTTATAGTAGAAAATAAAAATATGTTTTAATAATTGGTGCTATGTAAGAATACTAGGTTTGGAATGTAGAAATGTAAATTGCTTGTTGCTTTATCATCTTCATTAATTCAAAAGTTTAAGAGTTATAATAATTGTTCATATTTAAGTATTTTGTGTTAAATATTTAAATATGATTTATTTAATTATATAATTTTAAGTAAGGTAAATTTTGATAAAAGGTGGAGTTAAAGCATGAAATTAACAGGTACAATTCTTAACAGATTAAGAGAGAAAAATAATAAGACTTTAGAGGAACTAGTTACAGAGATTAACGAAAAATATGATATTGATTTAAAGATAAATGAGATTTTAAAAGGAGAAAGTGGCAAATCAGAAATCGGATATGAAAAATTGAAGTGTTTGGCATTGTATTATAATGTTACTACAGATTTTTTATTAGGTTTTGACTTGGATAAATTTATAGATATTATTGATTTTAGAGATGATTTAGAAATTGCTAAAATGGCAAACGAATTAAAAGAAAAATACTCTATGCCAATCAATAAATAATTTAAAATAGTAATGAAAAATAAAAATGTAATCAAAATTTATTAGATAGAATTGTTAAAACGCATAATGAATCCATTAAAGTTCTAAAAAAAATTGCCCCATTTTTGCCCCTTATAAAAACGATATAAAAAATACAGGCATTAATTGGTGTATGGGAAACCATACACTTTTTTTGATAGAGATAAAGGATTATATCAGATATGTATTAGAAACTTATATGATACATATGGACTTATATATAATAACTCTATTGAGGTACATCATATAAAGCCCAATAGTCGAGGCTTATGAGCTAAGACTAGACGAAGGTAATTTAATCTTATTACGTACTACATACCATGATAAGATGGCAGAATGTGTAGAGATAGAGAAGGGAGTATTAAAATATATGATTAAAACTAGTATTTGTTGAAAATTCAATAGCGAAATGATAAAACAATAAGATAAAGATTAAGACTGTAAAGAATTTTATCTTTAGGATTAAATTCCAATATGATATATTTATACCAGATTAAGCTATTAAATTATACACTTATTAAATGTTTCATGCATAAAAAATGTACAAATAAAGAAAAGTAGAATATTTAGTAATGGTAAAGTAATAGCAAATTGATATGTATAGCGATAAGAAAGGAATGATAATTATTATGCCTAAAAGTAAAGGTACGAATTGCAACGATATAAATCTAAAAAAGGTCTTTACAATAGAATGTAAGGATATAGTTTTAAGAGAGTTTCAATTGGAGGATTTAGACGCAATATATAATATTACCTTACAGCCTGAAATAGCAGAATTTCTACCTGATTGGATAGCAACAAAGGAGAAACGTAGAGAATGGTTAACAAAATACGAAATTAAAGAGAATAAAGAGTTTTTAGAATCTGTCCCTAATATACCTAATATTAGTAGGCACGCTCTAAGGTTAGGTATAATATTAAAGGATACAAATGAGCTTATAGGTTGGATTAGCTCAGGTTTAAAAGATGCATTACCACCACCAAATAGAGAGATAGGTTATGCTATTTCAAAAAATTATAGCTGTAAGGGATATACAACTCAGGCGGCAAAAGGATTGATTAAATATTTATTTGAGAACACTAATACTGATGTACTAAATGCAACGGCATTGACATATAATACACCTTCAAATAGGGTAATACAAAAATGCGGATTTAAACTTGTAGATAATATTGTGATTGAGAATCAGGATTATTATTATTATAGGATTAATAAAAGCGAATGGAAAAAGAAATAAATTTGTGATATTTCGAACAATGGCAATTTAAGATATACATTAAGGTGAGTAAATAAGAGGGCTAAATAAATTAGTATACTTTTTCTTAATTTATGTATTAACGGATAGGAAAACAGGTTCTAAACAGTCATGCCATTTTAAAAAATATCAATGTAAAAAATGTAAATCGACACAGGCTATGAAGAGTTTAGGTGAGAACTCCAATATGCAAAGGGGGATGGGATATGGCAGCCAGGGAGAAATTATTTGCTTATAGTAAGATCTATGATCAAAAGGGTAGTGAAACCTTATTTCTAGAAGCAATGCGAGAATCTATAGATCATCATCGTACTCACTGTGAATTTTATGATAAGTTATTAAAAGATCGTAGTTTTTCAAGTGAACAAATCAAGTCCATTGAGGATTGTGGAAAAATACCAATAATAACTGCAGAATTTTTTAAACATCATGAAGTGCTTAGTGTGAAAAAGGAAGAGATTAAGATTCATGCTACATCCTCTGGTACACAAGGCCAAAAGAGCCAAATATTTCTTGATTCTACTTCAATTAAACTTGGAACTAAAATGGCAATTAAAGCTATAAAACATCACGGATTTATTTCAATAATTCCTACTAATTATCTTATCCTAGGTTATGAGCCTAAAGAGGGAAATGATATGGGCAATGTAAAGATTGCTCTTGGTATGACTAGATTTGCACCGGTTAAAGAAAAAGTATTTGCATTAAGAGCTATTGGCAAGGGTTATGAAATTGATTATTTTGGAATTATAGATGCTTTTAAGAGATTTAACAGACAAAAGCTACCAGTTCGAATTTTAGGTTTTCCTTCTTATTTATATATGCTTTTAAAAATGATGAAAGACTCAGGCATAAAACCATTAAAACTAAATAAAAGATCTGTAGTTCTAACAGGTGGCGGTTGGAAAAAGTTTGGTGATATGGCAATAGATAAAAATGAACTATATGCAATGGTTGAAGAATTTCTTGGTATTCCAGTTAAGAATTGTCGCGATTTTTACAGTGCTGTGGAGCACAGTGTTGCGTATCCTGAATGTGAAAAACACCACATGCATGTGCCAATATGGAGTAGAGTTATTATCCGTGATGTGAAGACTTTAGAGCCTTTAGGTTTTAATCAGCCTGGGTTCCTAAACTTTGTAAGTCCATTGGTTTCTTCTGTACCAATATCTTCTATACTTATGGGGGATATGGCTATACTCAGAGATGGTAAAGAATGTAGTTGTGGAATTGAGACACCCTATTTTGAAGTACTTGGTAGAGCGGGAACAGCTAATGTAAGAAGCTGTGCAGTTGCTGCTTCAGAGTATATGAAGGGAGACTAATATGGATAATATTTATAGAGGGGAACTAATTTCTAAGGATAACTTTATCGATAATCTTAGAGAACTAAAGGAAATAATAGAAGATGATTTATTGATCGAGTCACTAATGCCAGAAACAGTCATTGAAGCAGCCCATAGTTTAGCAAAGGAAATTAATAAACAGGAGGTTGTACAACAACTTATAACAATGGGAATACCCAAATGGGCTTCGGAGGAATATGTAAAGGTTACGATAGATAGCATAGATAGAAAGGCACTGCAGACTAAGGTACATTCTGAATTAGGAGAGAAACCTTTTGTGTGGAAAACGGTTGAGACAGGGATAGAAGAAAAAGAACAGCCTCTTGGAGTAATCCTACATATTGGAGCAGGAAATGCTTTAGGACTTTCTGCGTTTAGTGTTATAGAAGGCCTCTTAACAGGGAATATAAATATATTAAAGTTACCAGAACATGAAGGAGGCTTATCCTCTAAGATACTTATGAGATTGGTTGAGATAGAACCTAGGTTAAAACCATATATCTATGTTCTTGATGTATCTTCAAAGAATAATGAAGTAATTGGTAAACTTGTGGAAATAGCAAATGCAGTTGTAGTATGGGGATCAGATGAAGCTATTAGAGCTATAAGGAAACTTGCTCCACCATATTTACCTATAATTGAGTGGGGTCATCGCTTGAGTTTCGCCTATTTTACAAAGCAAGAGAATGATGAAAAGGATTTGGCAGGTTTAGCAAGGGATATATGTTTAACGGATCAGCTTTATTGTAGCTCTCCTCAATGTGTTTTTTATGAAACTGATGAGAATAAAGAGCTTGATAATTTTGCAAATAGGTTGGCAAAACATATTGAAAATGTGGTAGCAGAATATCCATCATTAGCTAGACCTACAGATGTACAAGCACAAATCACATGGACCCATGAGCTTGTTAAAATGGAGGAAATTCTAGAAGAAAAAAGATTGATTACTGATGAAAAAAAGCAGTATGGTGTTATGGTAGATTATAATGCTGAACTAAAAGCATCTCCACTCTTTCGTAATATTTGGGCAATGCCAATAAAACGAAGAAATTTATTAGGTTTGTTAAGAACTCACAAGGGTCACTTGCAAACTGTTGGATTGAGTTGTGATAAGGAAGAATTAGATGAATTGTCTAACATTTTATATGCAGCGGGAGTAAATAGAATTACAAGTTGTGGTTATATGTCTGTTAATTATAGTGGTGAACCACATGATGGCGTTTATGCTTTGAGAAGATATGTTAGAAAGGTTAATAGAAGGGTTAATAAGGCATATGAAAGAAAATAATAACTCCATTTGCCATGTATATGTAGTTGTAATAAAATTAGTATTAGAACCACATATTTTCCAGTCCCCAAGTAGCAATATTGTGAAAAATTATGCGACTTTTTTGAGTTGTATTTCTTTATTAATAGTCTTTGCATTTAGATCTCTATAAATCTTTGCAAGATGTGCGTATTCAGTTGCAGTAAGGTTTGGGTTAACAAATAAAGTGCCTATCATAGCTTTCTTTAAATTTTCAGAACTAAATATTTCTTTAATGAATTTTATCATAAATTGTTTCCTCCTTAAAAATTAATTGTTTATATTATTATAATAGTCTATTTAAGATAAAAGTTCAAAGGAGGAAAATAGCCGAAACCGTTACAAGTTGTGAACAATATGTAAATATATAATGAATAAATTGTAAAAATTACGCAGAAATAGTTGAAACCGTTTATGGAAACGTTTATAATTTTAATCTGATTTTATATAGTATGTTTTGCCTATAGATTACTTTATGAGTTTTGAAAAATTTATAACATATATTCGCTTAACTACAGAAGTATATAGTATAATATTAGTCAGAATGTAAAAGAAGCGTAGTGGGCATAGGATGAAGCTAGCATTTCTAATATATAATAGATGAGGAAGATAAAGAGATGACAATAGAATTAGAAAAATACTACAATAAATTTTGTGAGGACAAAAGATTAACGAGAAAATATGCACAAGTTGAGTTTTTGACTTCTATGAAGTATATTCATGATTATCTAGAGGGTAATGGAAAACAAAAAATCTTAGATGTTGGTGCGGGGACTGGGAGATACTCCATACAATTAGCAAATGAAGGACATGATGTTACTGCTATTGAACTTGTTAAGCACAATCTTGGTATTTTGAAGTCAAAAGGAAGCACAGTAAAAGCAATGCAGGGAACAGCATTGGATTTATCAAGATTTTCAGAAAATACTTTTGATATGACGTTGGTATTTGGACCAATGTATCATTTATATAACTTTGAGGATAAGGTAAAAGTGCTACAAGAAGCAAAAAGAGTAACTAGGCCTGGAGGTGTTATCTTAGTAGCATATTGTATGAATGAATTTAGTGTATTAACATATGGTTTTAAGGAAAATAATATTCGTGCATCTATTGATAATGGGAAGCTTAGTAATGATTTTCATGTTATATCTGAACCAGAAGATTTATATGATTATGTAAGGATTGAAGATATTAATAAGTTAAAAGATGAAGTAGCCTTGCAAAGGATAAAATTAATTGCAGCAGATGGACCAGCTAATTATATGCGCCCTATTTTGAATGCTATGGATGAAGATACATTTAGGCTTTTTATTGATTATCATTTTTCTACGTGTGAAAGACCAGAACTACTAGGAGCAAGCGCACATACAGTAGATATTTTGAGAAAAGAATAGGGATAATATTTAAAAATATAGATTATAGAAACAAAAATTTAATATAATATTGTTAATGCATAAGCGGGTGGGAGGATAGGCCATGAACAAAGAAGAACAGGTCAAAATGCGTTTCAGGGACTTATACAACAAGATGGCTTGGCTTAATAAGCTTAAGATGGAAGACAGTTTTAATGGTTATAAGTCTTCTGAAGTACATTGCATCGAATATATTGGAAGAAATGTAGATTCCAACGTGACAAAACTTGCGGAATCCTTTTATATGACTAGAGGTGCTATAAGCAAAATGACCAAGAAGCTCATAAAAAAAGGTGTCATTGAAAGCTATCAGAAGCCAGATAATAAGAAAGAAATCTATTTTAAGCTTACTGAACAAGGGCAAGCAATTTATAAAATCCATGAGAAACTGCATAAAGAGTTTCAAGAGCGCGATAAAGCTGTATTTGATCAGGTAACAGAGGAGCAATTTGATAGCATGCTTAGCTTTGTGGAAAAATATAGTAGGCATTTGGATTCAGAAATAAAGAAACTGGGTGTAGATATTAAGTCGGAATAAATTTGAATAATGGAAATGAAAGCGAAGGTAGCCTAGGTATATTGAGAATAGGCTGCCTTTTTTATTGTTATTATTTTGTTGACAAGGAAACAAAATAATGATACGATAAATATGTTTCTTGGGAAACAAAATTATACTTTTGAAAGGAGAATTTAAGTGTTTAAATTTAGATCACACAATGAACAGAACACAGAACAAACTGTAGATAAAAAGGCTTTAATATTCGGTCTTATGTCTGTGTTTCTTTGTGGAATAGGTTTCACTATTATAGCACCTGTAGTACCATTCTTAGTGCAGCCTTATATAAGCAATCCGAGAGATCAAGCTATAGTTGTTACGCTACTTACCTCTATTTATGCAGTCTGCGTGTTTTTTGCGGCTCCCGGACTTGGAGCTTTGAGTGACAGATATGGTCGTCGTCCAGTACTCTTAGTATGCCTTTTGGGTTCCGCAATTGGGTACTTAGTTTTTGGCATAGGAGGAGCTCTATGGGTACTATTTGCTGGTCGTATAATAGATGGTATAACAGGCGGGACCATAAGCACTATCTTCGCATATTTTGCAGATATCATTCCTCCAGAAGAGAGAACTAAATACTTTGGATGGGTGAGTGCGGTTGTAGGTATAGGTACCGTAATTGGCCCAACTCTAGGTGGATTACTTGCCAAGTTTGGCTATTCTGTACCCATGTATTTTGGAGCAATAATAACTTTATTCAATGTTGTTTATGGATTCTTTTTTATGCCTGAGAGTCTTGAGAAGAATAATAGACTGAAAGAGATTACATTTGTAAGACTGAATCCATTTACACAGCTTGCAAACATACTTTCTATGAAAAACTTAAAAATGCTACTTGTCTCAGCGTTCTTACTTTGGATACCCAACGGATCTTTACAGGCAATTTTTTCACAATTTACAATTGATACTTTCAGCTTTCAGCCTTTACTAATCGGACTTATGTTTTCAATTATGGGCTTTCAAGACATCATTTCACAAGGTTTTATAATGCCGAAACTTTTGATAAAACTTAGTGATAAACAGATAGCAATTCTTGGAATGGTTTCGGAGATTATAGGCTACGGTCTTATTGCGCTATCTGCTTTGTTCTCATTCTATCCTATTTTTATCGCTGGAATGTTTATATTTGGTTTTGGTGATTCGATATTTGGGCCTTCATTTAATGGGATGCTTTCAAAGTCTGTAGATTCTAGTGAACAAGGAAGGATTCAAGGAGGTAGCCAATCTATTCAGGCTTTAGCAAGAATGATTGGGCCTATCATTGGAGGTCAAATCTATGTATCACTTGGTCATGCAGCACCCGCTTTTATGGGTATGATCCTTATAGCAGCAGCAATACCAGTTTTATATAAGCGAACGCATGTAAATATGTAAACTCTTTAAAATAATGTAGGTTAAAAGTCAGTAAGTTTTATCGTAAAATCCACCATAACCTAAATAAAGTGTTATAGTGGATTTTTATATTTATAGAGTGATTAACTTAAAGGATCTTATCCAATTCTTTAGTTAGAATTAGTTAAGAAAATGAAAAATCTAAAGCATTTGCTTTGCAGATGTAACTGTTATCTCTAAAACCCTAGTTAAAAAAGAGAACTTTTCTTTCATCATATCAAATTCTGAACCTGACGCAAGGTATTTTGCAGTACCTTCAATTGCGAAGCCTGTTCCTTGATAATCTTTATAACCTAAAACTTCTTTACTACCTAAAGCAAGCTTTACTTTATTATTTTGATTTACATTTTTTTCTGTTCTATGCATTGCATATGCAGGAATTAAAATTCTTTCATCAGATGTTACAACTAAATATGAGTTCCAAGTGTTAACAACATGTGGTTCATCTATCCCCCATGATACTATTGAAACTACACCTTCATTTTTTAGTACATCAAAAAACTTTTCTGTAAGCATTTTATATTTCCTCCTAAAATTTTATTAAACAATACACACGATAATTACGGACAAGCAATATCGTCGATAAGTAGTGTCTGTAATTAGTATATGTTGATTTTTTAAAAAAGTCAATAACTAATAAGTATATTAAGGACAAATATTATCTATAATTAAATCGTCTATATTGACTAATAAAAAATAATGAAGTATTATGTGGGAAGATTATACAAGGAGGTTGATTACATTGCAATTTTCCATAGGAGTAGAGTATGCATTACATTGTTTATTATATATGGTGGATATTCCATCAGGAAAAGCTGTTGGAATTAAAGATCTAGCGACATTTCAAGGAATTTCAGAAACTTATTTATCAAAAGTATATACAAAATTAAGGAAAGCAGAGATTGTGAATTCAATTCCAGGTGTTAATGGGGGATATGAGTTAGCGCGTCTTCCTGAAAACATAACATTTTGGGATATAGTAGAGGCAGTAGAAGGAACGACCCCATTATTTCAATGTGCAGAGATTAGGCAAAAAGAGATATTATTAGATAAAAATAACTTACCTGATACACATACAAAATGTCCTTGTTTAATAAAAGTCGTAATGTTAGAGGCAGAAGACCAGATGAGACAGTATTTGAATAATAAGACTTTAGGATGGCTGCATGAACAAGTTGGTAATAAGATTCCTGAAGAGCATGGGAAGGCAACGATTGAATGGTTCAATAATGTTAAATCCCGATAAACTTAAGGATCTTAATATGATTGCGTATACCCATAAAGGTGCTATTGCATTGGAGTGAACTTATAGTTCACTCTGATTTTTTATATTCATGATAGGGCAATTCAATTGTGACTCCTGTTTCATTGAATTTATAATTTGTATTTTCAAGAGGATTTCTATTATGAGCTAAATTCAGCCCTGTAGTATAAAGAGCTTCAGCTGTTTCATTAGCATCTTGAGAAACAGTACCAGTCATGAATCCTTTATTGATAAAATCTATGGATTCAGGGATCCCGTCAATTCCAAAAACCGGAATATATTTCGATTTATCACCTTTGTTATATCCATATTTTTGTAGTGCTTTTATAGCACCTATTGCCATAGCATCATTGTTTGATATTATCGCTTCAAATTTACCACTATATCTTAAAAGTAATGATTCCATAGAATCTTCAGCACATTTCTCATCCCAAGAGCAAGATTTTGATAGGATTTCTTGTGTTTTTATTCCAGACTCATTAATCGTTGAGATAGAATATAAACTTCTTGCAAGTGTTACAGTAATATTTTCTGGACCCTTAAACATGAAATATTGTAAGATATTATCACCGTTAATATCTATAGCCTTTTTATTGGAATTCCATTCGGAAATAATAAGGTTTCCTTGTAGAATACCTGATTGTTTAGCATCTGTTGATATAACTAGAGATTTACTATAAGATTTAATTGGTCCAATATCAAATGGTACTGTATTGAATAAAATTATTGGAATATTTTTTTGTTTCGCTTTATTTATGACTGATGTTACTGTGTTTTCATCTAAACTAACTAAGTTTAATAATAAAAGATCATAATTACTTTGTAGAACTGAGTCCATAATTGTATTTTGTATATCTTGATTTCTTTCACCATTATAAAATACAAAGTTAATATTGCTCGCATTTTTATTTTGTATTTCTTCTAAACTTTTACGAACTAAAGAAATGTAAGGATCATCAAAACTAAATACTATTACAGCAGTTTTAACTGGTGCTCCAGGAATGATTTGTGCTTGAGTATATATACTATTTTGAATATTATTCATTGATAGGACAGTTAATGTAATGATGAATATTAGTAGTCTTTTTAATATTTTCATTGGTATCCTCCATATAAATTTCATGAATTATAAAGATTTAGTATTAGATTTATCATTTCATTCAAAATTTATTCTTAAATTAAAACAAAATGTATTTTTTACTTTATAATCCACATAGGAATAAGGGATTATACGTTAGTAGTGATGCAAAGAAGCTATAACTGTATACAGAAAGAATTCTCATTCTACGTAATTTAAATATAACATCCATATAAAAAACATACCACTTGCAAGTAATAACCAACCACTTACTGTTATTCCATTTACAAGGGATAAAGCAATTAATATAATGATAATTGTGGGGAGGGAAAATATGAAAATACGAATTGAAGTGGATAATAAAATTAATGAAAATGAAGTTATTATTAGGTGTAATGAGCTTAGTGAAGAAGTTAAAAATATTCAAGTTATGCTTGGCGATATGTTATCGAATAAGAAAGGTATGATTTTTTACAGAGGTGATGCTGAGTATTATCTTTCTTTGGAAGAAGTTTTATTTTTTGATACTGAAGAAAATGGTATTTGTGCACATACCATTAATAATATATATAGTGTTAAATATAAGCTTTATGAACTTGAAGAGTTCTTGCCAGGATATTTTATGCGAGTTTCAAAATCAACAATTCTAAATACAAATCATATTTACGCCATAACACGTAGCCTATCATCAGCAAGTAAGGTTGAATTTCAAAATACTCACAAACAGGTATATGTTTCAAGATATTATTATAAGCCATTAAAAATTAAATTATTAGAAAAGAGGAGATAAGATGAAAAAAGAAAGTATTTTTTGGGGAGTTTTATTTATATTAGCAGGCATTTTTTTGATTGTAAGTAAACTTGGATATTTTCCTAATATACATGTATTTAGTTTATTGTTAACAGTTTTTTTAGTAGTAGTTATTGGGAAAAGTTTACTTCGTCTGAATTTTCAAGGTATTCTATTTCCTATTGCATTTATTTGTATAATATATGATAAACAATTAGGACTTACAGCTATTACACCTTGGACAGTACTCATGGCAGCGCTATTTGGGAGTATTGGCCTTTCTATGATTTTTCATAAGCACATTAAATGGATTCATCATGAGCATAAGCATGAAGATTACAAGTTTGAGAAAATTGATATAGAAGATGGAAGTAATGTTGGATTTAAAACTTCATTTGGTGCTAGTATAAAATATGTAAATACAGATAA
>Ga0302173_10001543_pt1 | contig 11450 bp, 7 predicted proteins | sample I_Fen_N3_1_FD_198785 | JGI IMG/M metagenome (GOLD analysis project Ga0302173, IMG submission 198785) | Peat permafrost microbial communities from Stordalen Mire near Abisko, Sweden - I_Fen_N3_1 | ecosystem: Environmental > Terrestrial > Soil > Wetlands > Permafrost | place: Sweden: Abisko... | reverse complement strand
TGGCGGTTGGCCGACGGGAAGGTCCATTTTCTGGACATATTCGACGACAGTGGTAATCCGCTAGCTGGTAGCCCTATCAGGTTGTGCTGCTGGCCTGAAGGAGCCGAGGGGCTCTTACGCCAACTTTACTCGACGCAGGCTCCTGAGACAGTAGCTCTCCTATCACAGGTGGTCAGAGAGCAAACGTTACTACTTCCAAAGAGCGCCGGTTGGCAATGCTACCCTGAATGGTTTGAAGTTTTCCAAAGCAAGAAAGCTTCAAATAATTCCAAGATACAAGGAAGTATTGGCCTGCTCCTAATTAGCAACGGCGATCCACTTGCAGAGCAGCGTAGCCTGAATAGCTCGATATCAAATGTTACAAGCCTTCACAGCGAAGTCGCCAAGACATCCACCGACCTAATGCTGGCCGTTACAAAACTCTTGGATGCAGGGTGTGACCGTATTATTCCGTTGCATGCAGGTGATCGACTGGCTCCCCAAGCGCTGGCAGAGCTAAGCGCACTGCTCGATGACGGCAGTGCATGGGGCTATGGTGATTGTGATCGCGATGGCCAGGACGGCGAGCGAAGTCTCCCATGGTTCAAGCCCGCCTGGGATATCGACCTATTTATCGGTGCCGATATTTTCACACCAGGTGCAATATTCAGTGCGGAAGTAGTTCAAAAAGCGCTGGGGCTGCTAGCTGCGCGAACAGCCGCATCAGCTACAGGATGGCATGATTTGGTCGCAGGCATTGTATTGGCCACTGAAAATTGTGACGCCAGAGTAGTGCATCTGCCAAAGGTGCTGTATCACCGAGCCTTAGACCAGCCAGCTAGTCCCGAGGAAGCTGAGCCCTCACTTAGTCGCTTGCACGCCATACAGTGGTTATGTGCTCAACTTGCACTGGGTTCACAGGTAACTCAACTTGCTGGCTTTCCAGCGCTGTTAAGGGCACACTGGCCATTACCTGCTCAATTGCCGCGGGTATCTTTAATTATACCGACACGCGATCAGTACGCGCTGTTGAAGACCTGCGTAGAAGGATTGCTCGAGCACACTGACTACCCAGATCTTGAGCTGATCATTGTTGATAATGATTCGACTGACCCTGACACACTTGATTACCTCTCTGCCGTAGAGAAGCGCGGCGTTAGAATCCTGGCTCATCCTTACCCGTTCAACTATTCAACTATCAACAACTGCGCAGCAGCGATCGCAACAGGCCATATAATAGGCCTTGTAAATAACGATATCGAGATCATAGGCAGCTGTTGGCTTCGGGAGATGGTTGCCCAACTCCACAGGCCTGGAGTGGGGGCGGTCGGAGCTAAACTAATGTGGCCCAATCGTATAGTTCAGCACGGGGGGGTGGTCGTAGGTGTCAACGGCTTGGCAGCGCATACTGGTAATTTCTCACATGAAGGTGATCCAGGCTATCTGGGGATGAATCAGATAACTCGACGTCAGAGCGCTGTTACCGCCGCGTGCTTGGTTATGCGCAAGTCGGTATTTGATGAAGTTGGCGGATTGGATGAGCTAGCGTTCCCCGTAACATTTAATGATGTGGATCTCTGCTTACGCATCCAAGAACATGGGATGCACATTGTCTGGAGCGCTTTCGCTCGCTTGATCCATGCGGAATCCGCTAGTCGAGGGAAAGATTTATCCCCCGAGAAGAAAGCGCGCTCTAAACGCGAACAACGAAACTTTTTGGAGAGGTGGGGACAATACGGCTCTGTGGACCGCTACTACCACCCCTCGCTTAGCTTGGACTATTTAAGCGGCCCCTATGGAGGCTTAACAATGCACCACAGCAAAATCAAGCCACGGACCCAGCTGCTAGGATTGCACAAGCCCTGACGGCAACCCGAATCAGGGTAATTACAGAATTATTTCTTTTATAGAATTCATGGATGCGACGCTGAAACAAAATGAAAAAGCCCTCAATTTTATTTATATCCAATACATCGAGACATAAACGGCCCTACTACGACCCTTCAACTCGATATCGCTGCTTCAATTTTGCGCAGAGCTTATCCGTACTAGGTCATCCAACATCATGTACAACGCAGGCGATATTCCAAAGTCAACCCGCAGTATTTACCAACTACGATTACTATGTTTTTCACCGGCCTGCGCTTACCGCAGAGCTTGCTGAGTTCATTATGGCCATGCCTACTGAACGTGTAATCGCGGACTTTGATGACCTTAACTTCAGCGTACTCCACGCCATTGAAACACCCGCAGTCAGAACCCGCTCTGAAAACGTGTCAACTGTGAGTAAGAGCCTTGCAAAAATCGCTGGCGCCGCATCGCTATTTACAAGATTCAGCTCATCCACTACCCCACTGGCAGAGCACTTATCAACTCTATTTTCCGCGGAAAAGTCTGCTGTAATCCACAACGGAGTAGATCCGACGTTCGCCGGGATTTCCGAAATGGTGCGTGAGCGAAATCCAGTTAGTAAGCGCCCTTACACTTTCGCTTATTTCCCTGGCACAGCCTCCCACAATCCTGACTTACAGATGATTGAAGAGCCACTCAGAGAAGCCTTGGCGTCTAACTCTTCAATTAAATTGATGATTGCGGGCCCAGTTAAAATACCAAACTCTTTGAGCAGGTATTCGGATCAAATTCACAAAGCTGATTACGTAGCTTTTCATGAATTACCAAGATTGATGGCCAAGAGCAAATTCGTTCTCGGCCCTTTAGAAGACACAGAATTTAACCAATGCAAAAGTGGTTTGAAATTTTTTGAAGCCGCCTTATCAGGTTGCACAGTGATCGGTACTCCTATTCCCGACATTGATCGCTTTGAATCGATTTTATTGAGAAAATGCAGATCCACGGATGACTGGAAAGAAGCGCTCCTAGCGCCTATCAGCCATTACGAGCACGAGCTAGAAGATGCAGCCAGAAGCGTTGATCTAGAAGTCTCTGCGGAAAAGCAAGTCGCCAAATGGGTTAATGAGTTTATTGAACAATGAAAATTCTACTTTATGTCGAACCACATCCCGTCCGCGATAGCTTCGAAGAGTTTTCTGGTATCGGCGCTTACCTAGCGGAATCACTGCTAAAACAAATTGATTCCAATGATTTGGACTTACGGATACTTTCAAATAACGCAGTTATTGATGTGATTTGCGGTAAGGTTCCTCAGGCCTCCTTGATCTGTGAGCGGCCAACGGGCATCGAATCCAAACAGATTGAGGACTATAAATCAGCGTGGGGTAAAAGTAACATTGATGTATGGATTGACCTTACAAATGGTACCGGTCCTGCATCAGACCTGTACGTATCAATGTTGGGCCGTATATATCAGAAATACCCGTTCGATGCAGTAGTACTGTGGTCTGAAAATGGTGCGGTAAGACGCTTCTGCGATACGCATGATCTTATCGTTCTGCATGGCGAACTTGGTCCTACGCGTGCGCCTTTTGTTGAGACTATGTATTTCGACCCTGCAGGAACAAATGGGAATGCCGCTGCTAGACAAGCTATGATTTCAGACTTGTCGCTAAAAAACTACCCGGTACAGACCTGGCTGGGCCCCAAAAGTCGGCACGAAAACAACCCTGAAGGTATTGGCATCGTTGACGTACCCTACACTGCCACTCCAGACCCTATAACCAGCCTTGTTAAGTTCCCGTTTGTCTATGTTCCTCTGCAATTAGCAGATGACCTAAATACAATAAAAAATTCAGATTTCGAATGCCCACTGGATTTTCTACAGAAAGTCCTTCCCGCCTTTATTAGCCAAGGCTATCACGTGGTAATCAAGCCACATCCGGGGTCGCTAAGCCGCCCATATAATCTCATAGAAGAAACTAAAGCTTTAATCTACGCACGGACCTTTAACGAAAATGTCACAATTCTTGACCGTGCAGTCACTGTTACTCGCTCACTACGCTTGATATCTCAGGCAGCATATGTGTGTACGATCAACAGTTCTGTGGGATACGAAGCACTTCTTCTAGGGAAAAAGGCTTTAATACTGGGTGACGCGATGTACGATGTGGGCGGCGCACTCAAAGTCAGCCTAGATGATATTCAGAAGCTTGAGAGAGTCCCGAACAACCCGTCTTACGTTAGAAGCTTATTTAACTTTATGTCCGGGCACCTTCTAATTAATAAGGACATTGTTGGCACAGGCAAGCCAATCGTTGACATTCTGCTATTTCTGAGGGAAATGAAGAGTCAAGGTATTGCGCCAACTCAAGCATTGTACTGGCAGAACTGGGTTAATAAATTCAAGTACGGCATAAATTGGCTTGATGACGATGTCGCGGATGATGAGACTGTGCCCGAGCCTCTCGATATCTTTGGCAATCTGAAACTATTGGCCTCTAAAACCAAGACAATCAAAATAAGCAATGGCGTCGCTACCATTACTGCGCGTGAATCAGGGCGAGCAGTAGCGTGCGGCTCTGCCAAAGTTCTTGATAAGCTATTTGTTGGCAACATTGATATCATCTCGCCAGTGGACGGGAAGAAGGGTGTTACGAAAATAGAAGGTTGGGCGATAGATGACAAACTTCGCCAAGCTGCGCTTATACTGGTGATAAAAGACAACGCAGTCCTCTCCTCTCAATATGTCGTGGTTGCACGCTTGGACACTGCTGACTATCTGCGCGAGCTTGCAAACTCACCCATACGCACGTTCCCCACTAATTGCGGCTTTAGGGTAGAAGTGCCAGCCAGCATCTCAGATAAGTGCGGACATTGCATTGCCCTACTCACCTCCGACAATACTATGTTCATAGTAAATGGTAAGCTGGGCTCAATAACTAAATAAGTATTTCGAGCATTAATCCGCTGTTCAGCTCTAGCAACGTGGGAACAGCGGATTATCAGTGAATCAGCGAGATAACTGCCTCATGAACAGCCGACGCGTTAATGACGATTACACCTTGAAGGATGATGTACTGCTAACCAAATCGGGTTTTGCTTACTTAATTGGCGGCAATCACTCGGTATTAAAATATATCACTGGCGAATCAGAACCCACCGCGCAGTCGCTAGAGAACTTCAAATTCAACATTTCACGCCGCGCTTATATTTCGAAACTCGCGAAATGTAAATTTCTACACGTGATCTTTCCAGACAAGCAATCTGTTATTGATGATGAATTCCCGATCCCTATAAAGTCTAGACTTGGGGACAGATATATCGAGCACATAAAGCCGGATGGCCTTCAAGGACTTGTCTTTTACCCGGCTGATTTTCTCAAGCAGACCCTAGGACACAGAGCTTATGAAAAGCTTGATACGCATTTATCTGATTTAGGATCGCTAGTAGTGCTGGCGAGAATTCTTGACCTGCTCGGCTATCCTGCTCCCGTTGCGCTTAAAGAAATACAGGCTTGTATCAACCTGAGAAAGACTGTTACAGGCGATTTGGGTAACAAGTTCTCCCCCCCCTTGAAGCAGAATACTACAAAGCTGAATCCTGACTGGAACCACTGCAAATTTTCAAGCAACGGCTCATCGAATAACGGCCAGATTGATATCTATTTTAGCCCGGAGTCTAGTACTGATAAGAGACTACTGATCTTTGGAGACTCTTTCTTCAGGCTCATGCTCCCACACCTCTCCAAAATTTTTAGACAGGTCGTATTTCTCCGCACACCTTACTACCATGCGGAGATGGTAGAGTTGATTCGGCCGGATATCGTACTAACAGGTAATGCCGAACGTTATTTAGCCGATGTAGCATCGGACAATAACGCTCCTGCATTTCAGACGTATTCATACACCCACAACATTGCATCCAGACCCTCCTCACTTTTTCTGAATGCGTTCCGTTCCATTACTGCCCCTAGAGCTATTTCCTCGCAAAAATACTTCACACAACTATTTGATAATATGGCTCAAGAAAAGAAGATTATTGGGCCGTCACACATGGTCAGATGGGCTCAACATGTAAGCAATGGTCTTTTGAAGCAGCCAGCATCATCCGCCAACCTCATTGGTTTTGGAGGCGCGCCGGTGTGGTCTCAACGTCTACTTGAAACGGCTAGAAAAGCGTGTAATGGAGACACTAAGGTCCTATTAATGGTTGGTGACTTTCGTTTCGGAAATGACATCGCTTTGAGGGCAGATCGGGATTCTCTACCGCTGTTCTTGCCAAACGTATCGGGAATCAATGGTAAGGCGATAACTCCGGACCATGACCAGTTTATGTTCCAGAGATCATCCAGTGCTATTTTCAAATGGAATGAAATCTTTAATAATCAGATCCATTTTATCTTCTGGGATCTATTTTGTAGACAGGTGCAAGATCGATTGGCTGGACGCCATATCAAGGACAAGCAATACAGGCATCCTCACTGGAACCTCAAGGAAGTTCAAGCCTCTGTGCCTACTCCCAAGTTGATTGACCTTATGCCGTTGCTCGATCTTCCTATGCACGAGGCGATGCGACTATTCATCGACCCGAGCTCTCATCCGTCACACATTGGCTACCTCACAATAATAAATTGTTTCTATTACACCACTGATGCCCGTACAGCTTTCAACAAGGCCATCAAAGATGTTGAGAAGCTGATTCTAAATGCTGCTACTCAGCTTGTTGCGCGCAAAGGTGGTGAAATCACACTTTTTGGGCAAAGTGTCTGGCTAGATACCCTACTGCGTTATTTGGGTCAATCAGGGCTTCTAAAACTCGAAGCGGTGGGCATTCACGTTATCACCTTTAACTCGCAGATCGGCCACACTCGAAATCTGACGTCAGGCGCCGATCCTATAGCCAAGCTAAAAGTTCCGATCTATATCTCCGACGACGCGCAGGAGGGTAGAATACCTTTCCACCTCCTCCAACATTTGAATATTAATAAACTGGACTCAATGCAGCGCGTAGCATGGGAAGCCAGCTGTGCAAACCTCATCACTAAAAGAAATGAAACACCGCAATCTTTGCATAATAAAAACTATAGATTGAGCGAAGTTATGCACACGCTTGAGCTGGAGAACAGAGACATAGAACTTGGCCCATATGGGTACCCTACAATTTCTGGAATCTTGAAGTTACTCGAAAGCGTTTAATAGTTTTTGCATATCCTTCAGCAAGGTCAACGCTGGGCAGCTTGGAAATCATGGCTTTTGCTAGTTTGATCAATTACTTAAATATTGCATCAACTAGCATCGCCAGACCAGGCAGCTAACCGCAAGAGGCAGAACACTTCAGCGGACTCAAAACGGCAACTGAATTTTTGACTGACAGCCTAAAACAATTTAGTGCACTGTTTATGGATATATTTGACGTAGTCAGCGCGGGCTAGGTGATCCAAGCTAGTCCTTGCAGGTTAGCAAAATCTTTCAAATTATTATTCTTATTAAGCTCAACCACAGCGGCAGCGGAAAACTTACTCGAACAGTTTATACAACCCTACCCGCCCCCTAAACCGCACCAATAGCATGCTCTTATTGGAATAAGAAAATTAAACAATCGAACTACAAGAGATCCGGCGCGACCTCCCCGGATCCTGCACACCCGCAAAACCACTAACATATATACAGCTAACTCTGCATACATGTCTCGGGTTTCATTTACCTATGACCTGAAGAACGGCGATCTATCTTAGAGTCACGGACTGTCAATCAAAAATCTCGACGACCCCCACTATTGCCCCACTAGTCTCGGTTACCGCCAAAGCTTTAATTTTATTATTAATCATATAAGCTTCCGCCTCAGATAATTGGCCGTCCTCGTGAATAGTATGTGGCCTCTCAGACATAAAACATTGGACCGTCTCACGAATAACGCCCTCGTTTTCAAGCAGCGCTCGACGCAGATCGCCGTCGGTGACGATACCGACGAGCTTTCCCTGGTCCATGACTACAGCCATGCCAAGGCGGCTTTCAGTCATCACCATCAGGCAGTCATGAAAGCTGGTGTGAGGCGATACTGCTGGCGCAGGCGAGTGCATGACGTCTTTGACCCGGGTCAATAGCTTCCGGCCGAGGCTGCCCCCGGGATGGTACCGGGCGAAGTCCATGGCCTTGAACTGGATAGCCTCTATAAGGGCTACTGCCAATGCATCGCCCACGGCCATGGTTGCCAGTGTTGAGGTCGTCGGCGCCAAATTGTTAGGGCACACTTCGCGTTCAACGGATACATCCAGCCAGATATCGGCATGCCTGGCCAGTGTGGATGTGCCGTTGCCGGCCATCGCGATAATCTGGTTGCCGAACGACTGCAAACTCGGGATGAGTTTGATCACCTCTTCAGTCTCCCCGCTGTAGCTGATGAGTATCAGTACATCAACCGGTTTAAGCATGCCCAGGTCACCGTGGAACGCTTCTGCTGGGTGCAGAAAGAAACTCGGAGTGCCGGTCGAGGCAAAGGTGGCCACAATCTTTTTACCAATGAGTCCGGACTTCCCCATACCACAGACCACGACACGGCCCTTGCAACCGAGTATCAACTCAATCGCGCGTTGAAATTCCTCGCCTAAACGGTCTGCAATGGCACTCACCGCAGTAGCTTGAGCCCGCAGTGCTTCTTTGGCGATCTGAAGGTGATTCATATTCTTCCGTAATGAATTGATTGATGCGTAAGCGGGCATGGTACGGTCTAAAACGGCCCTGTGCAAAGAATGCCCAGTGACTGGGTTGTGGCTGTGGGTACGCCATCAGTTGAAAACGTCCGCCTTGATCTTGTCCATCAGGTACACCGAGCGGTGCTTGCTGAGATGGCCAAAGTCGACCACAGAGAGATCGGTGACGTCGTCGCCAAGACGACTCAAGCAGGCTTGCGCCTTGCAAAAAACGTCCAAGGCAGAGATATAGGATGCGCCGATGGCGGGAACGCGCGTTTTGAAGAAACTGTCCCACGCCATGACTTGTGGGTTCAGCCCATACTCCATTTACTCCGGGGGCAACTGCTTGTATTGCGTCCAATAGTCCAGGACCTTGTCGCTCAGATTGCCATTCCAACGCGATACCGGGCCAATCACAACCACCTTGGTCAATGGCGATGCTGCAGTTATTTTCGCCACCATATCGCCAAGCAGTGCCAATGCGTGGTTGTGCTCGCGAGGCGCATTGCTGCCAAATACCAGCCAACTCAACACCACATCCGGCTTATACATCGCTACTGCAGCCAGCCGATCATTATTCGCCTCGACAACCGGCTTGCCATCATCGGTATTGCCCGAGACGGCGAAGAACGGTGGCCCGTTACCGTCCGTCATTTGCGCTATGCCATACTCCGGATAACGGTCATCACGGACTTTCAGCACCCTTGGTAAAGGGCTGCGGCATACGAATCACCCCAGATGAAGATCATCTTGCGTCCAGGTTCGATGCACTGCGCAAAGCTCGCATCTTTGGGTACCGAATGACAAACCCTTAGCGGATATTCTGCTTGAGATCGAAATATTCGTAGACGTTGGTAATGGCCGACAGCGCTTTGATTTCGTCTGCAATCCGGTAATGGGCGCCGTTGCTTTTAGCAATGGTATACCCGCTGACGACTACCAGAAAGAAGGTGCTTATGGCCAGTGGCCGTCGTGTTTTGGAGTGCCATCTGCCAAGCGTGCCCACGGCAGCCGCTCGGCGTTTGCTTGACTGCTCCACCGTCCAGTAGGAGGCCGAGCCCAGCCCAAATGACAATGCGATGCATCCCACAATTGCCCATGGTTGGTCGGACAGCCCATGCTTGTAGAGATAAACGCAAACCGGCCAATGCCAGAGGTGGGTTGAATAGGATGTCTTGCCTAGCCATGCGACCAGGCGGTTGGTGGTCGGCCAGGTTCCTGTATAACCCGCGACAATGACAAGGCAGGTGCCGGCGACAGACAGCAGCGCCCACTGCCCTGGCCACGGCGTCGTGCTATCGAGCACAAACAACGACAAGATGATCAGCCCCAGCCCCGTCAGCGCCAACACTGCTTTATTCCGGCCCCGCAGCTCCAGCGGATAGAGGTACACAACACCGCCAATTAGCATTTCCCATGCGCGTGACGGCAGCATGAAGTAAGCAAAGCTCTGTGCGCGGTAGGACAACCACGTTGCCAGCGCAAACGAGAGACACATCAGTGCCACGATCGCCAGTCGGCCCGAACGGCCGCCAACCGCCTTCAGCAACGCCATGATCAGCAGCGGATAAAGCAGATAAAACTGCCACTCGACCGACAGCGACCATGTGTGCAGCAACCACTTCAAGTGCGAGGCCGAGTCGAAATAACCAGACTTGCTGTAGAACACCAGGTTCGAGGTAAAGGTGAGCGCGCCTGCGACATGCGTTCCGAGCTGCTTGTAATCACCTGGCAGGAGGTTGAAATAAGCCCAGACCAGCATGGCTGCGCACAGCACCAACAATGCTGGAATCAGCGTAAGCGCTCCATGAACCCCACATTCAAAGTCACCACCTGATCCCAGACGCGGTGCCCCATATTTCTCTACCTGCGGAACATAAATAGCTCACCTACCATTTTGCTGGCATAAGAATGCCAATGTTTGGCTATTTCAGTGGCACAAAAATGCCAAAGTTTGGTTATTTCAATGGCACAAAAATGCCACGGAAATGCAGAAGTAAGCCCTATCTATGCTCATGTGAGCCAGTTTTGACCTGTACCGGGGGTAGGACTATTTTTGTACCGGGGGTAGAATTTTCTGTTTTTACAGGACTTTGGAGGCCCAAAAAACGTACCGAATCTATTACGTGCATGGTGGATTTGGCGGTACAGCAAAGCATATCGAAAGGTCTCGATAGCGTGCGATCCAACCAACCACGATAGGGTCAGGCTTAACGTCGTATCTCTGGCGAACAGTTCCACGGCAGCAGTGCTTCATAGTCCGTCACCGACTGCGCATGTGGTAACTGCTCCAGTACGTGGCGTAGCCACGTATAAGGCTCTTGGCCGTTGACCTTGGCGGTCTCCACCAGACTGTATATCTGAGCACTGGCGGTAGCGCCTTTGGGCGTGTCGCTGAACAGCCACGCCTTACGACCGATAACGAACGGTTTTATCGCCCTTTCGGCCGCATTGTTGTCGATAGGTAAAAAACCGGCTTGTACATAACGCTCCAGCCGGCTCCAGTTGCTGGCCAGATAATTAATGGCCTTACCCAGCACACTTTGTGGCGTGACTTGCGGCTGCGTTTTTTCCAACCAGCCTTTCAACTGAGCCAGGATCGGAACGCTCTTTTGCTGACGGCCGATTAAACGCTGTTCATCATCGCTGTCCTTGAGCTCGCGCTCGATGCCATACAGCTTGTTGATCATTGTTAGGGCGATATCGGCACGTCCCGTCTTGCCCTTCGGCTGCACTTTCTGAGCCTCGACAAACTTGCGGCGCGCATGGGCCATGCAGGCCAGCCGTTCAACCCCCGGTTGCAACGCCAAGGCGTTATAGCCCGCGTAATCATCGGTCATCACATAGCCGCGATAACTTTCCAGCAGACGCAACGGAACCTCCCGCGCACGGCTGGACGTGTACTCGAACAACACGACTTTGCGAT
>Ga0302173_10001540_pt1 | contig 11469 bp, 14 predicted proteins | sample I_Fen_N3_1_FD_198785 | JGI IMG/M metagenome (GOLD analysis project Ga0302173, IMG submission 198785) | Peat permafrost microbial communities from Stordalen Mire near Abisko, Sweden - I_Fen_N3_1 | ecosystem: Environmental > Terrestrial > Soil > Wetlands > Permafrost | place: Sweden: Abisko... | reverse complement strand
CTAAGAAAATTCCAAGAGAATACCCAACAGAAATTACAGCTGCTGCTATTAAAATACCTTTTGGAAAAGTCTTTTCTGGATTTTCAGTTTCATCTACAAGACCACTAACAGCTTCAATACCACCATACGCAAATAATGCAAAAACTAAAAATGATAACATTGAAATAGTACTTTGATATGTTGGATTTGGTGAATTAACAAAAGACATAACTGATGTAATTGGTTCTTTAAATTGTCCTTTGTTTAATATAAGTACTATAACAGCTCCTATTAAAAGAACTATATTTAATAGTGCAACGGCAATTCCACCAACAGATGTTATTTTAGTTATCTTATTTATTCCTCTTTTAGATATAGCAAACGTTGTGCATACCCATATAACTCCAAGTATTCCAAGAACCTGCGTAGAACCTAATCCTAGTATCCCCCAATTTGAAGTAGTATCAACTCCAAACACTGTATTTGATAATGGTATCCAAATAACTGAGCAGATATTTACCATCCACACTACATAAGATGCATACCACATAAAAACACCTATAAATGCAAACTTAGGTCCTACTGATTTTTCCATCCATGAATATATTCCACCTTTTTCTTCTTTGAATGCAGACCCAAATTCAGCCATCATAAATGCAAATGGTATAAAATATGTTATTCCTCCTAAAATAAACCACGGAATTGCACCATATCCCATAAGATAAAATGATCTTGGCATATTAGCAAAACCAAAAACTGATGTAAAGATCATTAGAATTAATGTTATTAATGTTAATTTCTTTTGTTTATCCTTTTTATTCATTATCTTTCTCCTTAAGCTTCTTATTTTATGCTCTAAAATTAAGTTATAATTTCTTTTATTATTATTTGCAATTGTTACATAATATATTATTCATTCTACACTTTATTATTAGGGTAATTTAATTTTTAAGGTTTAATAATTTAATATTTTTCTTATATGTCTTAATTTACAATTATAATGTTCACTTTTCACAAATAATAAATACGTTTTCATATTACTATTTTTTTATAATCAATTCAAATTTATTCTATTTCCATTTTGTTAATGAAACCAATATATTCCTTAACAGTTCCTTAAATATTTCTCTATTTAAAATCTAATTGGGATATTATATTTATTTTCTTTGAAATTAGCATAATAAATTTACGATGAAAATTAACATATCTAAGGCTAGGAATTTTAATATTCCTAGCCTTAGATATTAGCTATTAAATAAACAACTATATTTATGGCACATTAGTAGGATCTTGAATTAAAGTAACAAAATAATAATCATGATCATGTCCATCATTATTTGTTGTTTCACCTTTAATTAAATGAATGTGCTTTCCACCTGGAAGAGCAAGTGCCGGACCAGTTATAGCACAAACCTTATGGAAATGATCATTAAAAGTATCTGTAAATTCCTCAACTTTGTGTACATGAGACCTTCCACATATAATTGGAGGACCAGTCACACCAGCAATACGATGATTATGACATTGACGAGCTTCATCGCTCTCATAATCTGTACTTGATAAAAATTCATGGTCATGATTTCTCACTCTAATTCCAGTGGTTGCTTGGACACTATTAGTATTACATTCCATTATTTTCTCCTCCTCTGTTTTTTAGATACTTTATTTTATGTTCATTTACATAGTTGTGTGAGTAAAACAAAAATGCCCCTGAAGATTTTAATCAACAAAAAAATACTTAAAGGTAATGAATATTTTTATCAATTACCTTTAAGTATTTTTTAATTTTAAATGTTTGGTTATATATCTAATTTATCTAGAGCATGAACTTAAGATAATATTTCGTAACTTTCTAGTGAGCGTCGTAGTACCTGCATCAGTCTTTTGCATCATGAATAAGAATGTTAAATCTTCTTTTGGACAATTGCAGAAATATGCACCAAGCCAACCATCCCATCCATACTCTCCAAGACTTCCTAAATCCCCAGCCTTACTGCAGTCTGTCATTACACGCATAAAGTTCCCATAACTATGTCCAGATAAAGTAAGCCAAAGATCAAAACTTTTCTGCTGAATAGTATTTAAAGTTCCTGACGTTAGATATTTGACTGTGTGAGGTCGTAAAATCTGAACACCACCCAAACTTCCGTTATTCATAAGCATCCTAGTAAATTTTGCATAATCATCTATAGTAGAAACTAGACCAGCTCCTCCAGATTCAAATGCTGGGTCTCTATCCATCTGATGAATTATGCCTAAATTGTTTCCCGTATAGATTTCTAAATCTCCATTGTTATTATCCCCATAAGTTTTTACAAGACGACTTCTTTTTTCTTCTGGTAACCAAAATCCAGTATCTTTCATGCCTAGTGGTTCAAATAATTCTTCTTTTAAAAATTCTCCAAACCTTCTACCACTAACTACTTCAATAACAGCCCCCAATACATCAGCAGAAGTACCATATTCCCAGGAAGTTCCCGGCTGAAAAGCTAGAGCACATCTTCCCAATTTGTTCATAGCTTCTATAGTACTTATTGGTGAATCACTGAATAGCCTACTATCTATCTCCTGAAATAAAGCTCCTGTATCCTTACCAGCTTTTTTAGTTCCACCATATACCAGTCCTGATGTCATAGAAAGTAAATCCTTAAGTGTTACTTCCCTTTCTGTAGGAACCAAACTGTCACCATTATCAACCATTTGATCTTTAAATCCAGGTAGATATTTGCTTACTGGTTCATATAAATCAATTTCCCCACGCTCTAAAAGTATCATAAGCGCAGTTGCTGTTAATGGCTTACTCATAGAATATAATCTAAAAATAGAATCTCTTTTGATTCCAAGTCCAGCTTCTCTATCAGATAAACCATCTTCATGATAAAAAATTTCTTTTCCATTTTTTATTATCATTAAATTTCCACCAGCTAGAAAATTATTATCTATATTATCTTTTAGTATTTTTTTAATCTGGTTTATTTCGATTTTACCTAACATTTTGATTCGCCTCTCTTAATTTGCTTGTATTTTTTAGCTTAATTTTTTTGTTATTTTACTTTGTTAAGTCTACAGGTTTAAATAAAAAATACACTATAATATAGAACACATGTCTGATAGTTCTATATTATAGTGTAACAATACCATTATCCTATCCAAACTCCTTTGCTATTAAAATAATATCCATTAATGGTTTCATTGCTAGCCATTTCTCCGCTGTCTTTAAAGCAGTACCAGTTTCCATCTTGTGCATTAAACCAGCCTGTTTGCATTCTTCTGTCTGGGTTTAAGTAATACCATTTACCGCCTACTTGCTGCCATCCGGTTATAGCTTTTCCATATTTACTTAAATTCCAAGTCCCATCTGAATTTTGATTCCATGTAAAATCTCCATCTGTATTTTGTATATCTGAAGCTTGAGCTGTAAATGGAAAAATGTACCTTTCACCATAATCCTTAGATAAAAATACTGTTGCTGATACAAAACCAGTTTTTTTATCTACACTTGCATAACTATCTCCTACATAAAGTATTCCATAACCTGAAAGTTCATATTGTAATGCTTTATTAAATTCACCCCATGACATATTTGATTTAAAGTTGTATGTAGAAATAAATTCTAGAGCTTTTGCCTTTGCACTTGCAAATTTTTGTACGTCTCCAACATCATTACTTGCTGCTATTAGATCTCTAATAGCTCTTTCATATGCTGTCTTATTTCCATCTTCATCTTCTACTACAAGCATAAATGCATATGTTGAATCATCCCTAAGCCCTGTTGCATTCCACTCTCCAAGATCTAAAGTTCCACCTGAATTTAATAATTTAGCACTCTTTTCCCAATCGCTTATATTTGTACCATAATTTGAATTTTCAGCCCTGTACAAATAATATCTTAATTGGTTTTGTGGTGTTTTATCATCTGTCGCTTTTTGCCAGCTAAGCATTTCTCCATAATCTGAGTCACTCTGTAAAATTGTCCTCTTACCTAATATTGGTGATCCACTATTAGAATTTACAACTGTATTACTTACCACCGTACTACTTACTACATTATTATTTACTATATTATTTTCAACATTGTTACCTGCAACATTATTGCTTACCGCTTTGATGTTTGGACTTTCTAATTCATATGCCGCTTTATTCCCATCCTCATCTTCTACTACAAGCATATAAGTATAAACTGAACTTTTCTTCAATCCAGTTACATTCCATTCGCTAATATCTAGCGTTCCACTATTATTTAATAACTTTGCATTCGTCTCCCACTTACCTATGCTTGAACCATAATTTTGGTTTTCTGCTTCATATAAATAATATCTTAATTTATTTTGTGGTGTTTTATCATCTTTAGCTTTTTCCCATGTAAGCTTTATACTTGACCCCATATCCATCCATGTCAAAAGTTTTTTACCAATCACTGGTACACCACTATCCGCATATGCACTTAAAGGCATAATTACAGTGGGTAACACATTCGTCAATGTAGTTAGACCTAAAGTTAAGACTAATTTCTTTTTTAATTTTTTACTTATCACTCAAAATCCCCCTTTAATTTATCACAACTCATCGTTGGGTATTAATTTTGTGTATCAATTACTAATAAACCATCTTAATCTCCTTTTCAATTACTATTTTTATTACTCAACTTTAAATTGGAATTTGTCATTATGATGAATAAATCGTATTTGCTTGACGAATGAAAGATCCATACTCTTTCTTTAATTCCATAAACGCATTCATAACCTCAATTGGCACGTCTACATGTGTAATGTAATTTTTACCATTTGGTCCATATCCTTCGGCATTATCTGAAAGTCGTGGAATCTCTCCCATCAATAGTGTAATATATCTTTCCATGTTCCACATTCCCCAAATATCATGTTTGAACTCTAATTCATTATCTCGTACAATCACTTCTGCATCATAAACCGCATAATTAATTATTATATTATCTTGCAAAATATATTTTCGAAGTCCTGCCTCCATACGATGTTGCATAGTTGCATCTTGAGAAAGAATGATGCTTTTAAAAGGTACATTATTTTCTTTCAACAAGTCTAATAAATATGTTATATTGTTGCCACAATTTGTGGATTTACATTCCAAAAAATCTGGTTCCAGATTATATTTGTACTTCAAATATGCTGCAAACACTTTTGCTTCTGGCAGTCCATTAGTTTCAATTTCTGGAAATTCATTATGAATTTTCACTCGCAAAGTTTCTGTTGTATGTCCTGCTCCACCAACAATGACATATTTCTTTGCAATCCCATTTTTCATTGCTTCTGCTAAAATATCTCCACCTGTCAAAATACTTCCACCAAAAAGAACCATAACATCAACATGTTCCAAACCATATTTTACTTTTAATTCATTTGGAGTCAACACAGAGACGTCTCTTTTTCCACAGAATCTACTCAATATATTAACACTTTCTGCTATTTTATCTTTCATATTCTCCTCCACAAATTACTATTTATAACACTTAACTTTAACTTAAAACTTGTCTCCTTTTAAAATAATATGATGAATATTCTATCCCATCATGACCAATCAACTTGTTTTCAGTTAGTGAAAAGTCTAATTCTTTTAAAGCCTTTGTTCTTTCACTTGCAATAGGAAGTGCTTTTGTTGCTATCATATTACATTCAAACAATGTATAAGTTTTATCAATAATCAATAGCCTCCTTCATTCTATCACGTGTATTATAGTAAAAATCATCTCCACCACAATTATCGCTATTAAACAAAGGAACCGCTTTTTTATCAGAATATACTTTTAACAAATCATCACAATCATTTATGGAAATAAATCTTAAATTAAATTGTCTATTTTCAAATTCAGGGCAGCTTAAATATACATTATCCACATTTATTCTCCTTTTCAAATTACTATATAATACTCAACTTTAAATTGGAAATTATCACTCTAACATAAGGGAATTTTTTACAATTTCTAAATTATATTTTAAATCATCTTCACCATTTACAATAATTTGTTTACATTTTAATAACTTTTGCCACTGATTATGTTTTGACTTACTTCTCATATCAATATCTCCTGTATCATAAGCAGCCGCCCATTCAATAAATTCCACATGATTTTGATACATGTCTCCACCTATCTCAATACGTGAACCAAAATGTTTCTTTTCTCTTTCCCTTAGACGCTCGATGCGAACATTTTTATCTGTTACCACGCGAACTACCAATGTGAAATATGGAATTAAATCATCTCCCCAATCCACAAGTGAACCAGAAATAACAACTTTATCTAAATGTAAAATATCTTTCTTTATCATTTGAAGTCGCTCTGCTATTTCTCTTTTTTTTGTGTACTTAGATTCGTTGGAATCCAGAAATAGTCATCTGTATCCATAAAAGTATATCCAAGTTGCTCTGATATGAATATACCTAATGTAGATGTTCCCGAACCTGATGCTCCATATATGTGAATTACACTTTTATACATATTTTCCTCCCTTACAAGTTACTATTTATATTACTCAACCTTAAATTCAAATTTGCAGCCAATGTCTTCACTCATTAAATTCACCATCTTTTGGTATATATTTACCTGTAATCTCTATGACATTACCATCTGGGTCTGCGACTTGAAAATAATAGTATGGCATTACGTTATTTACATATTTAACCTTAGTCACTAAATCGCTTATATTTAGATTTATTATTCTTTCTCGCTCTTTTTCTAAATCTTCAACCCAAAAATTTAATACAAACTTATTGGTATTTTGTGCCTCTGCTATAGCAACAAGGTTATCAAATTTCTCAATATATTGACCCTTATGTATTGTTAATTCAGGATTTTGATTATCAAAATAATACCGATAGGTGAACCACCGCTTTTACCACCAAAGGTGGCAGTCAGAGTAGCCTTTCCCCCGGTTCACACCGTACGTGATAGTTTCCCATCATACGGCGTTCCATCTATACAGTTATTTTTGTATGTGAATTTCCAAGTCTTTCCCTAAATTTTTCTATTTTCTTGCGTATTCCCGCTTCTAGGTGGCTAATATTCGCAGTTGCATTTTTGACTAATTCAAAACAATCTTTGTCCATTGATGCAAGATTAGATACTTTATTTAATTTATTTATTGGCAAGTGTGGATTTATTCTATGCGTATACAATATGCCTGTATACATCCATTTCCCACAACACCTGCATTTTAATTTGTCACGGTTTAATGCGTAGGCACGGTTCATATAGTATTCAAAATTGTAGTTTTTATCAGTTAAACCATAGCCTATTAGCATAGATGCCTTTTCAGTTAATATTTCATCTAATCTTGCATTTCTGCGTTTTTTCTTTGTTCGTTTGAAATATATTTGACGACCTACTTCTGTAAATGGATTTTCTTTTTGATTTTTCTGAAAAATTCTTTCCCACTTACAAAATGCTAAATTCGTCACTCCTATATAAATGTCTCCATATTTTATTGAAGGAATTTTCTGTTTGTAATCCATATGAACATTACTGAGATTTTGAGTTTCATTTGCAGGTATCCATGTGCCCTTATATTTTCTTAATCGTCCACTAGCAACCGTTGATATTCTATGAGCAAACTTTTGCATAGTTACATTTACCCATGAACAATTACTATAATAGTTTATTAATCCCCGTATTTTGCTATTAGTCAAATTGATATTATGTATAACCTGCTCCTTGCTAGAATGCACATGTATGTTCTTAATTTCTTCACATATAGAGTCAACTTTAGATTTCAACCGATTCCGGTCGGGCATTGTTCTTGTTATATAGCCTTTCTTTGCTTTGCCTTTAACCACTTTGTATTCGTATCCTAGAAAATGTATATAATTCTTACGTATATCAGTTATTAACGTTTTTTCCTTTGATAGGTTTAGTTTCATATCATTATATAAGAATTCCTGTATTTTATTTTTCAAAAATTCAGCATGTTCCCTGCTATTTGTTATTACACAAACTTGATACCTGCATATCTTACCAGATATGCAGGTATCAAGTTTGTTCTTTCTCGTAATGCAGACATCTTTCCCCATTGGATAGAGTAATTAAATTGGGTAGATTTGTTCTCCCATTGATTAGACAACCACTCATCAAACATATCCATATAAGCATTAGCCAGTAACGGAGAAATTATCGAACCCTGTTGTGTACCATCTTCATTAATCTCACATTCACCAACAATACCTGCTCTAAGCATAGCTTTAATGATTTGTAGTATTCGCCTATCTTTAATTCCCATATGATATAAGCGTTTGATTAATATACCATGATTTATTTTATCAAAGCATTTACTTATATCCCCTTCTACCACCCAATAATATCCTGTTTTATGAACTAAATCAGTCAATCGTTGCGTTGCCATTTGTGCATCTCTCATAGGTCTAAACCCATATGAGTGATTAAAAAATTGCGCCTCAAGAATTGGTTCTAGCACTATTCTTATGCACTCTTGTACAATTCTATCTCTTATAGAAGGTATACCCAATGGTCGTTTTTCAGTTTTCCCGGTTTGTTAATATACTCCCGTCTAATTTTTTGTGGAGTAAACTTTACAAATGCACTTTGAATATCTTCTATAACCCATTCATAGGTTTTTTCTAAATAATCCTTTTGCATTGTCTTTGAATCAATCCCAGGTGTCTTACTACCTTTATTAGACTTAATATTGTGTATTGCAGTAACTATTGTTATTTGGGATGCCATGATTTCAACTAAGCCCTTAATAGATGGTCTTTTACCTTCTAATTTCGCTAATTTCGAAATATTATATAATCTATCTAGTATTTTCCGCAATTCTGTTTCAGATTCTAGGTAGTCAAATTTTTGTGCCACTCTCACCGCCTCCTTTGGATTTGGTATTTATGGTTTTAGTCAGGTTTGCCTACGGCTTCCTTGACAGACTGGTCACATACTTTACTGTACAAACTATGCCCCTTCGCTCAGCCACCATTACAGAAGCTTCATCACTACTACGGGCTGCTGCCCTGCAATTTCATCAATCATTTCCTATTGATTAGGACTGGTATACCACCCATTACGTTTTTGAACGCATCCTATTACAGTTCCCTTGTTCCCATCACTTTAGCTTTACATAACAGTTTTAGCTCCACCCTTTAACCCGACTGCCACTTTTAATCAGTGTGATTCTAATATTAAAAGCCTTCAACCTTTACGGTTTTCAGTTGAATTCCACCGCAGTATATGTAATTCAACGACAGCACCCCACATGGGGGCGAGTTTCTTCTTATTTGAAACCCTATAATTTACGAGCCGTACTTTCGGATATTCGTCAGCCTATAAGACATTCTAAGCATGACTGTTTTTTAGCTTCCAGCGTACTTGCTATCATCACAGATAACATTTTCCGCACCTTCACCGAGCTTCGCACATCAAACATGGTACTGTTTGGGCACGTCGGAGTATTAGAAGTTTTGTCACCCTTCACACAGGGTCATGTAGGTACTTCCCCTACCAATTCAAATGATGAGTTCTAAAAAAAAATTTTCTTTAGTAGTCCGATTTTATTATATATTTCTATATAGATTGTTCGGAAACAAGGCGCACACCGTTCATTATAGATATATTATGCCCCTCAAATTTGAACTGAGCAAAGCGTTCCATATTCGTTGAAGCTACTTTCAGCTCAAGTAATTTTACATAAAAACTTACTGACTTATTAAAATCTCTAACTATTAAATAAATTGAACCTAAATGCATTTTATTCCTCCATCACACATAAATAATCTCTCTTATTATACAACAATTTTCATTAATTTACTTATAATTCCTTTAGGCGCAATCTAAATTTATAAAATAATCAATCAACTATGCTTTTCTATAAACAAAGTTTTATAGGAATATTTATAAATAGTTTTTTATTAAAATATATTTATATGTTTAAACTCTTTTACATTATTATGCTATATTTTCTACCATAATATATTTATTTTTCCTATAGTATCTCTATAATTTCCTTTCTTCAAATCAAAAATAGCTAATTTAAAAGCTACCTAATTTTATTTTTAGGTAGCCTTTAAATTTAGAGTTTTTATATTAGCATAATTTTTGGTTAAAAATATTATCTAGATTAAATTTCTTAACCCTTTCTCTAATTTCATTTATATCAGTGGTATAAAGATTAAGTTCTTTCATCCTATCAAAATATACTGATCCTGCAAAAGTATATCTATCTTTTCTTCCCTCTCTAGTGCTTGATTTTTCATTTGCATAAATTATTAAATCACCGATAGCAAGAGATGAAGGGAGTATTAAAAGTGGCATTCCCATAGCTAATCTTACAGCGTTATGTCCAGCTAAAGTTCCAGTGCAAATTGCTTCTGTATGACCAACAAATAAACCACTTTTTTCACCAGCGCAAAACAAGTTGTCTACACCTGTAACTTTTAAATCATTAGTTCTTGGTGCTACAGATAAATATCTAATTGAATTTCCTTTACTACCTGCGTATGGATCAACATATTTTGCATTTTCCAAGCCTTTAATTTTTCTTAATTTATGCAATGGATAATAGGTAGTCATTAGCTTGGCATGTCCAGTATCAAGAAGAATTATATTTTCTGCAAACTCCTTCAAAGCATATTGTTGGCAAACCTTAGTAGTTAGCTTATCATAATTCACATCTTCTGAAGAAATTTTTAAAATAACAACACCTTTAGTATCTAATTCAGTTCTTATTTCTTCTGATAAACTTTCTTTGGCTAATTTACATGAGCCAGAAAAGGCGCCTAATATATCATCACCTCTTTCACCTTGAAGATCAGATACACCACATCTTTCACTAATACTAATTCTAGGTCCAAAAGATGGACATCTTAAGACACACATAGAACATCCATTTCCATAACGCAAACAATTACCCATAGGTCCTGTAGTACCAGTAGTTTCTATAAATACATCTCCATCTATATAAGTGCCATCACTAAGATATACTCCTTTGATTTTTTGCCCATCAAGATTTATATCGCTTACTCTACTTTCCATCATGATATTTATATCTAAAGATTTTAAATATTTACTAACTTCCCCCTCAATCATATTCACATTATAAAGTGTTGCGTGTTTATGCCCAGGGAAATCTATATTTGTATGAACTGAAACCCTATCTGTAATTTCTATTAATTCACCACAACCTAGGGCTATTAATTCTTCTGAGGCAGTATAGCGACCATTATTACGCATTATACCACCTACATTACCAAGCCCAAGCAATAAATCTGTTTTTTCTATTATAGTAACATCAGCTCCAGCTTTTTTGCTTGAAATTGCAGCAGCACATCCAGACCAACCTCCACCAATAATAACAACTTTCATATAAATCTTCTCCCTTCAAAAATAATCCTTGGATCAGCCTGTTCTTTGCAGAATCTTTTGACTCTATGACCTGAAAACCTTGATGTACATGCTCCACAAATACCTTCTCCACAGCACATTTTAAAGTTATTGCAACAAGAAAGGGAGACATC
>Ga0302173_10001535_pt1 | contig 11491 bp, 11 predicted proteins | sample I_Fen_N3_1_FD_198785 | JGI IMG/M metagenome (GOLD analysis project Ga0302173, IMG submission 198785) | Peat permafrost microbial communities from Stordalen Mire near Abisko, Sweden - I_Fen_N3_1 | ecosystem: Environmental > Terrestrial > Soil > Wetlands > Permafrost | place: Sweden: Abisko... | reverse complement strand
CGATTCACAATAAATTGATCTGCTCTATCCATACGTTTTCGCTTAATTAGCTGCGCTATAATTGAAATACTTATCTCTTCTGGTGTCGCTGAGCCAATTGATAGTCCTATCGGAGTGCACACTCTTTCTAATCTAGCTTCGTCAAACCCTTCAAAAGACAATTCCTGTTTGACAATTTCAACTCTTCTTCTGGAGCCAATCATTCCGACATAAATTGTTTCCGGTTGGTTCAGTATTTGTCTCAAACAATCTGCATCATGCCTATGCCCTCTTGTAATAATCACAATATAATCATTTCTCGTGATTTTTATCTGATCAAAGCAAGCAGTGAAGCTTTCGCACAACACCTTTTCGGCGGTTGGAAATCTTGGTACATTTGCAAAAGAGGGTCTGTCATCAACGACTGTAACCTGAAATCCCACTCTTGATGCGATTTCAACCAATGGAAGTGCAATATGTCCGCCTCCTAGCACAATCAATCGTTCTTTTGGAAAAAAAGGTTCTATTAATGTAAATCGTTTGTTTTCTTTATCTGCATTATTGGTTATGCATGCGGGCTTTCCTTCTTTGAGTGCCTCTTGAAAAAGTTGATTATCTTCTTGAATCAATTCAGATTCATTTATAAGCCTACGTTCCAATATATCTGTATTTCCTTTTTTGTCTAAGGAAAGTGTTGTCGCTAGTAAAATAGTTTTATTTTGTTTTACTAAATTCTGAATCGTCTGATATATATTGCCCATAACAATTATCAACTCCTTCCACAGTCACCATTATCACCTTTAAGTACTGCAAGACCATGTTCTAACGTATCAATAATATATGTAAGACTTTCTCTTACTGCTTTTTCGCTTCCTGGAAGATTAACGATTAAAGTCCGCTTTCTAATGCCGGCGATTCCCCTACCAAGCATTGCTCTCTTAGTAATCTGCAAACTATAACTTCTAATGGCTTCTGCAATCCCAGGTATTTCCTTCTCAATCACTTCTTTTGTTGCCTCAGGCGTCACATCCCTTGGGGAGCATCCAGTACCTCCAGTTGTAAGAATTAGATCGCATATATCTTCATCTGCTAGCGACTTCATTTTTTCTGATAGCAACTTTTGATCATCTGGAAGGATCACATAATCCGTTACTAAATAATTGTTTTTTTTAACAATTTCAATAATAGCAGGACCACTTGTATCTATTCTTTTCTTCATATAACCTTTATCACTTGCAGTGATTACCGCTACTCGATACTGATATTTAGTTTGTGACATACATATCATCTCCCACCTTGATTTCTCCTCCATGTAATACAACCGCAAATACACCTTCTCTTGGCATAATGCAGTCACCCACCTGACGAAATATTTCACATTCGCTATGGCAAAGTTTTCCTATTTGCGTAATTTCAAGTACTACATCATTACACTGAAATTTTGTACCTATTGGATAGATTTTAAAATCGAATCCCTCTACAAGCAAATTTTCGCCAAATGCGCCGTCGCCTACATTTGCTCCTCTCGCCCTGAATTCTTCTACTCTTTCATAAGATAAGAGGCTAATCTGTCGATGCCAATTACCAGCATGAGCATCTTTTTCCAAGCCGAAATTTTCAATGAATTTTCCTCTATTGATGTTGACCTTTGCAGTTCCTTTTTTTTCACTGATGCATACTGCTTTTATCAATCCAATTTTTTTATTTTCTGATTCTTTATTTTCTGTTTTTATATTTTCTGCTTCTATCTTTTCTGATTTTATAGCTTCAAGTTTTATAATTTCTGCTTCCATTTGCATCAGCCTCCAATCTGCACCATGTTTTTCATTTCAACTTTGTCTGATTCTTTTTCGTAAAAGCAATGTGCTTTCGGTTTTTCATATATTGCTTGTTTCATTACGTTTATCAATAAATCCTGATTGCCATTTCTAAGGACATCTTTTAATGAAACGCCCTGATCATAATTAAGGCATAATTTCAAATTACCATCTGCACTTAATCTGATACGATTACACGCACTACAAAACTTATGTGAAACAGCACTCACGAAACCAATTTTCCCTATAAAATTATCGAATTCATAATAAATTGCTGGACCATTTCCAGCAAAATTGGAGAGATTAACATCATTTTCGAACATATTTTTTATTCTTTGAAGAATATTTTCATTACTATAGGTGTCATACTTTTTACCAAATCCCAAAGGCATCATTTCAATAAAACGGATATCAATCGGATATTGCTTTGCAATCATTGCAAATCCAAACAATTCTTCCTCTGTCATATCTTTTCTTGCGACGCAGTTTAGTTTAATGTGTATACCAATATCTCTAGCTTTTCTAATTCCTTGTATTATCTGAATAAATTGATCTCTTCTTGTAATTGCAGTATATTTCTTTCTTGTAAGTTTAGGAACATTAATATTAATACTATCAATACCCGACTCTTTTAACTCATCCGCAAACTGTTCAAGTAATACACCGTTTGTGGTTAATGTAACCTGTTTTATACCATCTATATTTTTAATTTTTTTAATTAATTTCGTGATATCTTCTCTTAATAAAGGTTCTCCACCTGTTATTTTTATAGTATTAATACCAATACTGACTCCTACTCTTACGATTGTCTCAATTTCCTCAAATGTAAGAAGCTCTGCTTTATCAATACAAGGAATTCCTTCCTCTGGCATACAATAACAACATCTAAGGTTGCATTGATCCGTAACCGAAATTCTCATATAGTTAATTTCTCGATTCCATCTATCTTTCATCTAAATCACCTCGTAGGTCCCACTCTTTCCACCTGTTTTTTTAAGAAGATAAATCTGCTCGATTATCATCCCTTTATCAATTGCCTTACACATATCATAAATTGTAAGAAGTGCAACTGTTGCTCCGGTGAGGGCTTCCATTTCAACGCCTGTTTTACCCTCAAGCTTTGCGGTACAGCGTACTCTAATAATATTCTTTTCTATATCTAATTCAAAATCGATTGAACTATTTGTTAGCATTAAAGGATGGCACAAAGGAATCAAATCTCCTGTACGCTTCGTTGCCATAATTCCAGCAATTCTAGCCACACTTAATACATCACCTTTTTCTATCGTTTTATTCTTTATTTTTTCCATAACAATTGAACTGACCTGGATACTTCCTATTGCAATTGCTTCTCTTTTCGTTAATACTTTATCTGTTACATCTACCATAATCGCATTGCCAAACTCATCAAAATGTGAAAAATCTTGTCCCATTTTTTCTCCATTCCTGTTCTTGCTCTTGCAAGAACAAATATCAAGTTTGTGCCTAGGCACAAATCTTATGATTAAAAGATTTCTTTTAATCGTTTCTTCTTATCTTAAAACAAATCAAATCACTTACCAAACCCACAATTAGGAAATGTACAAATCTCACAATCAAGACATAAACCGCCATGCCCGAGACTTGAAAGCCATTCTTTCGTTACCGGCTCATCTGACATAACCCTTGGTAAAACCAAATCAAATATAGTACGTTTGGAATACATTACACACCCTGGCAATCCCATGATTGGTACATTTTCTTTTGTATATGCCATTAAAAACATGGCTCCTGGAAGTACAGGTGCCCCATAGGAAATAATTTCAGCTCCTGTGTTTATAATTGCAGTTGGCGTCGTATCATCAGGATCCACACTCATTCCTCCGGTGCATATCACCATGTTTGCGCCTTCACTCATAAACGTATTGATTCCAGCGGAAATCTCCTCTGGATTATCCCCAATTATTCTTTGGCCTATAACATCTACATCATATTCAGCTAATTTCTCTCTTATGACTGGACCAAATGTATCTTTAATTCTACCAAAAAACACTTCGTTTCCAGTTGTAACAATGCCTACTTTTTTGTGTAGAAATGGTTTAATTTCAAGCAATGGCTTACTTCCAGCCGTTTGCTTTGCTTTTTCCATTTTCACCTTTTCAATAATAAGCGGGATGATTCTTGTACCAGCTAATTTATCACCTTTTTTCACAGGAAAACCTGAATGTCTTGTTGCAATCATCATTTCACCTAATGAATTAATTTTCATTAATCGTTCGATATCCACTTTAAAATATCCATCAGAATCAGCAATTACATCGATTTTTCCTTCCTTGACTTCAGAAGGCTTCATATAATTGTTTTTGCACATGTCGTACAGAATCTGGGCCGCCTCATCTTCATGATACATTGTATCATCCTTTTCCCAAACATACAGATTATCCTTACCTACACTTAAAAGAACTGGAATATCTTCTTTAGAAACAATATGACCTTTTCGAAAAATTGTATCTTTTGTAACACCCTTTATGATTTGCACAATATCATGGCAGATTACATGTCCCTCTGCTTGTGTTGTTTGAATCAAACGCATATTCCATCACCTACTTTTTTTATCTTAGTAACTTTTCTATATTATATTTTTTTCACTTTTATTTGTATTATTTTGTTTCTATTATATTATTGGGATTATTTAAATTCATTCATTTCGATTCTTGTTCCATCCACGTATTTTGATATTACATTTTCATCTTTCCCAAGATATATAATACGTTCCAATCTTTCTTTTGGGGTTAATGTTTTCGAGCTTTGAATATTATCATCACTTAATATCACTGCATCCATTAGGAACCCTTTTTCAAAGCTACCAACATTTCCAAAGAATGCACCTCCGCCTTTGGTTCCCATATAAAACACTTCTTCTAATGTAAGCGGTAAATCTGTCTGATCAACTAGTCTCCAATATAACTTAGAGGATTGAATTGCACTTGACATTGCATGAAAAAGATTAATAAATGAGCCAGCTGCCACATCTGTGCCAAGTCCAACGTTCAAACCTTTTTTTAGGTATCTTCTAATAGGTGCAATTCCTGATGCTAAATTCATATTGGAGTCCGGACAATGCGCAATAAATACATTTCTTCTTTTGAGCAAATCCTCTTCCTCTTTGGTAAGATAAACACAATGAGCCATAATCGTTTTACCCGATTGATCAAATGAACCTCTTCTTTCATATGCATCTGTGTAAGAATCTGCATCTGGACAAAGGTTTCTTACCCAATCGATCTCCGTCTTATTTTCTGACAAATGTGAATGTAGCGCAAGATGGTATTCTTCTTTTAACTTTCCAAGAGACACCATTAAATCATCCGAACATGTTGGAATAAATCTTGGTGTAAGAATCGGGACTGTATTTTTGTAATTTTGTCTTGCGTAATTTATAAATTCTATTGTGTCTTCAATTGATTTTTCAGGACTTTCCTCTTTTAGATAATCCGGACAATTCCTATCCATATTAACTTTTCCAACCATCGTTTTCATACCAGTATCTTCTAGTAGACTCATAAGAAGTAATGTTGCCTCCTTATGAATGGTTGCAAATATACAAGCTCTTGTTGTCGGACTATTCTTGAAATCATTCACAAATATTGAATATGCCTTTTTTGCATACTCAATATCAGCATATTGAGACTCTTCCGGAAATGTATAAGTGTCTAACCATTCTAAGAGTTCCAAGTCCATCCCTGTTGCTCGAAACGGATACTGTGAAGCATGTAGATGCAAATCTATAAGCCCTGGTATAATTAATTTTCCTGTATAATCATGAACAGTTATGCCTTCAAATTCTTTCGGAATATTTTCATATACACCCTGACATATTCCATCAGCACTGATTACATACCCATCCATCACTTCTATTACCTGTTGCGTTTTAGAATACATACATATTCCTTTTAAAGCAAAAGTTTTATCATTCATAACATTCTCCTCTCGATTCGAATTTGTGATTTATTCCTAAAAGTATCAAATCCGAATGATCTATTTCTTTTCTAAAGTAAGTAATTATAATAATTGCAAAAAAAAAATGTAGACGAAAACATCTCTGAATTCCCATCTACATCTTTGTATTGGCGTTAAATTACTTGTATATATTATATTAATAATTTGATTTAATAATCAATTATTTTTTTTAAATATATCATTATTTGGTCATTTAGTCAATATTTTAATGTTGAAATTGATTGACTATTTTAAAATTCTAATGTTATAGTTACATCTATAATTATTTTTATTAAATGGAGGTTTATATTTATGATAATAAATGATGTTAAAATCAAAAAAGGATATATTCTCAGAGAACTTGGTGGAGAATTTTGTTTAGCTTTTGAGGGTGATACAAATAATGGTGCAGTTGATGGGCTTCCATCAATCAATGAAACTGGCATCTATTTATGGCATCATCTAGAAAATGGTGCCACCCCTGATGAATTAATAACGATCTTAATGGAAAAAGACGCAATTGAACATGAGGATGCTGAAGCTGATGTTGGTGAATTTTTAGCAAAGCTCATTAATGGAAAGATTGTTGATTATACAAGATAAACCTTTAAAAACACACGTGCATGTGTTTTTAAAGGTTTTAAGGTATTACTACAATTTTTCAATCAGTTCGCCAACTTCTGCATCCTGAGTAATATCAAATACAACTAAAAAGCAATCCTTCGCTTTAACAGTATTGCCTTCTTCCATCATCAACTGGCCCAATCGATAAATAATTCCGATTGTAGTTGAGTCCGGACCAAGTTCAATGTCGTTTTCTTTCAGGATCTGCTGCAGCGTAGCCAAATCATATTTAGGTGTTTTGCAGTCTGTTGACTTTGCAATATATTCCAATTCATTATTCGCATTTTCAGTTTGATAATAAATGTTGCTGTATGCATAAAGTGCTCTAGCCACTTCTGGTTTATATTTTTCTACATAATAAAATGCCATATTTCTATAAAAGCGAGCCATTGTTGCTCTTGTACAGCAATATTTATAAGCTTGCTTTGTGGTTTTCATAAAGTTGTCCAAATCATTATTATGTTTATATACTTCACCAAGTGATAATATCGAATCAAGGTCTACCGGATTCCACTTCATTGCATTTTCATGTGCTTTTATAGCATTCTCATACTCTTCTAATTGAGCCAATATAAATCCGTATGTACGATAAAGCACATTATATTCTATGTCTGTAGATTTCACTTCTTTTACTGGTTTATAATAAAAATGGTAAATATACATTTCCATAATGTGATTAAAACTCATATAAATATTATCTTCATCTTCTCCATAAGAACCCTCAACTGCTGCCAATATTGATTCCATTGTAGCTTTTGCCTTCATAAAATCTCCGACCTGAATCATCTGTTTTGCAGCTGCAAAATCAGTTGCAACCCCACTTTTCATTTTCTCAAATCTGCTTGCCAACTGACTTTTTTCATTATCTGGAAGGATCTCATACATCATCGTAGCAATTTCCCTCAAAATATCAGTACATTCCTCATCCTTTTTGTACTTCTCACTAGCATTATGAAGAACCACCATATCTTCCTCATAATTCCCTGTAAGTCCACCTTTAATACTCTCCACAATTAACTGTGTATATTCTGTCATTTATAAAATCCTCTCTTTCGCATATAATTACTATTATTTTATTGTATTCATTTCTGCACTTGTTTCTGTATTTATTTCTGTATTTATTTTTGTATTTGTTTCTATATTTGCTTCTGTATTTGCTTCTGTATTTGCTTCTGCATTTGCTTCTGCATTTGCTTCTGCATTTGCTTCTGCATTTGCTTCTGCATTTGCTTCTATATTTATTTCTGCATTTGCTTCTATATTTATTTCTATATTCGCCTGTATTTGTTTCAATATTTGTATTGTATTGAATCAATGCAATGATTTGTGTGTCCAATCTCATTTCATAATGTACCCAATGAATAACCATTTCTAATTATACATTTCGCCGCTGACCGGCTGAAAACAGCGCATTATGCTGTTTGAAGGAAAGGCAAGGCAAATGCATAATTATAAATGGTTATTCATTCAACACCTAAATCATCCTCACCCACCAATCACCATATGTATCAAATACAACACCAACAAATGCCCCGGATAAAAGCCATAGAAAAAATACCTAAACCCAATCCCCTTTTTCCCATTATACAATCCAATTGGTATCATTGCCAATACATCAAATATTTGATAACTTGTAACTAATAATGTTAATGAGGCCGTTCCAAAAATTAACTTATTATAAAAGCGCTCATAATTCCAATAAAATATCATTACAATCATTACGCCAAACATTCCATAATCACATCCAATAAATTCAGCCACAATCGCCAACACAAAAGCTGCAGCAATTCCTACCTTTCTTCCATATTGTCTATCAATATACAACGCAACTAATGCTAATGCAAATGTTATAAGAACATTTTGATGTCCCCAATACAAATCGCCATAAAAAGCAAGATCAAAAGGTATCTCCGTAATCAATGCAAATACAATCATCCTAAATATATATTTTTTTACATCTTTGGTATGCATAAAACCTTCTACAATCAAAAATGCAAATATCGGAAATGATATTCGACCAATAATCCTTAAGATCACATACTGTGGGAAGAAAATATACCCCGCATGATCTATCAGCATCGTCACCGCTGCAATCATTTTTAGCGTAAATGCATCAATACCAAACCTATCATTTTTCATAACATCGCATATATTCAAGCTTATCCTCATTTCTATGCTGCTTTTCTACCCTGCTTTTTCACACTGCTTTCCTACACTGCTTTTCTACACTGCTTTCCTACACTGCTTTCCTACACTGCTTTCCTACACTGCTTTTCTAGTTTTTCATCACTCAATGAATTTAAACGTTTATATCAAGTTGATACTTTTTCTTATCAAACTATTTTTTATTACTAGATTTTATGATTTTCCCCAGCAGAACTACTACCGATCTAGGCTCAATCTTCACAATCTTATTGTCCACTATATTCAATTCCTTCTGCTCTTTTGCAGAATCTAGGACTACATTCCAATAACATCCATTCGCAATCTTTGGCAATGCCAAATCATGGCTTTCCCAGTGCATATTGTAAGCCACATAGATTAACTCATCCTCATTAGAATTCTTGGCGTATCTGCTACAATACATAACCCCAATATGTCTATTGTAATTTTCAAAAGCGCTGTACCAAGCATTCTTTCCATGGAAAGAAATATCTGGATATCCACAAACTAAGCTGTCTGCCATATATAATTGCTTTGGCATATGAAGGATTCCATGCTCTTTTCGAAATGCAATCAAATTCTTGACAAATCCATTGATTTCCTTAGCATTCTCCGTAGCATTCCAATTAAGCCATGTCATTTCATCATCAATGCAATATGGATTGTTATTGCCATTCTGAGAATTCTCGACTTCATCACCCGACATAATGAGCGGAGTTCCCTGTGCTAACAACAATAGCATAAATGCATTTTTTATCTGGCGCTGTCTAAGCTCTATGATCTTTTTGCTTCTAGTTTTACCTTCCGTACCACAGTTCCAACTGTGATTATAATCCTCACCATCTCTATTACCTTCACCATTTGATTCATTGTGCTTTCTGTCATAGCTGACAAGATCAAACATTGTAAATCCATTGTGATTTGTAATATAATTAATATTAGCACTCTGTATTGGGTTCATTTTAAGTGCATTCACAAATGTCGTCAACTGATCTTCATCGCCTTTTAAGAAACATTTTGCAACAGTTGAAAATTCATTATTATAATTGCCCATATTCTTGTATGTATCTGCATGTTCCTCACCATACCAAGCCTCAGTAAATATCTTAGTTTTTGAAAGTATCGGATCCTCAGCCACAACATGCAAGTTATTTTGATTACAATACAAATGCACGCCATCAATATGATATTCCATAACCCAGTATCGAATACAGTCATCAATTAGGTTTGCATTTTCCTTATCAAAATACATTTCCATAACTAATTCAATGCCATTCTTATGTAATTCCTTAACTAATAATTTAAATTCAGATGTATAATCTGCCTTGTTATATCCATTTACACAATATGCTGATTTTGGAGCAAAATGTAATCCACTTGTATATCCCCAGTAATTTAAAATACTCGCCTCACTTGGCGTATACATATCTATCTTATTATCCTTGAAACGAACCATTTCTTCAAATTCATATGCAGGCATCATTTCAATCGTTGTAATTCCAAGCTCTTTTAGATAGGGAATCTTCTCAATTATACCAGAAAATGTTCCTTTATGCTTTACCCCTGATGTCTTACTTTTCGTGAATCCACGCACATGAAGCTTATATATAATACATTCATCATAAGGAATCTTTAGAGTTCTATCATCTTTCCAATCAAACTCATCAAGCTCCACACAACTTACATAGGATGCATTCTCCATGACCATTCCAAAGTCCCGACAATCCGTCACAGTTTTCGCATAAGAATCAACAACATATTTATTTTCCATTTTATAATTATACTGATAATCCTTCAAATCTATTCCACTTAATAACACAGAAAACACATCCCCTGTTTTAAAACTCTCATCCAGTTCAATGCAAAACTCAACCTTGTCCGAATTTTTCTTATAAAGCAATAACGCACAATTTCCAACTATCCCCTTCACCGAAAAATTATACCCATCAACATTTTTAACCACACCCATAATACATGGATTCCCATACCCTATCTCCATTTTACTCCCCTCCATTTTTTTCTCTATTTTCCATCTATGTTAGTTCTTTTACTTTCTTTTCAAATATCAATCAATGAATAACGTTCCGTACCGCAACTCGCACCCATCCATAATATCCCTTATGAATAACGTTCCGTACCGCACACCGCCCTTCCACCGTGTCCCCGTGAATAACGATTTGTGATTATACATTTACCGCAGACCGGCTGAAAGCAGCATCGCTGCTTGAAGGAAAGGCAAGGCAAATGCATAATCACAAATCCTTATTCACTCGACCCCCCCCACCTCATTGATACAAATCCCTAACAGCCTTTTTATCCAACTTATAATGCTGCAAAGTAAATAGAGTGATTACCCAGCTAATGATTGGAATAATGCAGTAGAAAAATATAGTAAGCCATTTTAGTGTAGGCGTAAGTGCGTCATCCACTTGCGGAAATACCTTTGAGAACCCAACAAATGATAGTATTAACCCAACAAACGCAGTTCCAAGTGATGAGATTCCCTTATCCACAAATGAAAACAGTGCACCCATAATTCCAGGCACAAATTGTCCACTTCTCATATATTCATAATCTGTACAATCTGCAATCATAGGAACTACCATATTGTTCGTAATTGATTTACATCCATTTAACAAAGTAAATACCACTAGGAATTCAACTGTAATCCAGTTGAAATGAGTAAGTGATATCTTGGTTAAATCCCAAAAAATCATCATCCATAAGATTACAATTTGAAATATAACACATAATCTTGTGATCGTTATCATAGCCTTTTTTTGACCATGCCTTCTTGCATATACAATTCCTAAAAATGTAACACCTAAATTCGGAAATCCTATAATAATTCCTATCAGGCCTGCCAATGGGTAATTATGCATAAGAATACCATATAACATAACGATTACTGTTGAATTACCATAAACCAT
>Ga0302173_10001530_pt1 | contig 11522 bp, 10 predicted proteins | sample I_Fen_N3_1_FD_198785 | JGI IMG/M metagenome (GOLD analysis project Ga0302173, IMG submission 198785) | Peat permafrost microbial communities from Stordalen Mire near Abisko, Sweden - I_Fen_N3_1 | ecosystem: Environmental > Terrestrial > Soil > Wetlands > Permafrost | place: Sweden: Abisko... | reverse complement strand
GAAAGATATGATAAGCCATTCAGGAAATACCATAGCAAGTAAGGCTTTAGTAGATAATGAAAAACATGAAGTAAGATTTTTCTCGTATGCAAAAGGGGAAACTATTGATAAGGAATATTATGAAATGTAATCCTTGTTTATTGTAATAGAAGGAGAAGCTAAAGTTGTTTATAATGAAAATGATGAGTCAGTAATAAGTGATGGTGATATATTTGCATTAGAAGCTGATATTCAATATGGGATGGAAGCATTAACTGATGTAAAGTTATTAAACATATTAATAAGAGAATAATCTATATCAAAAAAAGATATGAATTTAAAAAGCAAGGCTATAATTTAGTCTTGCTTTTTAAATGTAACCAATTGTATTATAGTATGAAAATTAAAGTGGATTTAAGGCTATCAACTTTTAAATTTCATTAATAAATTATCCTAAAACTAATATTATGTTGTATAATCTAATCAAAGTATATTAAAAATGTAAGGAGAAATAAAAATGGCTACTATTAAAGATGTTGCAAAAAAGGCAGGAGTGTCTGTTGGATCTGTATCAAGGTATATTAATAATTTTGAAGTTAAGCCTAAAACTAAGGATGCAATAGAAGACGCTATAAAGGATCTTAATTATGAACCTAATACATATGCAAGAGGATTTAAGGTTAACAGAACTAATACAGTAGCTCTAATAATTCCAACAGTGTGGAATTCGTTTTTTGCAGAATTAGCATTTAATATAGAAAAAAGTTTAAGAGATTATGGTATTAAGATGATATTATGCAATTCTGAGGATAATTATGAAATTGAACTTCAATATATAACAATGGCAAAGCAAAATAAAGTTGATGGGATTATTGCAATAACATATAGTGACGTGGATAAGTATATACATTCTAATATGCCAATAATAAGCATTGATAGATATTTTTCAGAAGATATAACATATGTAACTAGTGATAATTTTGAAGGAGGAAGAATAGCAGCTAATGAATTAATAAAAAGTGGATGCAAGAATATAGCTTTTGCAGGTCTAGGTTCTAAAATAGATAATGCTACAAGAAATAGAAAAAAAGGGTTTATTAATTATTGTGAAGAAAATAATATAGCGTATACTGTGTGTGATTCAACAGAAGGAACACAAAAGTTTGCAAAAATGTTAGATGAATTTTTATATGAAAATTTTAATGAGAAAAAGAAAATTGATGGAATATTTACAGTAACAGATGATCATGCTTTTGATATAATTGAAAAACTTAAAAAGTTTAATATTAATGTACCAAATGACGTACAAATAATAGGATATGATGGAATTAGAGCTAACGAGAAAGACTCAATTAAAATATCAACTATAAGGCAGCCAGTTGAAAACATAGCAAAAGAAGCTGTTAAGGCTCTTATAAATATTATTGATAATAAAGAGATAGATAAAGAAATTAGCTTACCAGTAAAATTTATAAAGGGATATACAACTAAATAATAAGCAAAGTAGGTTATAAAAGTAGTAATAGGAGGAGGAGGTGATTATAAATTTATTGGCAAAACTTACATTGTGTAAACGTTAAAAAAAATCTTGACTATAATTAGATTTAGTAATATATTTAATATATGAGATAAATGAAACGTTTCAATTTCATAGGAGGATTTTAGAATGGCAAGCAAAGAGAGCTTTAACTTAGTAAAAGGGTGCTCAATAATGGCGGACAATTTCAGATTATTTTAGGAGCTGGAATTGTAGATGCAGTATATAAGGAATTTGCTAAGATTTTTTTTAAATTAAAAATGAAACGTTTCAAAAATGACGTTTTATATATTATTAATTTTAAATATTAACAAAAATGAGGGGGATTTAAAAATGAAGTTTAGTAAAAAAACAATAGCAGCTATATCAATGGCAACAGTATTAATGTTTTCAATGGTGGGATGTGGAAGTCAAGGCGAAACTAGCAAAATGGCTAAAAATGCTGACGGAAGTGTAAATCTTAGCTTTTGGGTACATGAAACAGATTCTCCAGAAGGACAACTTTACAAACAAAAAGTTGAAGAGTTTAATAAGGCTAATGAAGGAAAAATAAAAGTTGATTTAACGCAAATAGCTCGTACTGGAGATGCGTCAGGATATGATGATAAGGTTAATGCAGCTATCACAACAAATTCACTACCAGATGTATTTACAGTAGATGGTCCAAGTGTAGCAGCTCAAGCTGATGCAGGGATAATATTACCTATAGATGAATTTGTGGATAAAGAAGATTTAAAAGATTTTAATAAAGATATAATTAACCAAGGGACATATAAAGGAAAACTTTATGGCTTAGGAGCAATGGATTCTTCAGTAGTAATTTATTATAACAAAGACATGCTTGCAAAAGCTGGTATTACAGCACCAACATCTGTAGCAAATGCATGGACCTTTGATGAATTATATGAAAATGCTAAAAAAATGACTAAGGATGATGTATATGGACTAGATATGAACCTTAAATGGGGTGGAGAATGGAACACATTTGCATTTTTACCATTAGTACAATCTCTTGATGGTCAAATAGTTGCAGATGATGGAAAGACAGTAGATGGATCAATAAATAGTGATAAATCAGTTAAAGCATTAACTTATATTAAAAAATTAGTTAATGATAAAGTAGTAAATCCTACTCCAATTGACAATAGTTTTGAAAATGGAAAAGCAGCTATGGTTATGACAGGTACTTGGGAAACTGGAGGACTAGCTAAATACCCTGATTTGAAGTGGGGGATAATGCCATATCCAGTAGCTACAAAGGGTGCAACGGCAGCATCACCATGTGGATCATGGGGATTCTATATGACAAAAAATTGCGTAACAGAAAAGCAAAAAGCAGCAGCTGAATTAATTAAATTCTTAACTAATACAGATTCATGTATAGCAATGTATAAAGCTAATGGAATGCCACCAGCAAGAGCAACAGCATTTAATAAAATAGATGAATTTAAGAAAGAACCACTAAACGTAATAACAGAACAATTACAAACTACAGCTAAAGTAAGACCATTAACACCAAACTATCCAGTAATATCTGATCAATTTTCTAAAGCAATAAAGAATACAATTGATGGAATGGATCCTAAAAAAGCATTAGATGAAGCAGTAAAACAAATTGGTGTTCAAGTAAAATAGATTTTAAAAATAATATATAAAAAGAAGCTATTGCAAAATAAAGATTTCAATATATGTTGTATGTTTTACCTTTAGTGAAATTGCAAAATATATTATATGAAAAATATATTTTGCAATAGCTACTTTAAAAGAGGGGCGGATTATGATTAGGATTATGAAGAAAAATCAAACAAAGAAAAATGTAGTAGCAATGTCATTTGTATTACCCGCATTAACGTTATTATTTGTTTTTGTTATAATTCCATTTATGTTGTCATTTTATTACAGTTTTATGGATTACAACATTTTAAAACCAAATGCTATGAAGTTTGTAGGATTGGATAATTTTAAAAAGGTATTTACTGATACAATCTTTATAAAAAGCATATATAATACCTTTAGATTTACACTTTTTGTAGTTCCAATACAATTATCAGTAGCATTGGGATTAGCGTTATTAGTTAATAAGAAACTTAGAGGAATTAAATTATTTAGATTAGCATTTTTTGCACCAACAGTTTTATCATTAGTAGTAATTTCAATATTATGGACTATGATTTATAACCCTAATAACGGATTACTAAATTCAATATTAAATTCAGTAGGAATAGCTAGTCAACCATTCTTATCAGATCCAACTCAAGCTATGTATTGTATAGTTTTTCTTTCAGCATGGCAAGGAGCAGGATTTCAAATGATGATATTTTTAGCAGGTCTGCAAGATATACCTACTTATCTATATGAAGCAGCAGATGTAGATGGAGCAAGTAAATATCAACAATTTGTTAATATTACTTTACCAGGACTTAAAAATATATCTGTACTCCTATTTTTAACTATAACAATAGGAGCTGTTCAACTTCTTGTACAACCTATGATGATGACGCAAGGTGGTCCACTTAACTCTACAGTAACTATAGTATATGAAATTTATCAAACAGGATATAAGTATAGAAATATGGGATATGGTTCAGCAATGGCAGTTGTATTTACAGCTATAGTATTAGTTATAGTTTTGATACAAAATAAATTGATGGTTAGTAAAGAAGATTAAACAAAGAATGGAGGAAGAATATATATATGAAAAAGCAAAATAATAAATTTATTCAATATATTGTTTTAATATTGTTAGCAGTATTTTTTATGTTTCCGCTTATTTGGATGGTAGTTTCATCATTCAAGAATGATCCTCAAATTTTTTCGGATATTACAAGTATTAAAGCGTTCATATTGCCAGCTTTTAGTGATAATTATTTTCATAATTATTCTGATTGCTTAAAGCAATTACCAATACTTAAATCTATGATGAATTCATTTTTCTATATAGGAGTTATTATTATATTTAGCTTAATAGTAAATTCTTTAGCTGGGTATGGATTTGCAAGATTAGATTTTCCAGGTAAAAATATAATTTTTGCCATATTACTTTCTTTAATGATAATACCAGCTCAAACAGTAATGTTACCTCTATTTTCAATAGTATTTAAGTTAGGCTGGATTAATAGCTATTTAGGATTAATAATTCCTGCTATAGCAAATCCTTTTTATATATTTTTATTTAGACAAACTTTCTTAGGCCTACCAAAAGAAATTGAAGAAGCAGCTAAGCTTGATGGAGCTAATCAATATACAATATTTGTGAAGCTTATAATGCCACTGGCAAAACCAATATATGCAACAGTAGCTATAATGATTTTCGTTGCAACTTGGAATGATTTTATATGGCCAGTAATGGTAATATCAGACCCATCAAAGCAAACAATTCAAATGGCATTAAGCTCATTATTTAGTATACAACCAGTAAATTATGGAAGAGTAATGTCTGGATTAACTTTTGTAACTATACCAGTATTAATAATATTTTTAACAATGCAAAAATATTATGTCCAAGGTATTGTTGGATCAGGCTCAAAGAATTAGTTTTGGTAATGTGAAAGTATTTTAAGAAATATTTATTATGATTGTGAAAGGAAATGATTATGAGCAATATAATTAGAGGTAATAATGAAATTTTAGATAAAGCGAGGTTTTTTGAAGAAGAGGCAGCAAATAATATTTCTGATAAAGAGAAACCTTCTTTTCACTTAAGTGCAACAATAGGCTGGATAAATGATCCTAATGGATTTTCAAGTTTCAGCGGAGAATATCATTTATTTTATCAATATCACCCTTATGATATTAAATGGGGTCCAATGCATTGGGGGCATAGTAAAACAAAAGATTTTATAAAGTGGGAACAGTTGCCAGCAGCTTTAGCACCTGATGAAGAATACGATAAGGGAGGCTGTTTTTCAGGAAGTGCCATAGAAGTAGATGGAAAACATGTGCTTATTTATACTGGAGTAGTAGATAATATAGAGGAAGATGGTTCACATTTTATTAGACAAACTCAATGTATTGCAATTGGAGATGGTGTAGATTACGAGAAATTAGATTGCAATCCTGCTATTACAAGTGATTCACTACCTCAAGGAAGCAGTCTGGAGGATTTTAGGGATCCTAAGATGTGGAAGGATGGAGATTACTTCTATACTGTAGTTGGAAGTAGACATGCTGACGAAAGTGGACAAATTCTTTTATATAAATCAACAGATTTGAGAAATTGGAGTTTTGTTACTATTCTTGACAGAAGTGAAAATAAGCTAGGTCGCATGTGGGAATGTCCAGACTTCTTTAATCTTGATGGCAGTGATATTATGATAATTTCACCACAAGAGGTAAAGGCAGAAGGACTAAAATTCCATAATGGACATAATGCAGCATATTTAATCGGAAAATATGATAAAGAAAATTATAAATTTGATAGAGAGAGTTATGAGCCTATAGATTTTGGATTAGATTTTTATGCACCTCAAACTCTTGAAGCTGAAGATGGAAGAAGAATTATGATTGGATGGATGCAATCATGGGAAAATAATATTGTTCCGAATTCTTTTAAATGGTGTGGAATGATGACTATCCCAAGAGAACTTACAATGAAGGATGGCCATTTAATACAAAATCCAATTAGAGAAATTGAAAATTATTATAAAAACACTGTAAAATATGAAAATCAATTAATTAAAGATGAAGTGAATTTAGATGGAATCTCAGGAAGAGAAATTGACATGACGGTTGAAATTAGTGGAACAGATTATGAAGAATTTACAATCAGTGTGGCTAAAAATAATGAATATGAAACTTCAATTAACTTTGATCCAAAGAAAAACTTAATTTCATTTGATAGAAGTTATTCTTCAAAGCTTGGTGACTTTTTGCACAAGAGAGACATGAGAGTAAGAGACCAAAATGGAAAGATTAAGCTAAGATTAATAATAGATAAATATTCTGTAGAGATTTTTGCTAATGATGGTGAGCAAGTAATGACATCTACTTTTTACACTACTTTAGATGCAACAGACATTTCATTTTATGCAAAAGGAAACGCTACAATAAATATTGAAAAACATGATATTGTTTTAAACTAAAAATATATATGGAGGATTAAGATGAATAAAAATATTTTTTGTATTGGAGAACTACTAATTGACATGGTTTGTGTTGATAATAAAGGGTTAAAAAATGGAGAAAAGTTTGAAAAAAAAGCAGGTGGAGCACCAGCCAATGTTGCAGCGTGTATTGCTAAATTAGAAGGTAATGCTTATTTTTTAGGACAAGTGGGTAATGATTTTTTCGGAAAACATCTAATTGAATTATTAAAAGATTTAAATATAAATACTGAAATGTCTGTAGAAAAAGGTAGCACAACTATAGCCTTAGTTGGGATTGATGCAAATGGCGAACGTAATTTTGATTTTTTAAGAGGAAGTGATGGAGAATATTCATTTGATAATATTGATTTATCAAAAATAACTAGCTCAGATATTATTCATTTTGGTTCAGCCACAGGATTTTTAGAAGGGGAATTAAAAAAGACATATTTTAAATTATTAGAATACGCAAAAGCTAATAATATTTATGTATCTTTTGACCCTAACTATCGTGATGCTTTAATCACTCGGAATAAACTAAAATTATTTATTGAAGATTGCATTGAATTTTTAAGGAAAAGTGATTTTACTAAATTGAGTGATGAAGAATTATTTTTAATAACTAAAGAAAAAGATATAACAGAAGGAGTTAATAAATTACATAAATTGGGTGTTAAAGTTGTAACTGTTACTTTAGGATCTAAGGGAACGTATCTAAGCATTAATGGAGAGAATGAAGTAATTCCATCGATCAAAATTAAGCAAATAGATTCTACAGGAGCTGGAGATTCGTTTGTTGGAGCTACATTAAAGCTATTAGCTGATATTGAAGATAAACAAAATATAAGCTTTGAAGAATGGAAAAATATAATTGTATTTGCAAATACAGTAGGAGCAATTACATGTACAAATTACGGTGCAATAGCGTCAATGCCTACATTGAGTGACATAAGGGAAATGTATTGAATTTTATAATTATAAACGTATATAGTGAAATCTTTTGACTAATCCAAATAAAAATGTTGTTTACTTTAGGTTGGGGATTTAAGATCAGAATCATTATATATTAAAACTACAGAGCAAAAGGAAGGTAATAATTCTATGAAACAAATTGATAAGATTTATAAGTATATATTATCAAATTCTAAAGAATTTACTAAAGAAGAATTATTGAAAATTAAAGGATTTAGTGCACAACAGGTTGCAGAGAATTTGGAGATATTAAGAAGTAATGCATCAAGAGAACTTAATATCCTCTGTAGGGAGAAGAAAATAATTAAAATTAGAAATAGACCTGTTCTTTATTTTGATAGAAAACAATTTGTTAAAATATTAAATGTAAGTTTAAGTAATGATTGTGAAGATGGTATAGATATTAATGAATTTATTGATATAGTGACACAAGAAGATAAATCACCTTTCAATTCTTTAATTGGGTTTAACACAAGTCTAAAAAATCAAATAGAACAAGCTAAAGCTGCTTTGTTATATCCACCTAATGGTCTTCATACATTAGTAATTGGTAGTACAGGTGTTGGTAAAAGTTTGTTTGCAAATATGATGTATGGATATTATAAGCATATAAAAGAATTACCAGAAGACCCACCATTTATTATATTTAATTGTGCAGACTACTGCAATAATCCTCAACTTCTTTTATCTCATATATTTGGGCATACTAAAGGTGCATTTACAGGGGCTGAAAAGGAAAAGGAAGGTATCGTGGAAAAAGCTGATGGAGGTATATTATTTTTAGACGAAATACATAGATTACCTCCAGAAGGTCAAGAAATGGTTTTCTATTTTATGGATACAGGTAATTATAATAAGCTTGGAGAAACCGATAGGCATCGAAAGGCAACGGTATTGTTAATTGGAGCCACAACAGAAGATCCGAATTCCACCTTACTTAATACATTTATTAGAAGAATTCCTATAACTATAAATATTCCAGCTTTTGAAGAAAGACCTATAGATGAAAAGATAGAATTGGTACAATATTTGATTTCGAAGGAAGCGCAGAGAGTAAATAAAACTATTAAAATTTCATCAGAAGCTATGAAAGCTCTAATAGGAAGTACTACATATGGAAACGTTGGACAATTAAAATCTAATATACAGTTAGTTTGTGCAAAAGGTTTTTTTAATTGTATTAATACCAATAATGATATTGAAATAAATTTAGCACTATTACCCCCAAATATAAAAAGTGGAATACTAACTTTTGGAAACCAATCTAAGAGTCATACAACTACATGGAATATAATACCTAACAGCATTACTATCAAACCTGATGGTAATAAAACATTTCTAGAAACTGATGATTACGAGACACCATTTAATATTTATAACATAATAGAGAATAAAACTTCTCTTCTTCAAGAAGAAGGAATGAATGATGAAGAGATAAAGAGTTTTATAACTACAGATATAAATATTCATTTAAAACAATTTTATGATAGGTTTAAGAATGATGTAAATCGTAGAGAAGGACTTTTAAAAATTGTTGATAAAGATATTGTTGAGTTTGCAGAAAAAATAAAAATATTAGCTGAAAATAAATTAAATAAAAAACTAAATGAACGATTTATTTATGCTACAAGTCTTCATTTTAGTGCATTATTTAATCGTATTAAGAAGAATACTGTTTCTTTTGACGCAAATATTGATTTATCAATATCAAGTGAAAGTAAAGAATATGAGGTGGCTAAAGACATTCATAAGCTTATAGAAAAGAAATTTAATATTAGCATACCTAATGTAGAAATTGAGTATTTAGCACTACTTTTGAGTTCAATACAAGAGTCATCTCGTCAAGAAAGAGTGGGGATAGTGGTGGCTGCGCATGGTTCAAGTATTGCTACAAGTATGGTTGGTTTAGCTAAAAAACTTTTTGATGCTGATAATATTTTAGCAGTTGATATGCCACTTGAAATGACCCCTTCTGACATCTTAGAAATTGTTATTGAAAAGGTTAAAGCAGTTAATGAAGGTAAGGGAGTTTTGCTTTTAGTTGATATGGGATCACTAAATAGTTTTAGTGATGTTATTACAGAAAAAACTAATATTATTACTAAAAGTGTTGATATGGTATCTACTCCATTAGTGTTAGAAGCTGTTAGAAAATGTTCTGTTTGTGATACTGATTTAAATTCTGTCTATTCATACTTACTTACGGATTTTAGGGGATATACTAATAGTATAACTGCACAACTACCTCAAGAAAAAAAACAACATGAAAGAGTTATAATTACGATTTGTTCTACTGGAAAAGGTGCCGCAATTAAACTTAAAGAATTAGTAGAAAATGTTACGAAGAATATTGGCTCTGAAAATATTAATATTATTTCACTTGGATTGAATAATTTAACTAAAGTCATTAGTGATATTTCTGAAGAAAGTAATATTTTAGCCGTTATAGGGATTGCAAACCCTAACCTAGGGATACCTTTTATATCAATAGAGCAATTAATTGATGGAACTGGAGAAAATATTTTAATAAGCATTATAAAAGGTAAAACTATTCAGCCTATTATAAATAAAGGAGAACCACAAATAATTTTTAAAAATCTCTGCATACAAACTCTTGTTGAAATCATAACTTTTCTTAACCCGAAAAAGATATATTCTCTATTAGATGAATTTGTGAATTTAATTGAAAATTTATTAGATATAAATTTTGAAAATCCAGTTAAGCTAAGAATTATGTTTCATGTTGCATGTGCATTAGAAAGAATGCTTTTAAACAATGGATTAAAATACGATGAGGATAATTTAGAATTTGATAAACAAACTATAAAATCATTAAAAGAAGCTAGCTTAATTTTTAAAACTGCATTGTCCATAAGTTTCACAGATGATGAGATATACTATATTGCTGATATTATAAATGAGTGTTAATTCGCTAAAATTAAGGACGTGAAAGAAAATAACAAGTTAAATATGAAATTTCTATTTTGTGTCAGACAAAATAGAAATTTCATATTGACGTGTTATTTTTTTTGAATGTTCCTAAAGAAAAAACTGTGTTAATTATAAATATAAGTATGTAATTTAAGAATTTAGAGTGTAAAATAAAACACTCAGTTATTAAAGAATCTTGAAAAGTCCACATCATAATAGCACATTTAGATCTACACACTTATTTGGCATGTTAATTGCTATATATAATTAGTATACAAACAACATATGTAGTAGGGAAAGGATGATGAAACAATGATCTCAGTAATAATAGGTACCCATGGTACATTTTCAGAAGAGATTCTAAAATCAGCAGAAATGATTTTTGGGGCTCAGGAAAATGTGGGTAGCGTTTCTTTTAAACCTGGTGAAGGTATAGAAAATTTAGCAGAAAAATATAACGAACTTATAAGTAAATTAGATTGCACAGATGGAGTTTTGTTTATGGTAGACCTTTTTGGAGGTAGTCCATTTAATGCAGCTAGCCTTATTGCAATGAAGCATGAGAATATGGAAATTGTAACAGGAGTTAATCTTCCTATGATTTTGGAAACTTTAGGAAGCAGAGATTTTTCAAGTTTAACAGAATTATTAGCAATAGCAGAAAATTCAGGTAAAGAAGCTATAAGAGTTTTAGTTAAAAATCTTGAAACAGATATAGAGGATGAATTATAATTTAATATTTTAAAATTAAAAAAGAGAAAATTTAAAAAGTGAGGTATAAGAAATGGAAATTAGTTTTGTAAGAATAGATGATAGATTAATACATGGACAAGTTGCAACAGTTTGGACAAAGGATAGTGGCTGTAATAGAATAATGGCTGTTAGTGATGAAGTTGCAGCAGATGATTTAAGAAAGCAATTAGTAATTCAAGTATCACCTCCAGGAATAAAAGCTTATGTTGTTACAATTGAAAAAGCAATTGAGGCATATAATAATCCTAAATTTGATAGTTTTAAAA
>Ga0302173_10001528_pt1 | contig 11525 bp, 7 predicted proteins | sample I_Fen_N3_1_FD_198785 | JGI IMG/M metagenome (GOLD analysis project Ga0302173, IMG submission 198785) | Peat permafrost microbial communities from Stordalen Mire near Abisko, Sweden - I_Fen_N3_1 | ecosystem: Environmental > Terrestrial > Soil > Wetlands > Permafrost | place: Sweden: Abisko... | reverse complement strand
CCTGATGAAAGATATAGCGCACCCCTTCCTGGGTGACATAAAGCTTGGAAATAAAACTATCGCCGGGTTTCAATGGCGTTTTGTAAGCTATTTCAATACTCGATACCATGGCATCAATACCTTGTTCGTGTAGTTCGGCAAAGCTGATGTGGTTCGCTTCCAAAAACTCATGGCGCGTATGCTCCAGGTAATTCTGATACACAGAATTATTCACAACTCCCTGAATATCGCACTCGTAGTCGCGCACTTTTAATTCTAATTCGTAAATATACATTTCTTTCAGTTATCAGTAATCAGTGAACAGTAATCAGTTAGCAGTTCCTTCTAGCGATTACAATATTATTGTTCAATACATTATTTTTAAAAATCAACCATAAAAGGCACCTTCGGACAATACAAACATTTATTCTTAACCTGTAGTGCATTTAGAAAAAGTTATTTTGTTATATTGGGGCTTCCGCCCCAAACCCTGACTTACTTTTTGTCTTGACACAAAAAGTAAGCAAAAAAGTCAAGACTTCGCCCGCTTCACTCGAAAAACTTACGTTCAGTTAGCTGAAACCGTCCAAACTCGCTCCTTCGTCGCTCAAACAGGACAGTTTCAAACGCCAACTTCACTTGTTTTTCGGTTCACCGGACAAGGTCAGTCGTTGCCAAACTGTGTATAGGTAATACTTCTTGTATTTCTATTGGAAATATCGATTAAACGCACTACGGATATTCTTAACTGTCAACTATCAATTGTCAACTGTCAATTTACTTCTTCCGTATCACAGTCAGTCCATCTCTCAATGGCAATATCACTTTTTCCACCCGTGGGTCAGCGGCCACAAAGTCGTTGAACCGACAAATTTCAATGGTTTGTTTATCGTTCGGTTCTATTGGTTTCAGTACCTTTCCGTCCCACAAAGTATTATCGGCCAGAATAAAACCACCTTGGCGAATCTTCGGCAACACAGCTTCGTAATACGCCAGATACTCACGTTTATCGGCATCTATAAAAACAACATCAAAGGTTTCGTCGAGCTTATCTACCTCCGACAGAGCATCGCCAATGTGCAACCTGATTTTATGTCCGTGCTCCGAACCGGCGAAATTAGCCCGAATAAAATCCTCGGCTTCATCATCACATTCGATGGTGTGCAGTACACCCTCCTCGTCCAACGCTTCGGCCATACACAAGGCAGAGTAACCAGTAAATGTGCCCAGTTCCAGTATGCGTTTCGGCTGAATCATATGGCAAAAGATAGCCAATGCACGCCCCTGAAATGCACCCGAAAGCATTCGTGGATTTATCATCTTCAAATGCGTATCCCTGTTCACCTTAGCCAAATAACCTGGCTCAGCATCCGAATGGGACAAAATATAATTATCTAAATCTGTATCTATCATCTTAAAACGAATAAACGTCTGTCAATAATTATTTAAAACTACCCCAAACCCCTGAAGGGGCTTGTAGCTAGTACCGTCTCCTATATTCCAATTCTATAAATATACATTGAAAAGCCTCGCATTCAAATTCAATTCGATAAATGCAGATCTTCTCGGACACCACTCTTAAAGTCCCCTTTAGGCTTCGGCGTGAGCTCAGTCGAACGGGGATTTAGGGGTGATCTATTTAAATATATCTCAGAACCGACAACTGCTCCTCCTGAAAAATCTCCTGCGCAATTGTTTGTAGTTCTTCTGCAGTAATGGCATTTATCTTTTTACGAACCGTTTCCAAGTCATCAATTTTACCGTAACGCATAAAACTTTTGCCATAACTCAGTGCCAGATTTTCTTTTTGTTCGCTGCCAATGGCCATTTGCCCCAACAGTTGAAGCTTATATTTCTTCAACGAACTTTCGGGCAAGGGTTGTTCGCGGAGTTTTTGCAGTTCGGCGTACACGAGCTGTTCGCACTTGGCTGCATTTTCTACATCGCAACCAAAATACACGCTCCACATGCCCGTATCCACAAAGGGTTGGTAGTTCGAATCCACATTGTAAACCAGTCCGTGCTTTTCGCGCAGCGACAGGTTCAACAGGCTGTTCATGCCCGGACCACCCAATATATTGTTCAGCAAATACAATCCCATGCGCTTGGGGTGATAGAGATCATACGCCCTATTGCCCACAATGAAATGTACCTGATGTGTGTTTTTAATTATTTCGCGTCGCGACGGAGTGTAAACAGTAGGCGCCACACGTTCGGGAACACGCTCGGGAGCAGATTCGGTAGTGAGGTATTTCTCAGCCCAACGAATCAACTGCTTGAAGTTTATATCGCCCAGCGTAAAAAACACCATCTCCTGGGGAGAATAATGTTTCGCCACGAAACGCTTCGCATCATCGGTGGTATAGCTGACCAACAATTCCGCCTTGCCCAGGATATTATGACCAATGGCATGGTGCTCAAAAAGCATTTCTTCAAAATCGTCGTAGATAAGTTCCGAAGGACTATCGTTATACGACTGAATCTCGTCCACAATAATCACCACTTCCTTGTCAATTTCCTTTTGCGGAAAAGTAGAATGCAGCACAATGTCCGCTATCAGCTCCATGGCACGTTCGAAATACTCGTTCAGCACCGTGGCATAAACAACCGTTTCCTCCTTCGAAGTAAAAGCGTTCAGCTCCCCTCCCACATTCTCCAACCGATTGATAATATGACTCGAACGACGTTTTTCGGTTCCTTTAAAAAGCATGTGCTCGATAAAGTGCGCCATGCCCTGCTCCGCATCCGCCTCGTCGCGCGATCCGGCATTAATCACCAGGCCACAATAGGCCACGGCCGAAGTATCAGGTTTATGAATTAGTTGAAGTCCGTTAGAAAGTATATGCGTTTGGTAAGTCATTCTGCAGTTTGATGAAAAAGAAACGCAAAGGTACATTTTTTTCAACAAAAGGAAAAATTAGCACTGGGGATTGGGGGAAATAAGTGGGAATGTGCAGCGTAAAATTAATTAGTCGATTCGTTGCAACACTATGTGCCGGGGGAAGAAATTAAATTGTTTATAAAAATCAAGAACCTTTTCATTTCCAACTCCTACCAACAGATTTTGTTCCGTAGTTCCTTTTTCGATTAACCAGTCGATGGCATTGTTTATCAATTGCTTTCCCAAACCGGATTCTCGATGCGACTCGTCAATGTAAATTGAGTCGATTTCACCTATTTGGGGATTTTCCTTGTCAATCGTACTGATACAATATCCTATCGCTATATTTTCGCCGTCAACGATAGCAACGATCATTATTTCTGCTGATTTGTCAATCAATTTTGCCTTTCGTTTCTCCCAGTTCATATTATCAAAACGGTGTTTAAAATAAAGAGATACATCAGAATGTAAAAGATTCAATTGCTCCCACAAAGGTTGAATTAAATCTATCTCATTTATGTCAAGACGTTTTATCGAATAATTCTTCATGGTTCTTATATTTTAGACATTACTTACGCAGCACAAAAATACATTTTTTTCAACAAAAGGAAAAATATGTAGAAAGGGGCTTGAGTTGCTACACTTTCGTCAATCGCTGTCAGAGTTTCGTCTACGGACAGGGTCGTTTGCTGATTGTATTTTAAATCAAATTGGAATCTCTACAATTTTACAAAAAGTGTTGTAAAACATATTATTTAAGTATCTACATTTAAAAGATATTTGCTAAATTTGAAGCGTTTGTTACACTTTACCTATCAGTTACTTAGTGCGCCTAAACCACGTATGGAAAGAATTTATTTATTACCAACAACGGTAATTCCCGCCTCCGGCAACCATATATTCCCAACCATCTCTCCATTTTCGTGGAGTAACAACGCGCATCCCCTCCTCTTTGAGACAGTACCCCGTCCTGCTACCGTTTAGTATTTCAGACCGCAGGTCACGGGGATAATTTCATCTTAGTCTGAAAATAGCGGACGAAGTGTAAGTCCGTTATCTGTTACATGTTTTACAATCAAAACTTAAATTATAATATGAACAATAAACATAATCAGAGCATTCCTCAAGAGGTGCTCGACCAGGTAAAAAGTAAAATAGAAGAAGCAATTGGACTTATCAGACCCTATTCGGTAGTAATGACAGCCGACGAACGTGCTTCTGCTCTCAAAGTGGGCGATAAAGCATTTACTTTCATTACTAAAGTATTTGCATATACAAAAACAAACCCTGTGTTCATTCCGAACTATTTAAATATTGATGAACTGAACGTTGACTTTCAAGATGCAGGTGGGCATGTGGACGTAGTATCGTTGTTGAATCAGCTATACAACTACTTTGACGATACGAAAATAGCTGCACGCAGTGAAGCTTATTCGGCATCGTTATATTATTATGGCAATGTACAACAAGCAGCTTCGGTTAACTTACCGGGTGCAAAGGCCATTTATGATGATTTGAAACAGTATTTCCCTAGAACAGGTAAACCTATCGAATCTAAAAAGTAAATGTTCAAGTGAAACCTTTAGTGTGAATGAAAAAGCCGTGAGATGTATATCTCCGGCTTTTGTTTTTACTATCGTGCAAGCGAGTTTTGCTATCCCAGAGCAACGTTTTGCTATCTCGGGGTAAAACTTTGCCATCTTAGGGTAAGGCTTTGCTCTGACAGAGCAAAGTTATGCTCATTGGGAGCAAATGATCCCTCCATCGGGGCAAAGCTTTGCTATAATGAATCAAAGTTTGTCAAAATGCTAAGTGTATTTTGGTGAGTTTGTGGATAACTTGGTTACAATTAGTGTGCTTAGGTGTGTTAAGTGTAAAAATAAAGGGGTATATTTGCATATAGTATCAACATTTTTTCTAAACTAATAAGAATCAATTATGATTGCCAATATACCAGATTCTGCTTATGCAAGGTATCAAACAACAAATAGTTTGCTAGAAAATACTAGTGTAAAATGGTTAGATTATTTATTCAACCGAGAAGGGATTAAAGCTAACTTTAAGACAGAAGACAAGAACCCAGATATCGATGGGACATTCGAGATTCTAGAAAATTCTAGATTTAATGGACGATTGGAGGTACAGATTAAAACATACAATGCAAAAGCGTCAAGAAATAAACCTCAATATTCATGTGATACTAAAGTTTTATATTATGCGCTAAAAAATCGGGTAAGTTGTGTTCTGTTATTTGTTGTTGATAGTAAAAATAAAAGAGCACATTGGAAATACTTATCCAAATCATTTATCGAAGGTTTAAATTTGAGAGAAAAGCAAAAGACAATAACAATCAAATTTAATGGAGATGAATATGTTGATGATTATAATTTTAATCAATGTGCTGCGAAATGGCTCGGATATTATTCTACAAAAAATAATGGCATCTTTTTCGAGGACTGCGATAGCGAAGAGGCTGGAAAAAAGGGGGTTCAACTTTTAAAACATTTAGAGAATATAGATTTCTCGACATTAAACAAGGAAGATGTAGTTTGTATACAGAAATTTATTGATCGGTTTAATTATCTTCTGGATGGAGATTATAATTTTATTAAACGTTTCTATTATCCTAATATGTGGAAAATGGGAATAGCAATCGGAACCTTTACTTCTACATCTTTAGTCTATGTGCTATATTATGTCCTTTGGGGTTCTACTGATTTAATTATAAAAAAAATAAATCTAGATACTTTATCTTGGTGGAATTATACTAATCAAGGCAATTGCTTGTTGGCAAGTTCAAATGATTCCAGCAATCCAATAATTGACAATACAACCGATATTATCATGAAGTACATCAACCGAAATATTAAGGATTTATTGGAAAACAAAAAGTTTTTATTTCTTTCTCCTGAGATTGCAACGGAATATATCTATGATACGCTTAAAGAAAAATATAGTAGTTGGAAAATTGATTACACCAACACTATTGATTTAATTACCTTGAAAGAAATTTTTGAAAGTAAATATGACACTCAGATGAGAACGAAAAGTTTACCAATCTACACTCGTGGGCAATCAAATACAAGTACATTTCACTACTGTATTGAATATCTATTAAATAATGACTTTAAGGAAATTAGTAGACTATATCCAGTTAAACCCACAAGAAAAGGAGATTCATATTTCAATTATCTTTTTGCTAAAATACAAGTGGTTTTCTCATTATTACCTGATTTATTTGATGCGTATATTTATTATACATTTCCATCACTCAAGTCTAAAATCACATTCTGGGATGGTGTGGATTTATTGTCAGTCAATCTAATGGTTTATGATAATGGAGAATCGTCTATTGAAATTTTTCATTTTAATAGAATTGATAATATTGTTGTAAAACCAATTATAATATTTACTGAAAATTTCAAACATGAACTTTATTCCCAATACCATAAAGAAGATAATAAAGACTTAAGTATATTTGAAATTATATATCCCTTTAATGGAGCTGCTTATAAGTTAATTACACAAGAATTTACCTATTTAAACTTAAATGGGAAATATGTAATTCATGAAGAATTATATAAATACTTGGGAAAACGATTTGATGATTATCTTAGACCTGATTGCAGAATAAAATGGTCAGATTTAGGAAGTCGATTTTAAACCATCAACTAGCAAATAATAAGAAACCCTTCCCCTCTGCGGGGTACTTCCCTTGAAAGGGAAGAACATCGGAACTCGGGAATTTGAGTGGTAGAGAAAGATTGCATATTTTTAAATCGCAGATACAATAAGAATATTATTTTGGCTTAGAGATAAGTTTGATTAAATGTAGATAATCTCGAACTGCTCAAGTGTCCCCTTTCTAAGGGGACGAGCGTAACGGAGGGGTTTATTGAGTGATTTATAAGAAACCCTTCCCCCATGCGGGGTACTTCCCTTAAAAAGGGAAGAACATCGGAATCCGAAGATTTGTGTGGTGGAGGAAGATTGCTTATTTTTAAATCGCTGATACAATCTGAATACTATTTTGGTTTAGAGATAAGTTCAATTAAATGTAGATAGTCTAGGACTGCTCAGATGTCCCCTTTTCAAGGGGACGAGCGTAGCGGAGGGGTTTGTGAACAAATAAGATTATCAAGAAAACTCAAATAGAACTAAACATATGATTAACAGCCTACCCGAAATGAAACCGTTTCGCAGAAAGTTGCGAAAGAATATGACAGCAGCCGAAGTGGCGTTGTGGTTAATGATAAAGAACAAGCAGTTGGACGGCGAGCGATTTCTCCGCCAGTTTAGCATTGGGCATTATGTAGTCGATTTCTATTGTTCGAAATATAAGTTGGCTATTGAGCTGGATGGCGAAGGTCATTTTACGGAAGAAGGTGAAGCCTCCGATGCCAAGCGAACAGAATACCTGAACGCTATGGGTGTGCGTGTATTGAGATTTGAGAACTTTGAGGTTTTCCAATACCCCGGGCGAACATTAGATGAGATAAGGAAGTATTTGAAGTGATACAGATTTTTGAACCCTTCCCCCTGCGGGTATAATAAGATGATTAAGAAACCCTTCGCCCTGCGGGCACTTCCCTTAAAAAGGGAAGAACATCGGAATTCGAGAGTTTGCGTATCGGAGAAAGATTGCATATTTTTAAATTGCTCATACAATCTGAATACTATTTGGTTTAGAGATAAGTTTAATTAATGGTGAATAGCCTAGAACTGCTCAGGTGTCCCCTTTTCAAGGGGACGAGCGTAGCGGAGGGGTTTCTTGAACAAACAAGATAATACAAACCCTTCCTCCGTCAGCTGACGGATACTTCCCTTAAAAAGGGAAGATCATCGGAATTCGAGGATTTGTGCAATGAAGGAAAAGTTTTGCAATTGCATTGTTTAGAAACCAAAATCCCCTCAAACCGATTCATTCGATTTGAGGGGATTTTGCTTAACTGTCAACTATCAATTGTCAACTGTCAACTATTTTACATTATTGCTTGTTCGAAATCGCGGAACAAATCTTCCACATCTTCCAGTCCTACCGAGATACGAATGGTTTTGTCGGACACGTTCATTTCTTTGCGCACCTCGGGGGTAAATGTCCCGAAAATGGTGCTGGCAGGGTGAATGGCCAGGCTGACATTATCGAACAGGTTGGTGGCACGTTTTACAAGTTTCAACTTGTTGAGGAACGTAAAGCAGGCTTCGCGCGACTCTAAATTGAAGGTAAACATAGCTCCGGGCTGTTTGCCAAACTGATTTTTACTCAGCGTGTAGTATTTGTTTTCGGGAAGAGCGGTATAGTTCACCGACTCCACCTTAGCGAGCGTTTGCAGACGTTGTACCAATTGCAGACAAGTGCCGGTGGCACGTTCGTAGCGCAAGGTCAATGTCTCCAACCCAAGGGTTTGCATATAGGCAGCTTGCGGAGTCATATAAGCACCCAGGTTACGGTGAATTTCCTTGCGAAGCTTAGCGGTAAATGCTGCCGGTCCGAACTCCTTGGCCATAGCGTGCAGCTTAGGTGCCGAAATCCAGTTGAAGTTACCATAGTCCAGAATCAAACCACCCAAACTGGTAGCTCCACCCGAAATATATTTTGTGCTCGATACAATCTCGATGTTTACACCCCAGTTTTTGGCCTTAAAAGCCGAGAAAGGGATTATGGTAGTATCAGCCACCAACGGAACTCCTGCTTTCTTGGTAATAGCCGAAATGGCTTTCAAATCCACCACTTCCATTTGCGGATTGGTGATAATTTCCAAAAAAACAGCACAGGTATTATCATCAATATGTGCTTCTACTTCGTCGGGGTTCGTCAGGTCGCAAAAACGTGTTTCCACGCCAAATGCTGCCATAGTCGATGCGAAGAACGAATAGGTATTACCAAACAAATGGCGCGAAGTAACGATATTGCTACCGGTTTGCGCCAGCGTAAGAATAACATTGGAAATAGCTGCCATGCCCGAGTTCAAAGCCGTCACGCTAAATGCACCCGTCATATTTTGTACACGGCTTTCGAAATACTGCACCGTGGGATTTGTAATGCGTGAGTAAGTATGTTCGGCCACCTTTCCCATAAACGCAGCTTCCATCATCTCGGCCGTTTCGAATTCGAAAGCAGCACATTGATAAACCGGCATGCTCAATGCACCATAGGCATCAGGCTTTGCGTAAGGGGTGTGGAGAATTTTTCCAGTAAATGAGAGTTCTTCGTTGTTCATCTTCTTATTATTTATCAGGAGCAAGAGGTAAGAAGTAAGAGGTAAGTAATTTGTAGGACTTCATGTTTGTCTTTATAATTAACAGACAAGTTCCTTGCCTCTTATTCCTTGCCTCTTGCCTCTATCTAAGTTTCGCTCCTAGTTTTGTTTCAAAATTGCCTTGCAATTTTTTCATTATCGGCTCTATTTGTCCGTCGGTAAGGGTTTTGGTTTCGTCTTGCAACACGAAGCTTACGGCGTACGATTTTTTGCCTTCTTCCAGGTTTTTGCCTTCGTAAACGTCGAACAGATTTACGCTTTTCAGCAGTTTACGTTCGGTTTCGAAAGCTATTTTTTCTATTTCGGCAAATGTAACACTCTTATCAAGCAACAAAGCCAAATCGCGTTTTACTTCAGGGAATTTCGCCAGTTCGGTATAACGCACTTTTTGATCGCCAAGTTCAGCAAGGATAGCATTCCAATTCAAATCGGCAAAATATACTTCGGCATCAATATCCATCATCTTGCGAATCTTTGGTGATACAATACCATACACTGCCAATTGTTTTCCGGAACGGGTGTAAACAGTCAATGCTTCGCTCAACAGGTCATTGGCATATTCGCCCACCACCAGTTTACGCATGGTAAAGCCCAAACGTACAAATACGTTTTCGACAAATGCTTTCAATTCGTATACGCTCGATTTTTCTTCGGCAGCTACCCACGATTGAGCACGCTTGTTGCCGGTGAGCCACATTCCAAGATGGAAATCTTCGGAATAGGCCGACAATGCTTCGCCTTCTTTTTTGTTTTCGGCATTGTAATAATAGCAATTACCAAATTCATAAAATTTCAAATCGGCATTCTTACGGTTGATATTGCGGGCAATATTTTCCAATCCTCCAAAAAGCATGGTTTGACGCATTACGTTCAAATCGGAACTTAGCGGATTAAGCATTTTTACCGAGTTAGCGGCAGGATATGATGTCAGGTCGGTATAATAACCACCTTTGGTAAGCGAGTTGTTCAATACCTCGTTGAAGCCCTGAGCAGTCAGTTGCTCAGAGATAAGGTGTTGCAATTTATAGCTATCCGGTTTAGTACCGAAGCTCAGGTTTGATTTCAGCGTATCGCCGATTTCTACATTATTATAACCGTAAATACGCAAGATATCTTCAATCACATCCACGTCACGTTGCACATCCACACGATAAACAGGAACATGCAGCACATATCCTTCTTCGTTTTGGCTCACAATTTTCATTTCGAGTGCAGCAAGAATGGTTTCGATATTCTCTTTACCAATTTCTTTTCCAATCAAGGTGTTTATTTTGCGAAGCGAAAGTTCTACCACGAATGGTTTTACTTCCTCCGGATAAACATCTACAATCTCGCTGGAGATTTGTCCGCCGGCCACTTCCTGAATCAACAAAGCACAACGTTTCAACACGTAAATGGTGTTGGTAGGATCACAACCACGCTCGAAACGGAACGAAGCATCGGTATTCAACCCATGACGACGAGCCGTTTTACGAATCGTTACCGGATTAAAATAAGCGCTTTCCAAAAACACGTTTTTGGTCGTTTCGGTTACACCTGAGTCCAAACCACCGAACACACCACCAATACACATTGCATTTTCAGCGTTGCAAATCATCAGGTCTGCAGCGTTCAGCTTGCGTTCAACACCATCAAGAGTAGTAAAAACAGTTCCTTCGGGCATGTTTTTTACACGCACCTCGCCACCTTTAATTTTGTCGGCATCGAAAGCGTGAAGCGGTTGTCCCAATTCGTGCAACACGAAGTTGGTAGCATCCACAATATTGTTGATAGGACGAAGTCCGATAATTTGCAGGTAATTTTTCAACCATTCCGGCGATTCGGTAACCGTAACACCCGAAATAGTCACACCCGAATAACGCGGACACGCATCCGTATTCTCCACCATTACCGGAATGGTAAGGTTTGTATTTTGAACGGCAAAAGCATCCACCGAAGGGCGGGTAAGTTGTACCGATTTATCTTTCAAAGCAAAAAATGCAGCCAAATCGCGCGCCACACCAAAGTGCGAAGCAGCATCCACACGGTTAGGTGTAATGTCTACTTCCAGTAAATAATCGCTTTTGATGCCGTAGTAATCTTTGGCCAATGTTCCAACCTGTACATCGGCAGGCAATACGATAATACCGTCGTGACTGGTACCGATACCGATTTCATCTTGTGCACAAAGCATTCCAAGTGATTCTACACCACGTATTTTTGATCGTTTAATGCTAAAACTTTCGTCGCCCGAGTAAAGTTTCGTTCCCACAGTTGCCACCACCACTTTTTGTCCGGCAGCCACATTGGGTGCTCCGCATACAATTTGTAAAGGTTCACCGGCACCTACATTCACGGTAGTAACGTGTAAATGGTCGGAATTTTCGTGTGCTCCACAAGTAAGCACTTCGCCAATTACCAATCCT
>Ga0302173_10001527_pt1 | contig 11526 bp, 8 predicted proteins | sample I_Fen_N3_1_FD_198785 | JGI IMG/M metagenome (GOLD analysis project Ga0302173, IMG submission 198785) | Peat permafrost microbial communities from Stordalen Mire near Abisko, Sweden - I_Fen_N3_1 | ecosystem: Environmental > Terrestrial > Soil > Wetlands > Permafrost | place: Sweden: Abisko... | reverse complement strand
CACATCACGTTTGCTGTGTTGCTGGTTATGATTGGCAAAATAATCCATTTGCAACACATTTTTTTGAGCAATGCTCTGTAATACATTTTGCAGGTGAATAGTATCGTTGGTTCTTTTAGGCACATACCGGTTTTCTATTACTTCAATATGTTGTTCCATATCTTCCAGGTAATCTTTTTCGGTAAGGCGCAATACCGCTTTTACTTTAAGCATGGCGGTACCATAATTTTTTTTAGTGGAATCATCGGTTAGTTTCTCCACTAATTTTTCGGCTGTTAAAAATGCGGTAGCCTCTTCTTTGGTAAACATTACAGGAGGTAAACGATAGCCTTCCATAATAGAGTAACCAACACCTGCTTCGCCAATAACAGGCACACCCGCTTCATCCAAAGCTTTAATATCACGGTATACGGTACGTAAACTCAGGCTGAACTTATCTGCAATTTCCTGCGCCTTTACCACCCTTTTGGATTGCAGTTGTACAAGAATAGCAGTAAGGCGGTCGATGCGGTTCATTAAAAGTATTTGAAAAGTAAAAGTAAATGATGTTGCAGACTTTTTTCACCAAACTATTTCGAAGAAAATACTGCAATCATTACTTCATGAATGACACTTTTAAAAAACGGGATCAAGAAAATTTGCAGGCTTTACTCAACAATACTAATATTCTTACAACCATTAGTATCGTACAATGGTTTGCTTGCATCGATCTTTACATGCTTTAAGTAAATATCTTCTGCATCTTTACATACAAACCCTTTCTTTGAAGTGACACTAATGTTTTCAAAATAAATGGACCTTACTTTCATCTCGGGCAATCCTGTAATAGAAATAGCAGTTGCTGCGCCATCGCACAAAATATCACTGAGGTAAATATTTCTGAAGTCAGGAATTTTATCCCTGGTTTCTGTTGTACTGTTTTTTGATTTGCCTACTGCGGCATCTTCATAGTAAGTATCAAAAAGTACGGCTTCGTTTACTATATTTTTCATGGTGATATCTTTTACATAAATATCCCTTACCCAGCCGCCACGGCCGCTATTACTTTTAATTCTTACACCTACATCCGAACCAATAAAATTACAGTTGGTTACAAAAATATTTTTCATACCACCATCGGTATTACTGCCAATAACAAAGCCGCCATGCGCCCTCAATACGGTACACGCTGCAATTAATACATTGCAAAGATTAGCGGTGTCCACAGCATCAGGTTCGCCGCTGCTCTTCATACAAATACCATCATCCCCTGCATTTACTGTACATTGGTAAATGACCACGTTCTTACAGGCGCTGATATCAATACCATCACCATTTTGTGCCCACCAGTCGTTAAATACATGAACCCCGTTCATGGTAAGATTATTACAACGGTTGGGATAGAAAACGAACTTGGGCGAATTGCGGAGCGTAACATCTTTTAAAAGGATATTGCTGCAGCCCACCAAATACAACATGTAAGGGCGGATATCATTATCCATCATTGCCCTTTCGGGCCAGTATACTTTTCCATCTGCACTTAAAGCGCCGCCTTTTGCAATCATCGCATCCCATTCGCCCTGGCTTACTTTAGATTTTTTTACGGGCCTCCAGCTATCTCCTGCACCATCAAAAATGCCGCTGCCGGTAATGGCAATATTGTTTAAACCATAGCCATATATTGGCGAAGCCGGAACTATCTTACTGCTTCCGGGGCCAGCTTTTATCATAGGGTATCTGGAATGATCGTCTGTAAATTGTATCACAGCATCTTTTTCAGTATGCAGGTCAATATTATTTTTTAACTCTATTGGCCCGGTAAGCCAGTTACCAGCGGGAACGGTTACCCTGCCGCCGCCGGCAGCAGAACAGGCATCAATGGCTTTTGCAAAAGCTTCCGTATTTAAAGTTTTGCCGTTGCCAACAGCACCATAATCAACAATAGAAAATGTTTTAGCAGCAAAGGAAGGAACAGTTGGTACAGCCATTTTAAATGGAGCCGCAGCAATATAGTCTGCAATGGTTTTATCCTGTGCACCAGCGATGTTTAAGCAAAGCGTTAAGACAATAAAATAAAATAATTTTATGTTGAAAATAGTACAGCCGGCAAATCGGTTCAGGAGTTTCATAATTTTTAGCGTAAAGCAATGACAACAAAAATAACGGATAGTTAAAAACAGCTTTGTTATAATTACGCAAACGATACCGGGTTGCTTAGGGATAAACAATACACCAAACCAGTTCTGTAGTACCTGCCAATGTGGTTTTACAATTTAGGATTAGCAGGCTTAATAGATTTATCAAAATTATTGGCGCCACGGGTTTTTAATTTGCGGCGAAAAACCTTATCTCCGGCGCTTATGTACAGGATATTAAAACCAGCTCCACCAAAATATAAATTAGACACCTGGCCATTGGAAGGCGGTATAGGCAATATGGCATTCACCCGCCCCAGCTGATCCATAATTTGTAATCCAATTTTGGATGCTACAAAAACCCTTCCTGCCGTATCGCACTTCAGCCCATCCGGCCATGCATTATCATCTGCATCTGCAGCATGCAGCCAGCCATAATGTTGTTTATAAGTGAGTGTACCATCTGGTTTTATTTTATAGATCCACACCCAATGTGTGGCAGACTCAGTGATGTACAATTGTGTTTGATCGGGAGAAAGTGTAAGTCCGTTGGCGAATTTTATGCCCTCATCAACTACTATCTTTTCGCCATTGGGCCTGATGAGATAAATCTTACTGGGCTTTGTGGTACCATCAGGTGCGGTTACATAAATATTACCGTTGCTTGTAACTACCAGGTCATTTCCTGCAATGCTATCTGCCACTACGGTTTCTTTTTCGTTTTTATCATAGCTTAAAACCTGTTTGGTGCCACCGGCCGCAGTATACCTTTTGCCATCGGCGCCAAAAGTTGTGCCGCTGGCTCTTTTGGCATCCACGTTCAGCGTAATTAATTTTCCATCCAATGCAACTTTGTATGTTTTTGATGCAGGAATATCCTGGTAATAAATTTCACCGGCGGCATTTGCTGCCACGCCTTCGGTAAACTGGTAACTCTGGCCCACCAATTCCCAATCTTCGCCGGGAATAAGCAGGTCGCTTAAAAATTGATTTTTAGAATTGCCTTTTGCAACAGGCATTGGCCAACCTTTCCATAACCAGCGCATCGCATCAGGAAAAACAGCGGTACCCTGGTTGCCATTATGGCCATATTCGCCCCACACATGATTTACTTCATAACCAGAAAAAGTCAGTGCCCTTTCCATCGTTTCATTGGCCTTCCACCAATCGCCTGCATAAATGTTTAAATCATTAGCACCATCCTGCAAAAAAATGCGAATAGGTTTTGGTTCATACTTGCGAATGAGAATGGGATAACGATCGGCACCACGTAAACCAATATACGTACCTATGGCACTAAACACTCTTGAAAATGCTTCGGGATGTTCCCATGCCGCAGTAAATGCACAAACAGCACCGCTGCTGCTGCCACCAATGGCACGGTCGTTACCATTTTTAGATAAATGTATGGCACGGCCGTCACTTGCTTTTTGTTTTTCTACTTCAGGTAAAATTTCCGTTAATAAAAAGCGTGCATAAGCATCACCCAAACCATCGTATTCAAAACTGCGGTTAAAACGGTCGAGCGCATTGGAGCCACTATCGGCCAAAACTTTCCCCGGAGTAATAAATACACCAATAGTTACCGGCATTTCTTTATTGAAAATAAGATTGTCGAAAACTGTAGGCGCCTTCCATTGAATGCCATCCTGGTTTACATACACACATGCAGGTTGCTCCGGTTTATATTGCTTTGGTATGTAGACCCAGTAATCTCTTGTTGTACCCGGAAAAATTTTAGACTGGTTATAAGTAAAATGCAATACTTCGCCTTTAGGTACACCGGCATGTTCTACGCTGGCAGAATCAACAGGATATTTTTCTGCTGGTTGCTGGGCAAGTAAATGTGTTGTTGCAAGCAGGCAAATGAAAACAAGGAATTGCTTCATGGTGAATCGTTATTGGTGTTAAAGGATTGGTTTGATGGCTGGGACTAAAGATAGAAGGTTTATGAAGTAAATGCAAAACTTGTCTCAGGATTTATTTTTAAGTTCGCCTTCGCCCACCTGTAAAGCTGCCTTTTTATTACGAATCAAACGTTTTTCATACATGCTATCAAAATAAATTATTGAAACAGGAATTAAAAAACTAATTGGTACAAAGATTAAATAATTCGATTTATATGCATTTAAAATATTGGGTAAAGTATATTCATAATTAAAGTCAAAAAACTGCATATCAGTAATTGCCTAACAAACAAAGCTGCTTTGTATAATAAAAAGTAATACCAGGAATTGTATAGAAAACCTCAGAATCAAATTTTTTAAAACGATATATTTCTTTAGCACCGATTTAAAAATTATAACCGAAATCATAATAGGGAAAACGGTGACTATAAAAGTAAAGAAAAAATTATAGCCAAGCCATTCGCCGCTAAAATCAAAATCCATAACTGCCATAAACAAACTATGACAAAAGCAAACGAAAAGTGTGCTTAATAGTGTAATGACGATGATATACATTAATGCGGTTTTTTTACGCCATGCATAAGTTCCGAAAAGAATAATTAAACACACTAAAACTAATATTTTCATGTTTTATTAAATATGCATTAATCTTAAATCGGAATTAATCTTTTGTAAAATTAGGAATAAAAAAACCGAAGTTTTGGGCTTCGGTCTATAATATAAATTTATTTCAGTCGACTTAAAATTCCGCACTCTTAGGATACCTTGGAAAAGGAATCACATCCCTGATATTTCCCATGCCGGTTACAAACTGTACCAAACGCTCAAAGCCTAAGCCAAAGCCTGCATGCGGGCAAGCACCAAACTTACGGGTATCCAAATACCACCATAATTCTTCGGCAGGTATATGCATCTCTTCCATACGCTTTAATAATTTATCCATGCGTTCTTCTCTTTGAGAACCACCTACAATTTCACCAATGCCTGGCGCAAGGATATCCATTGCTGCAACAGTTTGCCTTCCGGGTTCGCAATTATCATTCTGGCGCATGTAAAATGCTTTTATTTCTGCAGGGTAATCGGTTAAGATAACAGGTTTTTTAAAATGCTTTTCTACCAAATATCTTTCATGTTCGCTTTGTAAGTCAACGCCCCATTTATCAACTAAGTATTGAAATTTTTTCTTTTTGTTGTGATTGCTTTCTCTTAAAATTTCTATTGCTTCGGTGTATGTCAGTCTTTGAAAATCGTTATCCACCACAAAGTTTAATTTATCCATCAGCCCCAGTTCACTTCTTTCTGTTTGCGGTTTTTGTTTTTCTTCTTCTTCCAAACGCAGTGCTAAAAATTCAAGGTCTTCTTTGTTGTGTTCCATGGCATGTTTAATAACATACTTAATGAACTCTTCAGCAAGGTTCATATTATCTTCCAGGTCGTTGAAAGCAACTTCGGGTTCAATCATCCAGAATTCGGCCAGGTGCCTGGTAGTATTAGAATTTTCTGCACGGAAGGTTGGTCCAAAAGTATAAATATCACTGAAAGCCATAGCCGCTAATTCACCTTCTAATTGTCCGCTTACGGTAAGGTTGGTGCTGCGGCCAAAAAAGTCTTCTTTAAAATTGATAGAACCATCTTCGTTTTTGGGAGCCGAACCATCTAATGGCAACGCAGTTACTTTAAACATTTCGCCTGCACCTTCTGCATCACTGGCGGTAATGATGGGGGTATGCAAGTACACAAAGCCTTTATCATTAAAAAATTTGTGAATCGCAAATGCCAATGCATGGCGAACACGAAAAACAGCACCAAATGTATTGGTTCTAAAACGTAAGTGTGCTTTTTCACGCAGGTATTCCAGTGTAGGCCTGTTTTTTAATTGTAACGGAAATTTTTCTGCATCACAATCGCCTAAAATTTCTATATCAGTTGCTTTTAATTCCACTTTCTGGCCTTTCCCCAAAGAAACAATTACTTCCCCGGTTGCTTTAATACAAGCGCCGGTGGTTAATCGCTTTAAAAGTGCATCATCAAATTTACCCAGCTCTGCTACTATTTGAATATTACTATTGGTGCTACCATCGTTTAAAGCAATAAACTGGTTGTTGCGAAAGGAACGCACCCAACCCATAACCGTGGCCTGGTAATCGGCATTATCACTGGCCAGTAATTCTTTGATCCTGATTCTTTTATTAAACATAAAATCTATTTGTGGAGTGCAAAGATAAGCCACAGAAGGAGTTTTGGCCACAGATTACGCAGATTACACTGAAGAAAAAGCTAAAAACTTAAATAGAAATTTACTTAATTATAAACTGTTTCTTTATAGAAGAGATAATTTGAGAAATTTGTGCAATCTGTGGCCAACCCCAAAAAAATTTGCATTTTTAGCAAAAAACACCGTAATATTGTGCTGGAATCCAACTGATAAGGTCTATCCAATCGTTTGCTTCATCAGCTACTCATATTCCATCAACTATAAATTCTCAATTACATTTTCAGATTTAAGAAGGCTTTTTTGAAGAAAATTATTTTCAACTTTTTATGTACGACATTTCACAACTGAACGACCTGCTCGTTCCTGAATTGCTTGATATTGCAGACCATCTAACAATCTCTAACGCAAAAAAATTAAATAAGCAGGATTTGATAACGCAGATCCTGGATAAACAATCCCATATGAGCACAGCAAAAAACGAAGAGGAAAAACCCAAGCGTAAGCGTATTCCCAAACCCGCTGCAGGCGCAGCTCCCGCCGCACCAGCAGCTACAGCACCCGAACCTAAAAAGGAAGCTCCTCCAAAAGCTAAAAGACACGAGCCTTTAGAAAAAAAACAACCTGTTAAAAAAGCGGTTGAAGAAGAGGAAGAAGAAGAGCAGGAAGAATTGCAACCCATAACCAGCGAGCAAAGCACCATTCCCGCAGCCATTGCACAAATGCTACAGGCCGAAGACGGCGATATTCAATTGCCCGAAATGACGCTGGAAGAAGAAAAACCCCAACAAAACAAACCCTTTCAACAGCGACGCGACCAACCTTCATTCAATATAGAATTTGACGGGGTGATATTAGGCGAAGGTGTTTTGGAAATGATGCCTGATGGTTATGGTTTTTTACGCAGCAGCGATTATAATTATTTGTCTTCTCCCGATGATATTTACGTTTCTCCATCACAGATAAAATTATTTGGTTTAAAAACAGGTGATACTGTTTATGGCAGTGTACGTCCACCAAAAGAAGGCGAAAAATATTTTGCCTTATTAAAAGTGGATACTATAAATGGTAAAAGGCCCGATGAAGTAAGGGACCGTGTGCCTTTCGATTATTTAACGCCTTTATTTCCTTTTGAAAAATTAAACCTTTGCACCAAATCGGATAATTACAGTACCAGGATAATGGACCTGTTTACCCCAATTGGCAAAGGGCAGCGTGGATTGATTGTGGCCCAGCCCAAAACGGGTAAAACCATGTTGCTGAAAGAACTGGCTAATGCTATTGCAGAGAATCACCCGGAATGTTATTTAATGATAGTACTGGTAGATGAAAGACCGGAAGAGGTTACCGATATGGAACGCAGTGTAAGGGCCGAAGTAATTGCATCTACATTTGATGAACCGGCCGATAAGCACGTAAAAGTAAGCACCATTGCCCTGCAAAAAGCAAAGCGTTTGGTAGAGTGTGGTCATGATGTGGTGATATTACTAGACAGTATTACACGTTTGGCAAGGGCACACAATACCGTAGCACCAAGCAGTGGTAAAGTATTAAGTGGTGGTGTGGAAGCCAACGCAATGCAGAAACCAAAACAATTTTTTGGTGCGGCACGTAAAATAGAAAATGGCGGATCGCTTACCATTATTGCAACAGCATTGGTTGATACCGGAAGTAAAATGGACGAGGTGATCTTTGAAGAATTTAAAGGAACCGGTAACATGGAATTGCAACTGGAACGGAAATTATCTAACCGAAGGATATACCCTGCTATTGATATTGTATCTTCTTCTACAAGGCGTGATGATTTGTTACTGGATAAAGATACCTTCCAGCGTATGTGGGTATTGCGTAAGCATATGGCCGATATGAACCCTGAAGAAGCCATCAATACATTGCTGAAGAATATGAGGGGAACGAAAGATAATGCGGAGTTTCTTACCAGCATGAACGGGTAAAGAATAATTAATTAATGAATAATTGATAATGAAAGCCACCGATTTTATTGGTGGCTTTTTGTTTTAATGAATAGCATGCTGATCCCTGCAAGCAACATCGACAACCCCCCAACCAGCATAATGTAAATAGTTTCGCCATTAAAAAAATGTTTGCTGATATAGCCCAACAAAAATGCAGCCGTTACCTGTGGAATGACTACTGAAAAATTAAACACCGCAAAATAAGTTACCATTTTTTGTTCGGGAGCAATACTGCTGATGATGCTATATGGTATATTGCCAATACTACTCCATGCAACACCAATAAAACTAAATGAAAATAACAACAGGTATTTTTCTTTAACCACAAACAGTAATAATAAACCCATGCTGCCCATGAGCAATGCAAAAGCATGCAACCGTTCCTTTGATATATGCCTTAAAATTTTTGGAATGGCAAATGCTAAAAAAGCTGCCAGCGTGCTATAAAAAGCAAAACAAATGCCCACCCAGGTAACGCCATTTTCAAATGCCGGGCTTTCTGCATCGGTGCTGTTAAAAACATAGCGTGTAATAACCGGCGTGGCATATATCCACAAGGCAAACAAGGCCAGCCATGTAAAAAACTGTACCACAAAAAGCGGCAGCAGGTGTTTAATTATTTTTATCATGGCAATAAATATAGTTTAGTTTTTTGTTTGTGTAACTTAGGGGTTGATAAAAATGCCGGTACAAAAAGTAACCATAGAAGAATTTTTACAATTGGCCAAGCAGCATCCTGTTTTTGATGTACGCAGCCCCGGTGAATACATTCATGCACATATTCCCAATGCAATAAGTTTGCCCCTATTTACCGACGAAGAAAGGAAAGTAGTGGGCACCGCTTACAAACAACAAAGCAAACAAGCCGCTATAAAAATTGGGTTGGATTATTTTGGCGTAAAGATGCGCAGCATGGTTGAAGAGGTAGAAAAAGTAACTGAGACATTTGCAAAAGAAAGTAACAAACCTAATACTCCAGTTCACCCTTCAGGGGGCGGAGGGGGTTGCATCCTCGTTCACTGCTGGCGAGGTGGCATGCGTAGTGCAGGCGTGGCCTGGCTTTTAGACCTTTATGGATTTAAAGTGTACACATTAGTGGGTGGTTACAAAGTATACCGTAAATGGGTGCTGGCGCAATTTGAAAAAGACTATCGCTTTAAAATTATTGGTGGTTATACAGGTAGTGGAAAAACTTTAGTGCTGAACCATTTGGCACAACAGCAAAGCACAGTAATTGATCTTGAAGCATTGGCAAATCACAAAGGGTCTGCATTTGGTGCATTGGGAGAAGCGGCACAACCCAAACAGGAGATGTTTGAAAATTTGCTGGCGGGCCAGTTGTCAGTTGTTAGTAATGAGATGACAGTAGAACAAAATGCTAAAACTAACAACTATCATCTATCAACCGCCATCTGGTTAGAAGACGAAAGCCAGCGCATTGGCAACCTGCAAATACCCATGCCACTTTGGAATACCATGCGCAAAAGCCCGGTATACTTTTTGGATATTCCATTTGAAGAGCGCCTGGATTATATTACTAACGAATATGGAAAATTTAAAAAAGAAGAGTTGGTAAACGCCATCATCCGTATACAAAAACGCCTGGGCGGCCTGGAAACCAAAAATGCTATTAACCATCTTTTGGAAAATGACCATAAAGCCTGTTTCAGGATCTTATTGGCCTATTATGACAAATTATACAATAAAGCGCTTGAAAACAGGGAAAATCTTGCGGCATTACTAAATAAAATACCCTGTTTGGGCGTTGATACTGCAACCAATACCCAAAATATTTTAGCATGCGATATTGTAACTACATAAAACTGGCTGTTCTCCTCATCTTCAGTTCGCTTAAATTATCTGCGCAAGACGTTACCGGCTTGTGGAGAGGGTTTATGTACAACGATACCACTCAGCAAAATTACCGCTACGAAATAGCCATCAGCGAAGAAAAGGGCAAACTATTTGGTTACTCTCACACCTATTTTATTTTGGATGACAAGCAATATCACGGTGTAAAAAAATTAAAGATCAAAAGGGAGGGGAATAAGATCTTTACAGAAGATGATGAACTGATAGTACACAACTATCCCATACCACCGGCAAAAGGTGTCCATCAATTAAACAAGTTGGTATTAGAAATAAAGGATACCGTAATGATATTAAGTGGTATGTATAGTACTAACCGCACCAGGGATTACCATCCGGTAACAGGATATGTTCATGTAGAAAGAAAAAAAGATTACAGCCAGAGTGCATTGGTGCCGCATTTGCAGGAACTGGGCCTGGTAAAAAATCTGTCGTTCCTTAAAGAAGAAAATAATCCGCCAGCAGCAGAAACAATAGCGGTATTAAAGCCTATGAAATCGGATGAGGAAGAGAAACTGATTATATCCACGGCAAAAAAACAACAGCCCGATAATACTATTAAATCTGTAAATGCACCGGTAATTAAAACAGAATTACCCAAGCCTGTAGAAACAGTAGTTGCAAAACCGGTAATACAAAAGCCGGCCGAACCTGCTGTTGTAAAAGTACCGCCACCTGCACCTGCAAAAGTTAACCAGCCGGCAGTAACCAAAACAGAGCCGGTTAAAAAGCCAGAACCTGTTGCGGTAACCAAGCCTGCACCGCCAAAGGTGGAAGCACCTGTAGTTGTAAAAGCTCCACCTGTTACTGTTCCGCAACCGGTAGTAATAAAGCCTGCCGAAGTTAAAAAACCAGAACCAACAGATCCGCTGGCAGCAATAGATGCCGGTAAGCGAAAGGTGGAAAATATACAGGCCTTATACTTTAAAAGCGATAGTTTACAGCTAACCCTTTATGATAATGGTGAAGTAGATGGCGATACCGTTAGTGTGATAATGAATGGTACTGTAATAATGCCAAGGGTGGGATTAACCACCAATGCAGTTAAAAAAACAATTTATACCAGAGATGCCGGCGACAGTATTCAATTGGTAATGTATGCCGAAACGCTGGGAACCCTTCCTCCTAATACCGGGTTGCTCATTGTTTATGACGGCAATGACCGTTATGAAATACGTTTTAGCGGCGATATGCAAAAAAGTTCGGGCATAGTTTTCAGAAGACGAAAAGAATAACGACAAATAATTTGCCCGTAGATTACGGAGATGTTGCAGAACAGAAAATATTGTATTATCTGCGCATTCAGCGAAATCTGCGGGACATTACTACCTTAGTGGCATGAATACAATAAAACTCACCCAATATTCCCACGGTGCAGGCTGCGGTTGCAAGATATCCACTAAAATATTAGATGAAATTCTGACCAGCAATTTTGCTATGCCTGATAA
>Ga0302173_10001525_pt1 | contig 11529 bp, 8 predicted proteins | sample I_Fen_N3_1_FD_198785 | JGI IMG/M metagenome (GOLD analysis project Ga0302173, IMG submission 198785) | Peat permafrost microbial communities from Stordalen Mire near Abisko, Sweden - I_Fen_N3_1 | ecosystem: Environmental > Terrestrial > Soil > Wetlands > Permafrost | place: Sweden: Abisko... | reverse complement strand
AAGCTGCTTGACCCGTTCGATGCCGTGAATGGCTACGGTAATTGGTTCAATACAGGCCGCTTGTTCGTAAGAAACGTTGTCAGCAATTGGTACAACATTACGTGCTGGTGCAACTACATATTCTGCCATGGCCCCATTTTGACGCGAGCCAATGAATGAATAATTCATGCACATCGCAGGCTTTCCTTTGGCACAATTATCACAGGTATAACAAGGGATCAGTGGGGCTGCTGTCACGCGGTCGCCCAGTTTTAAATTTTTTACCTGCGTACCAAGTTCAGTGATTTCACCGGAAAATTCATGACCAATGATGATGGGATAAGAATGGACGCCGCCGTCTGTGGCACGGGGAATATCCGAACCACAAATACCGCAGGCATGTACTTTAATGAGAACTTCGTTTTCTTTTACTTGCGGGATGGGAACGTCTTTATAGACAAGTTCCTTTACACCTTCAACAAGAAGGGCTTTCATTGTTTTCATAAAATCGCTCCTTTTGTATTTTGTCACTTTTTTGACAAACCAAGTGTAACAAAAAGATTCTCTACGCCATAGTCTGAAAATTTCCGCATAGAAGGGAAATCGAGAGGGACGAAAGACAGCTATGTGTAGTGCTGTCACAAAATAAACTAAAGGTTTTGCCTGAGAAAAAATATTCATCGCAGGTTTAATTATGGAGTAATATTTTTTGTAAATCGCATTCCACTAGCTTTTTCTTGTTTGCAGCAAGAGGGTCTTATATAATAAGAACATAGAGTTATTTCATGAATCGTTAAATTATTGTTGAGGAGTATGGATATGGATCATAATCTAAAAAAGGAAATTATTCAGTATGCAAAAATTTTGGAGGCGCAGGGGCTCGTAAATTCTCTTGAAGGTAATATATCAATTTTGGATCGAACGGCAGGCGAGCTTTATATTACTCCATCCGGTACTAGAAAAACGTTTCTTACAGAAGATATGATTGCTGTTATGAAAGGGGAACAGCAAATTGGTGGGACGCGGAAGAGATCAAGTGAATATCTTCTGCATGAAGCAGCGCTGCGGGCGCGTCCTGATTGTAATGCGGTAGTACATGCGCATGCACCATATTTAACAGCTTATGCTTATTGTAATAAAAGTATCAATATCAGATGTTCGACGACATTTGGTTTGTTTTTGGGCGATATTCCCTGTTTGCCATACGGTGAACCAGGTACGATTCATATTGCTGATGGTATTGAAGAAGCAATGAAAGAGCATGAACTTGTTTTATTAGCGAATCATGGCTGTATTTGTATTGGCAAAACGATGGAAAATGCAGTAAGTATTCTCGAAGCCGCGGAAGCAGTTATGAAAATTTATCAAATGGCAAAAATGGTCGGTGAGATAAGCGATCTTTCCCCTGAACAATGGGAACAACTGGGCAATAATCATCCAGGACGGAAGTCAACAGTTCTAAAATAGATAGGCTGTTATTAATGAAGGCGGGTTTTACATATGAATGAAACATGGTCTATCGGTGAAGTGGCAAAGCTTTTTTCTGTTTCCACGGATACGTTGCGTTATTATGAGAAAATGGGGCTGCTGGCTTCACACAAAAATCCAGAAAATGGGTATCGACATTATTCATATGATGAAATTGTCGTTTTAATGGATATTTTGTTTTTTCGTAATATGGAGTTATCAATTCAGGATATTAAGCAGATGATCACGAAAATGGATGTTGGTGATATCGAAAATATACTTTATCAAAATCAAAAACTGGTTGAGCACAGGATACAGGAATTGCAAAAGTTGCAGACGATGATTACACAAGTTGCTTCACAATATAAATCATGCGAGGAACGTTTGGGGCAGTTTACAGTAGTTACGGCACCAAGTTTTAAGTATAAACTTATGAGTCATCAGGAAGATGATCTTGTTAGTATGATTCGTGAATATAAAAAAGAAGACTGGATTGATGATCGTATACGTTACATGCTGGTTGTAGATGCGGCGGATCTCGTAGAAAATGCAAATTTTTGTTCAGCAAATGTCGGTTTTAGTATTGAAAAAGCAAATTTTAGTATGCTTCCTTCGTGGGAGGCAGCAAATTTTTCATCGCTGCCGAAAGCGGAATATTTATATACGATTCTTGGAACGACTTATCTAGAGACTGAAAATGATATATTGCAAAAGGCCTTACAATATATTCAAGAATCCGGAAGAGAAGTCGGTGGAAGTCTGGTTGGTCGTTATATGGCCAGTTCTCATAAAGATGGTCTGGATTACTATGAAATATGGATTGCTTTGGCAAAAACTTGACATTGGAGCTGCTCCAAGCTTTATCATCTTAATAGGGTGATAATGATGAATGGAAATATCTTAGGTGAAGAGAAGATTACGACATTGTTTCTGAAATATACAATTCCGGCTGTTTCGGGAATGTTGTTTTTGGGATTAAATACGGTTGTTGATGGTTTTTTTGTTGGTATATATATTGGTGTTGATGCATTAGCAAGTGTGAATATTGCGATGCCTTTTTTGAGCTTGTTGATTGCATTGGGTGTTGTTATCGGTATCGGAACGCAAAGTCTGGTAGGAAAATATCTGGGCGAAAACAATATTGCAGCGGCAAATGATACGTTTATAACAGCACTTAGTTTGATTACGGGCAGTTCTGTGCTGCTGGCAGTTTTGGCTCTTTGTTTTACACAAGAAATGGCCAGTCTATTAGGTGCGAATGAACATTTGCTGCCAATGGTAACGATGTATATTTATTATACGAGCTGGTTTTTACCGTTTTTTGCTATTATGTTTGTATTAGATTATGTGTTAAAAATTATGGGGAATCCCTTCTATTCGATGATGATTTTGGTTGTGGCTGTCATCGGACATATGTTGTTGAATTATTTGTTGATTGTACAATTGGGCTGGGGGATAGAAGGTTCAGCCTTTGCTATCGGAATTAGTTATGCGATCGCGTTTATCTTGTCGTTACTGCCGTTTCTTATGGGTAAAACTAGTCTGAAATTATTTCAAGGCAGTTTTAAAAAGCCTTTGGCGCACCAGATTCTTTATACGGGTTCGTCTGAAGGCGTTGCCGAAATCGGAACGGGTGTCACGACTTTTTTGTTTAATATTACGCTCATGCGCTATGTTGGTGAAGTTGGGGTAGCCGCTTTTACGGCGATTGGCTATTTGTCTTTTATCGGCAATAATATATTGATCGGTTTATCAGACGGTGTTGGGGCTATTATCAGTTATAATTATGGCAGCGGAAAAATGGAACGGGTAAAAGAGGCTTTGAAGCTTGCTTGCGGTTCGGCTGTGGTGATTGGTATCGGCTTGTTTGCGGTGATTTCACTGTATGCACAGGAAATTATTCAGGTGTTTATTGAATCGGGTAATGAGCGTGTGATTGCGTTTGCCGTGTATGGTGCACACTTGTATGCACTGGCATTTTTAGTAAATGGATTGAATATTATTGCATCTGGGTATTTTACGGCTATTTGCCGCCCACAAAGTTCCGTGCTGATCGCTTTGAGTAAAGGTATTGTATGGATTGGAATAGGCGTTGTTATTTTGCCGCAAATTTTTGGCATAAAAGGTATTTGGCTGACGGTACCAGCAGCGGAAGTATTGACACTGTTTTTGTCGCTGCTGTTATTATACAAACACTTTCGTCCTAAGCTTGACTCTTAACTTGCTTTAATGTGAGAAAAGCCGCAGAAAAATCTTGGTGATTTTTCTGCGGCTTTTTATTTTTATAGTAGGCAGATCGTTTCTATATGGCAATCTGATCGGTTCGTTTCAATTTTTTTAATGCATTATATATCTAAATCATCATGTTTTGGTAATAACATTTTGTGCTTCAACGCATAATCAACCAGATCACTTTTGTGTTTGCAATTGAGCTTGAGCATTAGTCTGGTCTTATAGGTACTTACCGTTTTGATGCTCAAATACAGCCTAGTAGCGATCACTCCCAATGAATAGCCGTGAACAAGCAGTTCAAAAACTTCTTGTTCGCGTTTGCTCAAAAAAACGGGCTGAGTATCAACACGTTCTTCTGGATTGTTAAAGAGCTTATCGAGCAGGAGCTGCGTATCTTGTTCCCTCAGATAGCGACCGCCCCTTGCAACGGTTCGTAAAGCTTCAAAGAGTTCCGTATCAATCGAGTTTTTTGCCAAGTAGCCACCGGCTCCCAGCTGCATTGCTTCTTTTATATAATGATCATCTTGATACATTGTCAGTACAAGAACTTTAATTGGCAGCTGGGCTTTTTTTATTTCCTTTAAGCAATCTAATCCGCTCATAACTGGCATGGAAAGATCCAATATTAGAACATCGGCTTCCGTATGTTCTAATATGGTAAGAACCTCCTGACCGTTTGCGGCTTCACCAACAACCGTAAAATCGGCTTCGTTATCCAAGAGGAGCTTCAGCCCAGCGCGTAACACGGCATGATCATCGGCTAATATAATTCTTAGTTTGGTCAACATTCTTCACGTCCAATCGGTAATATAACAGTAATTCTGGTACCTTTTCCTGGCTTAGAGTCAATGGTTAGAACTCCGCCTAGTAGTTCCGCCCGTTCTTGCATACCAAATAACCCCAACCGATTATTACTACGAGCAATTTCCACTGCATGTTCTTCCATACCTTGACCATCATCTTGAATTTGCATACAGATACTGCGGTCAACCTTTGTTAGCATGATATCCACATTGTGTGCGTTCGCATGCATGACAATATTGGTCATGCTTTCCTGGAGAATACGATATAAGGATACGGCGGTATTATTTGACATCTTCAATTTTTTTATTGGTGGCGTAAACGCAACGTTCAGTGGATTTTGAGTATTAAAATTTATGATGTATTTTTCCATAGCCGCTACCAGACCGAGATAATCTAGTTCTGGCGGACGTAATTCCACAGCCATGATTCTGATTCGTTCCAAAACACTTACGGTGACGGCGCGAGCCTCAGCCAATAGTGTTTTTTGTTCAGTGGTGGTCATCTTGGAATGGAGAACCTTTATATAAGCCAGCAGGGAAGCCATACATTGTCCGGTTTCATCATGCAGTTCTCGCGATAGACGACGCTGCTCATCTTCTTGAACTGTAAAGAGGTTGCGGATTAGAGATACTCGCATTTCTTCTTTTTCTTGTACTTCTTTTAGCAGACGATCATTTTCCCGGTTTTTTTTCCGTAAGCTGTGTGCCATGGCATTAAAAGCCCTTGCTAAGTTGCCGATTTCATCGGTATTTTGCCCCTTTATTCTTACGTTATAATCACCTTGCTGTATCCGGTGTGACGACTCCAACAGCACGCGCAGCGGTTTCACGATCAAATAAGAAAGGCGCGTCGCGCCAATCGCTGCCAAAAGGCTGACAAATAATACGGTCAAAATAATTTTTTCGATATTTTCCGCCAGTAGTCCCTGCATAATCTTTTCTGACAAGCCAATCCGGACATAACCGATATTTCCTTCTTCAATTGGAAATAGAATTTCTCGAATCTGACCTTCGTTGCTGTGTAAGCTTTTAATCCAACTTTCATTGCCATCTTGAACAGAGAGATCTTCAGTAGCCGGTAAACGAACGCTGGCGAGCCCTTTAGGCAAGTTGTTTCCAAAGGTACTGGCAAGAATTCTGCCTGCCGAATCTGTAATAAGGATATAGCGAACCTCAGGATTGTTATTTTTGGTTTTATTTAGTCGATCAGAGATATCGAAATAATCTTCCAGTAAAATATCATTACTGCTCAGAGCGGCAATAGAATTGCCAATATCAATGCCGCGTTTATCAAGCTGCGTTGCTAAAAGCTGCGAAGTAGAATTTAACATTATTATGCCAATTACAATCCCAGATAACACAATCATTCCAATAACCAAAATATTGATTTTGTAATATAAACTAAAATTGTTGATCTTTTCCCTAAGCTTAACAAGTTGTATTTTCATAACTATATATTAGTCCGATCATAGATTTTCTTCAAGGGGAGATAGCGCTCTGGCTGCGGTGCAATAAAGCGGTCGATCATTAATTTTTTCATTGCCTGTGCGGTATCTGGGTCTTGGTTCATTTCTAAAAATATTTGTCTTAGCTGTTCAATTTGTTCTTGCGGAAGATCCTTGCGCACGACGACAGGACCTGTCGGAGCCGCATCAAGTACTGAAATGATTCGAATATTATTCGTAATATCAGGGTTTTTGCTTTTGGCATAGTCGTAGATCTGACTATCAATGCTCGCTGCATCTGCTACGTGATGAGCAACAGCCCAAATAGATTTATCATGATTATAGGTATAAAAATATCGTTTGAAATATCGTTCGGGGCTTGTTCCTTGTGAACGAAGCATATCTTCAATGATCAAATGTCCAGAAAAACTTAATGGATCCGTAAAGGCAAAAGTCTTACCGGCTAAATCCTCAACAGAATATATATTACTATCTTTGTTAACAATTATGTAGGGGCGGTATACAATTTCATCATCTAGTGCCGCCATAGCCAGGATATCAATGGCGTAGAAACCATTATAAGACACATAGGATCCTGTGGAAAGAAAGGCAATATCTGCTTCTCCCGATGATAGAAGTTTATTAACTTCCACATATGTCTTGCGTTGAACCAATACTGTTGGATGACCCGTAACGGCAGAGATTCGCTGGGCAAGGATTCGATAACAGTCAATCGTCTCTTGTGGTGAAATCACAGCAGCCAATGCAATCACTAAGGGGCGTTGACCATTCGTTACAGTTATATCGTCCTGCACCATTGGCTGGGTTTTATTAAAATCAATATAATCGTCAGACTGCATCTTACCACAGCCAAATAAACTAAATAAACATAAAAAACTGATTATAACAAGGGAAACTTGCCGGTATATCATAGTAAAAAAAATCCTTTCCTAACGGATGCGAGAAGTCTGCGTAATAATTATAATTTGATAAAACAGACTTATAGTTATTATAGCAAAAATATTCCATAAAAGCATCTATGTAAGATGTATTAAATATTCTATATTTCATTTTTACAAAATGGTAGGCTGGATCTAGTTACTTTTGTTTGGATGTTTTTATCGTGAATTCAGTACATAAAACATTTGAAAGCACAAGAATTTCTATTGGACATGATTTTTTAATACTTTTTTATCGTACAAAAAAACGGTCAGCTTGCGCTGTCCGTTTTTTGTATATACCTTTATATAATAGATGATTTATACGATTTCTTTTGGTTTTGCATTCCATACGAATAATGCCAGTATGCAGGAAAGAACTGCTGCTCCAACCCAAAATTCACCGGCGGTAGTGAAGTCATAAACTTTTTGACCATCAACAATTGTCATATTCGCATTGATTAAGTAACCGCTGACGCCTTCTTGGATGGCCGCACCAGCATAACTGAGCAGGCCAATCATTCCCATGGCTGCACCAGTAGCACGCTTCGGTACGATATCAACAGCCATTAAGCCGCCGAGGTAGCAAACAAGTGCGCCCATTACCCAGCCATATAAGGAAAGGCTGAACATATCCATGGCAAAGCTTGGCGGAGCCCACAGGAAAAGCATAACCGCTACTGTATATAAAATACCATAGATTAATGCTGGTTTGTTACGTTTGTGATTAAAAAATTTATCGGATACTAAACCGCAAGTCATGGCACCAAAGATACCGGCAACCTGCATAACGCCGAGAACACTACCAGCGCCAACTGTCGAATAACCTTTTTCGGCTGTTAAGTAGATGATACCCCAACTTTCAATTGCATAACGAGTGATATAACAGCAAAGGCTAGAGCAGCCAAGAATCCAAACTGCCGGATTTTTAACAACTTCCCATTGGAGCTGTGCAACTGTTTTGTCAGTCTTGATTTCTTCTGGAGCGATATCGCCTTTGTATATTTCAACATTTGGCAGTCCATTTGTTTCTGGACGATCATGCATGCAAAGAAGAATTATTAAGGAACCAATCATACATACAATTCCTGGAACGATAAATCCCATCTGCCAGCTATACGAAGTTACTAAAACTGCTGTAACGATATACGTAAAGGCTGCTCCAAGATTATGGCTGGTAAACCAAACACCATAATATGTACCACGTTCTTTATTGGTAAACCATTGGTTTAAAGCTACAATACAAGGACCGGCTCCGAATGACTGGAACCAACCGTTTATACCCCAGAGAACAACGAGTGGTGTGAAGCTGTTGCAAAAACCCATCGCTGTGCTGGCTACGGAAGACATCAATAATCCGAAAGCAAAGAAACGTTTATTATTAAATCGATCCGCTAAAAAACTGTTGGTAAACTTACCAAGACCATACGTGATAAATAAAGCGGAACCCATAATACCGAGCTGCTGCGCATCCAGAATACCTAATGTAAGCAACTGTTTTTTGATTACTGAAAAATTAAGACGAAGTACATAGAATAAACCATATCCGATTGTAATTGAACCGAATACCTGCCACCGCATTGTGTTGAATTTTGTTTTGATTTCTTTTGGATCTGTGATCGGTGTAATATTTGCACCGGTTTTGAAGAAATCCCAAATAGCTCCTAACATTTAAAAACCTCTTTTCTAATTTTTCCTATTGGCATAGCAGACAATATTTCGTGTCTTACAATTTGCCATTATTTATAATAAGTCTTCATCTATATTATCCTTATTTTAAAAAAATAAGGATAGCAGATATAGTCTGATTTTTTGTAGGATAAACACCTACATTTAAAAAGCGCTAAATTCCTACAAAAAATAGAGCTTTTCTGCTATAGAAAATTTTATTCTAATGGTATAATTTTTCCAGTCAATTTATAACAAAAGTAGAATAAATTTATGTTAAATCTAAGACAACTGTATTTAGGCTTTATTATATAGAAGGAAAAGTAATGAAACCAAAATACGAACTTTGAAAATATGAGGAGGACGAAATATGGAAAAGGCGACCGTAATTGTAATTGGTGGCGGAGCCACTGGAGTTGGAATACTTCGTGACTTGGCAATGCGCGGCGTAGATGTAATGCTTCTTGAAATGCGTGATATGGTGAATGGCTCAAGTTCTCGTTATCATGGGTTACTGCACAGTGGTGGACGGTACGCAGTAAAGGATTCAGAAGCAGGGCGCGAATGTATTGATGAAAATAGGATTCTGCGTAAGATTGGAAAACATTGTGTTGAAGCAACAGAAGGTTTTTTTGTGCGTTTGCCGGAAGATGATCCTGCTTATGAAAAAGAATGGGTCGAGGCTTGTAAAAAAATCAATTTACCAGCAATCCAGATTGACCCGACGGAAGCCTGGTATTTGGAACCAAATTTAACACATCGTGCACAGGCTGTATATCGTGTGCCGGATGCTGCTATAGATGGATTTCGCATGGCTTGGCAGAATGTTGAATCTGCAAAACGCTACGGTGGTTGTGTTAAAACGTATACGGAAGTTATGAAGGTGAATTCTTCGAATGGTCAGGTAACCAGTGTTACGGTGCAAGACTATTTTACAAAACAACAATACGATATTGAATGTGATTTTGTCGTTAATGCAGCCGGTCCATGGGCGGGAAAAGTTGCTGGACTTAGCAATATTCCAGTAAATGTCCAGCCGGATCGTGGCACATTGATCGCTTTTAACCACCGCATTACAAATCGTATTGTCAACCGTTTACATAAATCCTCCGATGGCGATATTTTTGTACCGCATGGCTCAATTACAATTCTTGGGACGACATCGCTGTCCGTTGATTCTCCCGAAGATACACAGGTAACGGCTGCTGAAGTTGAATACTTATTGCGTATCGGTGAACTTACGTTTGAAGATTTGCGCGGTTTCCGTATATTGCGAGCCTTCTGCGGTTCTAGACCTCTTTATACAGCAGATGCTGCAGCTAAAGGGCGTGGCGTATCACGTGGTTTTGTTATTCTTGATCATGCCCATGATGGTCTTAGTGGTTTTGCCAGCATTTGTGGTGGTAAGTTTACGACATACCGCTTAATGGCTGAGAAAATGGCAGATCTCGTCTGTGAATATATCCATAATACGACGGTCTGTCGTACAGCGGAAGAAGAACTCGTGCCGGATATCAAGGCAGATGATATCAATGCAGCACGCAAATATTTCCCATCTTTCGGTGTTAAACTTGCCGCTTCCCGTTTAGGCGAGGAGAACTTTAAAAATGTTATCAAGCGTATGGAATATGAACCTTTGAGTCGGGAAATCGTTTGCGAATGCGAAAATGTAACGATGGCTGAAATTGAAGAAATGGTAAAGACAGCCGATACGGCTTCTAACTATACGCTTAGTGATATTCGTCGAAAGACAAGAATGGGAATGGGGACCTGCCAGGGGGCATTTTGTACATTCCGTAGTATGGGGATGCTGGCACAAAATGATCTTATGAAGGATCATGATGCAATAGCAGAAATGAAAGATTTTTTGCAGGCTCGTTATAAAGGTATTTCTCCAGTAATGTGGGGGAATACAGTTCGTGAAGTAGAACTTATGCGTGGTATTTACGAAGGCGTATTAAATATTGATGGAGGAATGGATTGATGAAAGCATGTGATGTGGTTGTAATTGGTGGTGGTATCTCAGGGATACTGGCGGCAATTGCTGCAGCGAAAAAAGGAAAATCGGTAACGATGCTTCGCTACGGTTATGGTGCTTTTGAAATTGGCGGTGGTTTAATCGATCTTATGGCATATCCAAAGAATAAAAAAGAAAGCAGTTCCTTAAAAAATTGTATAGATACATTGCCGAGTGATCATCCTTACAGTAAGCTTGGCTTACAGCAAGTTGAAGCGGCAGTAAAATTTTTGCTGGAGATTACGAACGACGAAGGTTATGCCTATGAAGGCAACGTTGATGAAATTCATTGGGTTCCAACAGCTGTAGGAACGATGAAACCGACCGGACTATATCCGAAGTCGTTTGATGCACAGATTCTAAAAAAAGCCGATACGATTTATCTCGTTGATTTTAAAGGTTTGAAGGATTATTATGCTAAATTGACAGAACAAATGTTAAAAAAGATGCTTGGTAAAGATAAAAAATATGAAATTGTAACGGTAGATCCGCGGATGGAAGAAGCGATCGGTGGTCGTGATGTTATGATTATGGATATTGCTCGCTGGCTCGATAAAAAAGAAGGTCAGGAAGACTGTATTAAACAGCTTCAAGTTCTCGTGAAACCTGGTGCGGCGGTTTTATTTCCCCAAGTCCTTGGCACAATGCCAAGCTATGATGCTTATGATAAAATGAAATCTGCACTGCAATGTGATATTACAGAAGCTCTGTGTATTCCGCCAGCGGCGGCAGGTATGCGATTGTCGAAACTTCTTCACAATGCTGCGAGAAAATACGGTGTAAAAATTATTGAAAAAGCTCGAGTGAAATCATCTGTTGTAACAGATGGTGTATGTGAAGCTGTTGTGGTCAGCGGGGTAGGTAAAGAACGTACCTATGCTGCTAAAAGTTTTATTTTAGCGACAGGTGGCTATTACAGCGGTGGTCTTGAAGTTCTTGACAATAACAAGGTGCAGGAACCAATCTTTCATTTACCAGTA
>Ga0302173_10001523_pt1 | contig 11540 bp, 8 predicted proteins | sample I_Fen_N3_1_FD_198785 | JGI IMG/M metagenome (GOLD analysis project Ga0302173, IMG submission 198785) | Peat permafrost microbial communities from Stordalen Mire near Abisko, Sweden - I_Fen_N3_1 | ecosystem: Environmental > Terrestrial > Soil > Wetlands > Permafrost | place: Sweden: Abisko... | reverse complement strand
GCCAGATTCACCACAGATATGAATATCATAAAACGTTCGTTGGATGATGCCGGTTTTGCTTATTTGCATGCACCCTTTTGCAACCCGGCGATGAAAAATGTTGCTCCCGTACGTAAGAATTTGGGAGTTCGTACGTTCTTTAATGTGCTCGGGCCACTTATCAGCCCGGTCAGGCCAAATTATCAATGCCTTGGGGTGTTTAGCCTGAAGATGATGAGGCTGTATAATTACATTTATCAGAACCTGGGATGCCAGTATACAATTGTTCATTCGTTGGATGGGTATGACGAAATATCCCTTACAGATCGGTGCAAAATAGTAAACAATCTCGGTGAATTTGTGTATACACCCGAGGAGCTTGGTTTTGAAAGGATTGAACAACAGGCATTAAGTGGTGGCGATACGGTGGCTGATGCTGCACGGATATTTATGAATGTACTTGAAAATAAGGCAACAATTGCTCAACGAAATGCAGTAGTCATAAATTCGGCTTTTACCATTCAAACCCGATGTCCTCAGAAACCACTTGAACAATGCAAAGCTGAAGCCCTTGAATCGTTGGAAAGCGGACAGGCAAAAAAATCGTTTGTAAAGTTTGAAGAAATATATAGATAACTTTTTTTATTTACAATTGGAAAATTTATCATTTGAACAATTCAATAATAATTTATTTTAATGTCCACAATTTTAGATAGTATATTAGCCGATAAAGTACTTGAAGTGAATGCAAGAAAACTGTTGATTCCTGTTTCAGAGTTGGAGAATTCTGATTTTTTCAAAAGAAACTGTTTATCTATGAAACAAAGTTTATTGAAATCAAAAACAGGTATCATATCGGAGTTCAAGCGTAAATCTCCTTCATTGGGTTGGATTCATGAACATGCAAGTGTGGTGGAGATAACCTCAGGGTATAGTGCAGCCGGTGCTTCCGGTGTTTCCATTCTGACTGATTTACCGTATTTTGGGGGTACATCTAAAGATTTAATGGTAGCTCGCCCCCTGATAACATGTCCGGTTTTACGGAAAGACTTTGTGATCGATGAATATCAGCTCTATGAGGCGAAAGCCATGGGAGCGGATGTGATATTGCTTATTGCAGCGGCTCTATCTGCAAAACACACTTTTGAACTGGCCCGAAAAGCCCGTGAACTTGGGTTGGAAGTATTGCTCGAAGTTCATAATGCAGATGAGATCAGGCATGCCAATGAATACGTGGATATGATGGGTGTGAACAACCGGAATCTGAAAACCTTTAAGGTAAATACAGATGTATCCTTTGAATTGGCAGCATTAATCCCTGATAGCTTTATAAAAATAAGTGAAAGTGGAATTTCATCATCCGAAACAGTCCGAAAATTACGCCAGGCAGGCTACAGAGGTTTTCTAATGGGCGAAAACTTCATGAAAGAAACAAATCCGGAACAAGCATTGTCACGCTTTATTTCAGAATTAGAACATTAAAAAACAGTATCAAAACACTGTCATTCAAATAAATATAAAAATTATAGAAAAAACTGATGTTGGTCACTACCCGGCATATCAGAAGTTAATATAAATATCATCTCTTTTTTAATTTCAAATTTAATTTACAACGTATGAATAATGAATTAATAGTCAAGGTTTGCGGAATGAAGTTTCCCCAGAATATCGAAACCGTGTCGGATTTGCATCCCGATATGATGGGTTTTATCTTTCATCCGAATTCACCTCGTTACGTTGAAAGACTGGATGCAAAAGTTGTCCATTCAATACCTGAGAACATTCAGAAAATAGGAGTCTTTGTAAATCAAAAATTCGTGGATACTTATTTGATGATCCAACGGTATAAGTTGGATGGAGTACAGTTGCATGGTGATGAACCGGTAGAATACTGCATATCATTTAAAGAACTCAATCTGATTGTACTGAAAGCATTTTCTATCGCTGAGCCTTCAGACTTCAACTCCACAGAAACCTATGAAGGTGCTTGCGACTATTATGTGTTCGATACCAAATCACCGGCTTTTGGTGGTACGGGCCAAAAATTCGATTGGAATATATTATCTTCTTATCACGGTGAAACCCCTTTCCTGCTGAGTGGTGGAGTGTCAATGGAAGATGTGGAGGCAATTAGGGGAATTAATCATCCTAAATTTGCCGGTGTAGATATAAACAGTAAGTTTGAAATAGGACCAGGGATGAAAAGCCTTGTATTGGTGAGTAAATTTTTAAATCAGTTGACAGGTAAATTAGTGGGATAAATTGGTAGATTTAACAGATGCTTAATATGATAAGTTATGAATAGAATAAACTTTTTATTTGAGAAAAAGAAAGAAAATATTCTTTCTGTATATTTTACTGCAGGTTTCCCAAAACTAGATGATACCCTTCCCATACTCCTTTGTTTGCAGGGAAACGGAGTTGATCTGATTGAAATTGGAATCCCCTTTTCTGATCCGATGGCCGATGGCATTGTTATTCAGAACAGCAGCCAGTTAGCTTTGCAGAATGGCATGAGTATCCGAAAGCTTTTTGAGCAACTCACAGCCGTACGGGCACAAATTCATATTCCTATCATCATGATGGGTTATCTGAATCCCATCATGCAATTCGGGTTTGAGAATTTTTGTAAAGAATGTAGCAGGGTAGGAGTAGACGGAATGATTATACCTGATCTTCCATTGTCAGATTTTCTGGACGAATATAAAGAAATAGCATTGCGTTACCGTCTTGAATTCATCTTTCTGATCACTCCTGAAACATCAGAAGAGCGTATCCGGCTTATTGATAGCCATACGAACGGATTCATTTATATGGTTTCTTCAGCTGCCACCACAGGAACCCAGACATCGTTCGATAATAAAGTGGAGTATTTCAATCGTATCAATGCCATGAACCTGAAAAACCCACGTCTGATTGGTTTTGGTATTTCAAATAAATCAACCCGTGATATGGTATGCCGGTATTCATCAGGTGCCATTATCGGAAGTGCTTTTATCAATGCCTTACAGGAAACTCAGGATGTAGAAAAAGGGGTAAAATTATTGTTTGAGAAACTGGAGAATTAAGATTCAACCTAACAACATATATAAATAAGAAATGCCGGATTCATTACGAATCCGGCATTTTTATCAGTAAATTGTCAATAATTAAATTGTCAATTCTTATAGTGTTTTTCTTACTTCAGTTTCTTCATAACTTTCAACGATATCACCTACCTGAATGTCATTGTAATTTTTGATATTCAATCCGCATTCGTAGTTCGTACCGACTTCTTTTACATCATCCTTGAAACGTTTCAGTGAATCAAGCTCACCGGTGTAAACCACAATGCCATCACGAATGATACGAATTTTGTTGTTCCGTTTAATTTTTCCTTCACGAACCAGACAACCGGCAACAGTACCGACTTTCGTAATTTTAAATACTTCACGTATTTCGACGGTAGCGGTAATCTCTTCCTTAATTTCTGGAGAAAGCATACCTTCCATAGCCGATTTGATTTCTTCAATCGCATCATAGATAATGGAATAAAGTCGAATATCAATTTCTTCCTTATCAGCCATTTTACGGGCTGTTGAAGTAGGACGAACCTGGAAACCACAGATAATGGCATTGGAAGCGGCAGCCAGCAATATATCCGAATCGGATATGGCACCTACTGCTTTATGAATCACGTTCACCTGTATATTTTCAGTTGATAAGTTCAGCAACGAATCCGACAAAGCTTCCACTGAACCATCCACATCACCTTTCACAATGATATTCAATTCCTTGAAATCTCCAAGCGCAATTCGTCGGCCTAATTCGTCGAGCGTAAAGTGCTTTTTGGTACGTATGCTTTGTTCACGTTGTAACTGTTCACGTTTGTTTGCAATTTCACGTGCTTCGTGTTCGGAAGTCATCACGTTGAAATTGTCACCTGCCTGTGGAGCACCGTTTAGTCCAAGAATTAATGCCGGTTCACCTGGTAAAACTTCTGTAATGCGTTGATTACGTTCGTTAAACATGGCTTTTATTTTACCAAAATTAGTTCCTGCCAGCACAACATCACCTAAATGAAGCGTTCCGTTATTCACCAGAATGGTGGAAACATACCCTCTACCTTTATCTAATGTTGATTCGATCACCGAACCAATGGCTCTTTTATTCGGATTTGCTTTCAGTTCAAGTAATTCAGCTTCCAACAATACTTTTTCAAGTAATTCAGTAACTCCTTCACCTTTTTTGGCTGAAATGTCCTGTGACTGGTATTTTCCACCCCAGTCTTCGACCAGGTAATTCATCTGAGCTAATGTTGCTTTAATCTTTTCAGGATCTGCACCTATTTTATCCACCTTGTTAATGGCAAATATGATAGGAACATTGGCAGCTGATGCGTGATTGATTGCTTCAATTGTCTGAGGCATCACGTTATCGTCGGCAGCCACTATGATAATAACGATATCCGTTACTTTGGCACCACGGGCACGCATGGCTGTAAAAGCTTCGTGACCCGGAGTATCCAGGAATGTGATTCGCTGGCCGTTTTCAAGCTTTACATTATAGGCTCCAATATGTTGTGTAATACCACCGGCTTCACCTGCAATCACATTTGTTTTCCGGATATGGTCAAGAAGGGAAGTCTTACCATGATCGACGTGACCCATGACGGTTACAATCGGTGCACGTGGCAACAAGTCTTCTACTGTATCTATTTCTTCTTCTCCAATAGCTTCAATAACATCAGCACTGACATATTCTGTTGTAAATCCAAACTCTTCGGCAACTATATTAATTGTTTCAGCATCCAGACGTTGATTGATAGATACCATAAGACCTATGTTCATACAGGTTGCAATAACCTGATTCACTGTTACGTCCATCATGATAGCCAACTCACTTGCCGTAACAAATTCAGTCAGTTTGATAACACTTTCTTCATCACGTTCACGTTGTGCCTGTTCCTGTTGGCGAACGCTGACACTATCACGTTTATCACGACGGTATTTTGAACCTTTTCCTTTTTTATTGGCTCCCGAAAGACGTGCCAGTGTTTCTTTAATTTGTTTTTGAACGTCCTCTTCGTTTACTGCTGTTTTTACAGTTCGTTTTAAACGGTCTTTATTTGGTTTTGCAGCACCTGCTGCACCTGCACCACCTGTTGTTCCCGGAGTTACTTTTTTAGGATGAGCAAAGCCCTGGGTTGGTCCGTTTGGTTGAGGAACTTTTGTAATGTCTACTCGCTGATTTGAGAACCTTTCACGTTTCTTTTTCGGATGGATAGGTGTCGGATTAGCAGCTACCTCAGCAGCCGTTCGAAGTATTTTCTTTTCACCGGGTAAGACAGGTTTTTTGCTGTCAATGATGATTTTTGATTTATCTTCCCTTTCACGTCTTTTCTGTTCCTTGCTCTTTGGTTTAGGCCTGGTACTTTGATTTAAAAGTTCCAGATCTATTGTACCAATTACTACCGGAGCAATGTCGCTGGCAGGTCTGGATAAAGAAAATACTTCATCTTCTTCGTGATCGTTATCTTTTGTTTCTACATTCCGTTCGATTTCAACTTCCGCTTCTATAGGGACTTCGAATTTCTTAACCGGTTTGATGGTTTCAACAATAGGCTCCTGACTGATTTTATGTTCCTTTTTAATGACCTTTTCTTCTTTCGGTTCAACCGGAACAGGTTCAGCAATAATAATCTTTTCTTCTTCCTTAGGTTGAGGCTCAGGTATTATTACCGCTGCTTCCACCACTTTTTCAGGTTCGGCTATGACAGGTTTAATTACTTCTGCCGGTGTTACCTGTTGTACGATTTGCTTTTCTTCAGCAATCTTTTCAACTACTTTTTCAACTACTTTTTCGATTGCTTTTTCAACGGTTTTTTCTTCAACAACAGCTGTTTTAACTTCTACAACCTTCTCAACAACTTTTTCAACAACAACCGGCTTTTCAACTACCGCTACCGGTACTTTTATTTCTGCTTTTACTTCCGAATGTTTGTCTTTTGTATCCAAATCGATATGTCCAACAGATTTGAAATGAGGCAACTGATCTTCAGAAATAGTCATATGAATAGTCTCAGCCGGTTTCTCAATCGGTTTAGGTTTGTTATAACCCTCGATAGACACACTGGGAGCCTTTTCTTTTAGAAGACGCTCCTGGCTTAATCGCTCCGATTCAATTTTCAGAGCCATATCTTTATTAAATTCTTTTGCAAGCAAAAGGTGCAGGTCATCCGACAACTTCAAATTGGGGTCGACGACTATTTTATGACCTTTTTTCGCCAAAAATTCAACTGCGGTGGTCATCCCAACATTCAAATCTTTACAGGCTTTACTTAATCTTATGGACATATGCTATAATTACAGTTTTTCTTATTTTTGTTAAAAGTCTCCGGTCAATACTCTCCGTTCTAAAGTCAATTTTCAGTTTTCTTTGAATAAGGAAATTAAACACGAAACACTTTATTCTTCGTCTTCGAATTCGGCAGTAAGAATGGCCAGTACTTCGTCAACGGTTTCTTCTTCCAGGTCGGTGCGACGAATCAAATCCTGGCGTGAAATTGCCAACACACTTTTCGCTGTATCACAACCAATTGCTTTCAAGGCATCGATAACCCACTGATCAATTTCATCGCTGAATTCATCCAGGTAAATATCTTCGCTTTCAGTATCTTCATCCATTTCACGGAATACATCGAGGGTATATCCCGATAGCATTCCGGCAAGTTTAATATTTAAACCGCCTTTTCCGATGGCTTGAGAAACTTCTTCCGGTTTCAGGTAAATTTCGGCTTTCTTTTCAACTTCATTCAACCGGATGGAAGAAATTTTAGCCGGACTTAAAGCACGTGATATAAATAAATTGATATTATTCGTATAATTAATAACATCGATATTTTCGTTTCTTAATTCACGAACAATGCCGTGAATACGTGAACCTTTAACACCGACACAGGCACCTACCGGATCAATACGGTCATCGTACGATTCAACGGCTACTTTGGCACGTTCACCCGGGATACGGGCGATTTTTTTTATGGTAATGAGTCCTTCATGAATTTCAGGTACTTCCAGCTCGAACAACCGTTCGAGGAATACCGGTGAAATGCGCGAGAGAATAATCTTTGGATTGTTGTTCTTGTTTTCAACCATAGCCACTACCGCACGAACTGTGTCACCCTTACGGTAAAAGTCAGTTGGTATTTGTTCTGATTTAGGTAAATAAAGTTCGTTGCCTTCATCATCGATCAACAGCATCTCTTTTTTCCAGATCTGATATAATTCAGCACTTACTATCTGGCCTATTTTTTCGCTGTATTTGGTGAAGACATTGTCTTTTTGAAGCTCAAGTATCTTAGACGAGAGAGTCTGGCGAAGTGTCAGAATAGCCCGGCGTCCAAAACTCATAAAATCAACTGTATCCGTTACATCTTCATCTATTTCGTAGTCTTCATCAATCTTTTTTGCATCAGTCAGAGAAATTTGAAGATTAGTATCTTCCACGTTTTCATCAGCTACTACAGTGCGGTTACGATATATTTCAAAATCACCCTTATCAGGGTTGATAATTACATCATAATTTTCATCGGTTCCAAATAATTTCGTAATGACATTACGGAACGACTCTTCCATTACACTGATTAATGTACTTCTGTCGATGCTTTTTAGCTCTTTAAACTCCGAAAAAGTATCAATTAAGCTAATAGTTTCTTTTTTGCTCATGGCTTATTTGAATCTAATTAAATATTTTGTAGTTTTAATTTCTTCATAAGGAAATGTAAGGTTTTCGCTGACAATCATTTTTCGTTTGGCGCCTTCAGGTTTTACTGATTTTTCAATTTCCAGTACAAATTCGTTTTCACGAACTTCGGTAAGGACTCCGGTGAACTTTTTACCTTCCCTGGTCAGGGTTTCAACTTCATTGCCCAGGTTCTTTTCGTATTGTTTCAACACTTTAAATGGTTCAGTCAAGCCAGCTGACCCCACTTCAAGTTCGTAATCTTCAATCTCACGGTCTATTTGCGATTCTATATGACGGTTTAACTCAGCGCAAAACTCAATTGTCACTCCTTCGAATGAATCAATTTCAACCAAAACGCGGTTGTCCGGGGTGACTTTTATGTCAACCAAAAAATAATCAGTAGCTGACAAAAATTGATCAACTGCTTGATAAATAGAATCTTTTGAAATCATATAGACTATTATTTTAACAAACGAGGGGACTGTTGTCCCCTCCTCCGTATCCTAATTCACTGCAAAAGTACAAAATAATTCTTTATAATACAAAGATTTAAGATAAATTTTCACCCATATACGGGTCAGGTTTGGTTTTTTTATTGATTTTGAACTTTTATTCAATGAATATCCGGTTGTTTTTAATTAGGAAAACCATTAAAAACTATATCCTCGCAGGAATTTTAATTATTCGTATTAAATAACTAAAACAATCAGAATGATAGGTGAAACGATATATAGTAAAACTCCTTACATCTGTTTTTTATACAAAGTTGAAATTCGATCTTTAGGTATTCCTTTTTGATGGAAAACAAAAAAGTAAAGCTGTTACTTTAACCGTCAAAGTCATTACTAATTATAGCTGCCTGAACTCCGGTTGATTTATTAAAATGAAGTTTCAAACAGTCATTTTTTATCAGACATTTAATTGTTTACTAATTATTCCAAATCATTCTATCGCATACTAAATGAAGTAAAAGAATGATTTTGAAATCTTCAATACTTAACCTATCTTTGTATCAGCTTTAATTTTTTACCGATTCATTATAAATTAATCAGTGATGTATAAAATATTATCTGTCAATCCGGGCTCAACCTCTACCAAATTTGCTGTTTACGAAGATGAGACATTAATTTGTTTGCATACTATCCGGCATTCAGGATTGGAATTGAAACCCTTTGGAACATTATTTGATCAGTATGAATTTCGCAAGAACCTGATGCTTGATAAACTGAAAGATGATGGTATTGATTTATCGGATTTGTCGGCTGTTGTTGGTCGTGGAGGAATGGTGCGTCCGCTTGAATCGGGAGTATATGAAGTAAATGACAAGCTGATAGCGGATTTGAAATTTCCCCACCGTGCGGAGCACGCCAGTAACCTGGGAGGGATAATTGCCCGCGAAATTGCAGGGAATATCCCCGGCTGCAAAGCTTATATTGCCGATCCGATTGTCGTTGACGAATTGGAGGATGTGGCACGTATCAGTGGTTTACCCGAAATTCCGAGAAGGTCCATGTTTCATGCGCTCAACCACAAGGCAATTGCACGCAAGTATGCTGCTGCAAATGGCACATCGTATGACAAGCTGAAACTGGTTATCGCCCATCTGGGAGGTGGCATATCCGTTGCTGCCCACCGGTATGGTAAAGTAATTGATACGAACCAGGGGCTGGATGGATATGGTCCCTTTTCCCCCGAACGTGCCGGAACCCTGGATGCAGGTCAATTGGTAAATCTTTGTTTTGATGGAAATTATACTCAGGATGAAATTCGTAAATTATTAGTGGGCAACGGAGGACTAATGGCTCATTTAGGTATTAACGATGAACTTATAGCTGAGAAAAGAGCCGAAGAAGGTGACACGAAAGCCCTACTGGTACTCGAAGCAATGGCCTATCATGTTGGCAAGGAAATTGGAGCCATGCTGGCAGTACTCAAAGGTGAAGCTGATGCAGTCATTCTTACTGGTGGCATTGCCCATAGCCAGTTTATTGTGGATTATATTAAGCGAATGATTAGTCCCATGGTCAAAGTGGCTGTTTATCCGGGTGAAGATGAAATGGAAGCGCTTGCAATGAGTGGGTTACGGGTACTTAGAGGAGAAAAGAGCAAGGAATACTGAAAGAAATTAGTAGGTAGTCTGTAGTAGATAGTCTGTAGGTAGTCTAGTTGATAAACAGTAAGTAGATGTTGATATGTATTTGGACTATTTTTTTTATTTTACAAATATAAGAAGATAAATTATAAACCGTTTCATTCAGTTGAAACGGTTTTTTTATGTAAAATAATTTTTCGACCAGTTCAACAAAAAGGAAATTGAAATAAATGTCTGTCATGTCAGATTTACGTTGGGTGAAACGGTGGTTATGTTTACAAAGAAGGAGAAGGAGATTTCATGGCAAATAAATTAGATTGGTGATAAATATACTTTATTGAACTGCTTCCTGTTTCTCTTTCTTTCACCAATAGTTCACACGTTATAAAGAACTGGTATAGGGCTGGTATAGGGTTGGTATAGGGTTTAAATAGATAAATCTATCTGAGCCCCAAATCTACTCCAAATAACCCCATATAGATTTCCATTAGAAAGTGAAAGGAAAGAATACAAATATCCGAATGGTTGTAGGTTGATATAAAAGGGTTCTTTACCAATCAGATTATTATGTTAATTTTCTAAAAGATAATGCTAATGACGTTATTTTTATTGGAGGGAATATTCATTCTGAGTATATTCGCTTTTTAAATAATTACCTGTTGATCTAAACCTTTAAATTTTTAATTGCAAAGTCATTCCAATTTAATCCGGTTGACATGTAGATGTTGTTAGTTTGCTGATCATTACAAAAGCAAACTTTATGTTCAAAACACTTTGCCTGATAATATTAATTATGATCCTTGTCAACACCAACACCATGAGTCAAACAGTACAAATTCAAGATACGCAGCATTCCCGGGCAAGCTCACTTAAAATACTGAGTTGGAACATTTACATGCTCCCTTATATCAGTTTGTTCAATCACAATGCCGACCGGGCTAAAGTCATTGCCGATAAGCTGGAGCATTCAGATTATCAGATTATTGTATTTCAGGAAGCTTTTAGTAATAAATGCAGGAATATACTGGCTAAACGACTAGCCAAAGAATATCCATACCAGTATGGTCCGGCAAACAAATGTTACATGCCTTTCCGAACCAGCAGCGGATTATGGGTTGTCAGTAAAATTCCACTAAAGCAACTGGATAAGATAAAGTTTAGTATTAGCCGTGGTTTTGATATTATTGCTTCAAAAGGGGCTGTCCTGTTTCAGGGCGACTTCCGGGGTTCTAAATTTCAACTGCTCACCACGCACCTTCAGGCTGATAATTCTCATTTGGTCAGAGAGAAACAATGCAGCGAAATAAAAGAACATTTATTGAATCAATATTTCAATTCAAACATTCCGCAATTGATTTGTGGCGATTTTAATATTGATATGGATGATCAGCCCAATTATAAAATCATGCTTAGTACCCTTGGGGCTAATAATGGTGAGATTAGTGGAGATGTTAAGTTTACCTACGATGAAATAAACAATAATTTAGCCCGTAATGCTATGGGAGAAAAGAAAGTGATCGATTATATTCTGGTACGTAATGAACAATGGATTGATCATATCGAACGTAAAATTCAGACTTTCTACGCCAGGATAGGTCAAAAATCTTCAAATCTTTCAGATCATTATGCCATGGAAGCAAGCATCAATTTTAATAGTGCACCTGTGAATTCTGCCCTTTTGGTTACAGTGGCAAAATAAGTTACCTGGTCATCAAAACTACATTCATTTATATGTAAAAATCAA
>Ga0302173_10001522_pt1 | contig 11545 bp, 8 predicted proteins | sample I_Fen_N3_1_FD_198785 | JGI IMG/M metagenome (GOLD analysis project Ga0302173, IMG submission 198785) | Peat permafrost microbial communities from Stordalen Mire near Abisko, Sweden - I_Fen_N3_1 | ecosystem: Environmental > Terrestrial > Soil > Wetlands > Permafrost | place: Sweden: Abisko... | reverse complement strand
ATTAGCGGTTACACGATAAATTTGTGTAAAACAAAGAAAGTTTTAATATAAAAATTCAAAAAACTCAAATCCTAAGTGGGTTTTTACAATAATAACCATACAATTTGAGTTCGTGAATAATCTGGGAAGAAATACAACAATTAAGGTAAGGGATGTTTTTGGATATGCCGAAACTAACATTAAGAATATAAGGTGGCAAATTATGAATAAATATACTTTGGGAATAAAATCTGATTCAACAATTGCAAAAGATGTATTGTTTGATGATAGTACAATTGTTAAAACAGTTAAGATAAATTTAATTTTATTAGCATCAGGAAATAGTATTAGATTTAAAGGAAATAAATTATTAACACCAGTTAATAATAAACCAATGTATATGAATGTTGTAGAAAAGATATTGAAATTAAATTTCAATAAAGTAATTTTAGTTACTCAATATGAAGAAATTAAAGAAGAATTAGCTAAGTATCCTATTCAAGTTATTATGAATGAAAATAGTGAGCTTGGTTTATCTCATTCTATAAAACTTGGGATAAATGAGGGTCTGGAAGCTGATGCATATATGTTTATGGTATGTGATCAGCCATTTATATCATTAGAAAGTTTGGAAAAATTAATTGATAGCTTTATAAAAAGTAATAAAGGTATGGCTTGTGTTGAGCACAATGGTAGCCTTGGAAATCCAACTATATTTTCTAGGAAATATATACACGAACTATTAACTTTAAAAGGTGATGTTGGTGGAAAGTTTATTATGAAAAAACACCTTGATGATTTAGAAAAAGTTCAAATTATTCATGAGGTAGAGCTTATTGATATTGATACTAGAGAAGAATTGGAACTGCTAATATGAAAAAGAGAGTAACAGCAAGACTATATAGATACCCACAGTGGAAACATACTTATGTGAATATCCACCGAAATTGAATACATATTTATTCCGTAGGACTGTGAAAATTTCACTGGAAGCATCTAAATGGAAGGTTGCGCCCATTTACGCATGTTCCTAAGCAAGCTTATGATAAGCATAAAATGAATAAAATTTTAGTATTAAGCACCACCTCGGTGCTGTCTTAACAGTTAGCGGGCTCTCATGTGTATTAGTTCTAAAGCCTATAAATCCCAATGCCCTATGCCACATTCTTTACATTTCATTGATATACCTCACTTTCTTACTAAAATTGAGTATAAAAATATCGCATATTCATTTCATTCTGAATAATGCGATATTTTAATATATAATTTATTATTTTTATTGAATATTATACAAATCTTTCACTAAATTCACTTAATTTTTTTAAATTAGCATTTATACTTTCAATAGTAGCACTTATTTCCTCAATAGCTGCTGCTTGGTTTTCGCTTTCTGATGCTGATTCATTGACAGATCCAATTATAGTATTTATTGACTCATTCATATTCATAGCAATATTATGTATTGTTCTAGTTGATTCCTTACTTTGAGTTGCAAGTTTTCTAATTTCAGTTGATACAACATTAAATCCTCTTCCATATTCACCGGCTCTCGCTGATTCAATAGCTGCATTTAATCCTAATAAATTTGTTTGATTAGCAATAGTATTAATAATTTCTATCGCATCTGATGTTTTTTTTGAGGTTTCCATGACATCTTGAGCTTGTTTTAGGGTATTTTGTCCTGTTAATGCAAAATTTGAAGCTGAATTAGCTAATTCATTAACACTTATAGAAACCTGATCTAATGCTTCCGCTATTTCAGAAATGCTATTTACCAATTGATTAGAATTGTCTAAATCAATTCCATCACTAATTGTTCCAATAATCTGTCCTTTTGAATTTCTGATAGGTATTGATATAACTTTTATTTTTTTTCCAGCTACACTTGTATCACCTTTTTCAAGTTTGCCACTTCTCAAGGAAACTTTTATAACATCTAATAATTCAGAGCCTGCGTTGAGTTGCAACTCGAATCCTTCAGGAGATTCATACTGAAGGTATTTTTCATTATCTGTTAGCCCAAACGCTGTATCATCCCTCGCTAGATCATTAATATACGGTAAAACAATAGAAAATGCCCTTAAAATTTCTCCATCTGTTAGATTCTCAGTCAAATACCCTTTATATCCCATAATAATCCTCCAATAGTAACTATTCAGCTATTTATAATGATATATTCTCATAATACTTAAATAAAATAAATACTTTTTCCTCTAAGCATACCAAATCAGGCATTAAAAGCAAATACTTTACGTATCTGTTTAATTTTTTCTAAAATACTCCTTTTATACCTAAAAATATACGTTTTAAGATAATGCTATTGACTTTTTTACATAATAACTCATATTTCGCATAACTAATTTTTCCAATAGCGATATTTAAATTAGTAACTATACTGGACAGTCAAAACTTCTTTATCATTAATAAACCTGTAGATCCTCATAAAATGAAGGGTCTACAGGTTTATTTTTAATTATTTTAGTTATGCTTAACCCCCCATTTTTAGCGATAATGCGAATAATGTTTTTTCGTAAGTAGCATGCTACAGTTGCTTCTGTAACTACAGTTTTTCGGAATTAATTGATATTGAGTTAAATAAACAGCTACCGCTTTTACTTTAGTCTCTGGTATATCAACCACTTGTCGTACAATTATACTGTCCGCAGCTACATCCTGTAAGGATTCTCCGCTGTAAGTTCTTTTATAACACTCATAACTTTCGTTAATCCTTGATTATAGATTTCTATAATTTTGCCTTCGCTCACGATAGTCACCACCTTATCATTAGTTTTTTTAAAGACAATATTTATAATACCAAAAACTAAGAATAATAGGAATAATTTTTTGAAAAATTATTTAATATACAATAAAATTTATTCAATAGCTGAATAGTTACCTTCAATAAATAAATTGATATTATCTCTTTAAATAGTAATAATTCTACAACAATCTCCAAATTCCTTTATTAGTTACTGCGTCAAATCTACAGTTTGAGTAACAATATCAGTCCTAAATTTCTTATTTTATCAAACCATAAAATAAGAAATTCATATAAACACTTAATTACAACATATATATATTAAAGTATACAAATTTCGTTTATAATAGTAGAGAATAGTTGATAGTTTGACAAGATTAAATTATTTCTAGCTATTTGTTTGAGGCATATTAAAAGTAATAATGAGGCATTAAGAATAAGTAATATATAGGAGGGAACAGTTTGTTTACAATTAAAAATTATGTGGTAGCAGAAAATTTGGAACAAGCATATGAATTGAATCAAAAGAAAAGTAATACTATTTTAGGTGGTATTGGCTGGTTAAAGATGGGGAGTCGTAACATTCAAACAGCTATTGACTTATCAAAATTAGGTTTAGATAAGATTGAAGAAGATGAAGAAAGTTTTAAAATAGGATGCATGTGTACATTAAGAGATATGGAAGTTAATGAAACGTTAAATTCTTATTTTAGCGGTGCTATAGCAAAATCCTTAGCACATATAGTGGGAGTTCAATTTAGAAATTGTGCAACTATTGGAGGCAGTATTTATTCTAGATTTGGTTTTTCAGATATTTTAACATTACTTTTAGCGTTAGATACTTATGTAGAGCTTTTTAATGGTGGAATCATTCCATTAGAAGCTTATAAAGATATGTATTATGATAGAGACCTTTTAGTAAGGATTATCATAAAAAAAGATGCTAGAAAAGTATCGTATTTAACACATAGAATGAGTGCTACAGACATTCCAGTTCTTGCAGTGGCAATTTCTGCGTTAGAGGATAAATGGCAAATTGTATTGGGTGCTAGACCTCAAAGGGCAATTTTAGTAAATCAAGCTGATGGAACTCTTAGTCAAAATCCTACTCAAGAAGAAATTGATTCTTTGGTGAATTGTGTAATTGAAAAAGTGAAATTTGGAAGCAACATGAGAGGAAGCAAGGAATATAGACAAATTCTTGCTAAAGTACTTATTAATAGAGGAATAGAAGAAATTATGGGAGGTACTCATGCAAATTAAATTATGGATAAATAGCAAAGTGTTTGAAGATGATATACAGCCAGATACATTATTAATTGATTATTTAAGAAGCAAGGGTTTCTATAGTGTTAAAAGAGGATGTGAAACTGCAAATTGTGGTTTATGTACTGTTCATTTAGAAGGAAAACCAATTTTATCATGTAGTACTCTTACAGTGAAGGCTAATGGATTACATGTAACAACTCTTGAAGGTATGAAAGAAGAAGTGGAAGAGTTTGGTGGATTTATGGCAGATCAAGGTGCAGAACAATGCGGTTTCTGTAGTCCTGGATTTATTATGAATGTACTAGCTATGAAAAAAGAGTTAGTTAATCCAACTGAATTAGAAATTAAACAATATTTAAGTGGAAACTTATGCCGTTGTACAGGCTATATGAGTCAACTTCGTGCAATTAAGAAATATTTAGAATTAAAAAAGGAGGACTAAGGAAATGAAATCAGTAAGCCAAGGAATAAGAAAAAAGGATGCTATGGCTCTTGTAACTGGTAAACCAGTATATACAGATGATATAGCTCCAAGTAATTGTTTAATAGTAAAAGTACTTAGAAGTCCGCATGCACATGCATTAGTTGAGGAAATTAATACAACTGTAGCTAGTAAAGTGCCAGGAATTGAGTGTATTTTAACATATAAAGATGTGCCACAATCTAGATTTACTATGGCTGGACAATCTTACCCTGAACCAAGTCCTTATGATAGATTAATTTTAGATAAAAGACTTAGATGCGTAGGTGATCCTGTTGTTATAGTTGCAGGAACTGATGATAGATGCGTAGATAAAGCCTTAAAGTTAATAAAGGTAAAATATGAGGTTTTAGAAGCTGTATTAGATTTTAGAGAAGCTAAGGATAATAAAATTATAGTTCATCCAGAAGAAGACTTTAAAGCATTATGTGATTTTACTGGAACAGATGCTAAGAGAAATCTTTGTTCAACTGGAAACTTTACTTTTGGTGATGTTGAAGAAGAATTAAGCAAGTGTGCTCATGTAATAGAACAAACCTATCATACTAAAGCTAATAGCCAAGCTATGATGGAAACCTTCAGAACTTTTACTGAACTTGATATTTACGGAAGATTAAATATTACAAGTTCAACTCAAGTTCCATTCCATGTAAGACGAATACTTGCTAATGCACTTGAAATACCTAAATCAAAGGTTAGAGTAATTAAGCCAAGAATCGGTGGAGGTTTTGGTGCTAAACAAAGTGTTGTATCAGAAGTTTTTCCTGCTATTGTAACTATGAAAACAGGAAAACCAGCTAAGATGATTTATACGCGGAAAGAAAGCATGACATCAGGAAGTCCAAGACATGAGATGGAAATTAAGGTACGTTTAGGTGCTGATGAAAAAGGTATTATAAAAGCTATTTATATGTATACTTTGTCTAATGATGGTGCTTACGGGGAACATGGGCCAACAACAGTAGGATTATCAGGTCATAAATCAATGCCGTTATATAATGGGGCAAATGCTTATAAATTCGAATATGATGTTGTTTATTCAAATACGATGGGTAGTGGAGCTTTTAGAGGATATGGTGCTACTCAAGGATTATTTGCTTTAGAATCAGCAGTTAATGAATTAGCAGCAAAAATTAATATGGACCCAGTTAAAATAAGAGAACTAAATATGGTATCTCAAGGAGAAGTGATGCCAGCTTATTATAACGAAACAGCTAATAGCTGCACATTAGACAAGTGTTTAGCTAAAGCTAAAGAAATGATAGATTGGGATAATAAATATCCATGTAGAGATATGGGTAATGGTAAGGTTAGATCAGTTGGAGTTTCTATGGCAATGCAAGGCTCAGGAATATCTAATGTTGATACTGCAGCAGTTGAAATAAAATTAAATGATGATGGGTTCTATACTTTAATGATAGGTGCATCTGATATGGGGACAGGTTGTGATACAATCCTAGCTCAAATGGCAGCTGATTGTTTAGATTGTGATGTAGACAATATTGTTGTTCATGGGGTTGATACTGATCAATCGCCATATGATACAGGTTCTTACGCTTCAAGTACAACTTATATTACAGGTGGAGCTGTAGTAAAGACTTGCGCAACTTTAAGAAATAAGATAGTAGAAGAAGGAGCTAAATTACTTGATTGTCCAGTAGAAAATATTGAATTTGATGGACAAAAAGTATTTTCACTTAAAGATAATAAAGAAATGAGCTTAAGAGATTTAGGTAATGCTACTTTTGTTGGTGGAAGTAAGCTTTTAAGTGCTAGTGAATCACATTACTCAAAGGTTTCACCACCACCATTTATGGTTGGGCTTGTTGAAACTGAAATAGATAAGTTAACTGGAAAAGTGGATATTATTGATTATGTTGCAGTTGTGGATTGTGGAACTGTAATAAACCCAAATCTTTCGAGAATTCAAGTAGAGGGTGGAATTGGTCAAGGGATAGGAATGGCTTTATACGAAGACATCAGCTATGATAAAAATGGAAGAATGAGAAATGATTCATTCCTGCAATATAAGATTCCAACTCGTCTTGATGTAGGAAATATAAGAGTAGAATTTGAAAGTAGCTATGAACCAACAGGTCCATTTGGAGCTAAATCAATAGGTGAAATAGTAATTAATACACCAGCTCCAGCCTTAGCTAATGCTGTATATAATGGAACAAAAGTTAATATAAGAACATTACCTATAACATCAGAGAAGATAGTTATGGGAATGCTTAAAGAGGAATATAAGAATTTATTCTGATATAGAAAAAATGTATTATAGGTTTATGTGGTAATTTGCAGAAATAAGTAACATATCGTGTTACTTATTTCTGGTAGATCAATTTATTTAAGATTAATTATCAATATGTTGAGTTATCTAAATTCTCAAAGTATAAAGTAAATTAGGAGTGATATGAAATATGATACCATTAATCAGCACCGATGCTTTTGCAATCATTGCACTTTGTTTTACAATAAGTTTGGCTAAGCGGAATGTTGCTGTAAATAATAAAAAAAATATGATTTACATATTTGCATCAGTGACTACAATTATTTTGCTAATTTTAGAAATAACGACTATTTTAATGGCGATTTCAAGTAACAACAAACTTATTGTACCTCATCGTATAGCTAATATATTGGGATTTTCTTTGAGTCCAGTAGTTCCTTTTATTCTATTATTCTTCAATAGCAATAAGGAAAAAAACAGTTTGTATAAGTACTTTTTAACGATACCATTATTTTTTAATACTTTTATATGTGCTTTAAGCTATAAAGCAGGTTTCATCTTTTTTGTTGATGCTCAAAATCAATATACACGAGGAAATTTATTTTTAATACCTACTATAATTAGTATTTTTTATTATATGTTGTTTTTAATAACTGTAATTAAAAATATTGCTGAATACGAAAAGGAAGACAAAAAGATTTTAGCTCTTGTCCTTTTTATACCTATATTAGCAATTATTTTTCAAATTATGTTTAAAAATTTAATACTAATTTGGAGCAGTACATCTATATCTTTGCTACTATATTATATTTTTTTGCTTGAGTTACAATTTAGATATGACATCCAAACTAAAATTAGAAATCGTGCAGCATTTGAAAAGGAAATGGAACAAAATATAAGAAACAATAAAAATGCAACAATTGTTGTATTTGATTTAAACAATTTAAAAGGTACTAATGATAAATATGGACATAAGGCTGGGGATGAAATGATTTTGCAGGCTGCAAAAATTATAGAGGAAAGCTTTACACATATGGGTAAGGCGTATAGGATTGGTGGCGATGAATTTTGTGTTATTTGTAAAGACGTCTGGAGTGAATTAGTAGATAGTGCTCTATCTAATTTAGATGACTTATTGATTAAAGTAAATCAAAATAGACATATCAAAATTGTAATTGCTTATGGATATGCTTTTTATAACAAAAATGAAAGTGAAAGCATATATTGTACATTTACCAAAGCTGATAAAGCTATGTATACTCACAAAGCAAAATTGAAGGATTTTAGGCACATGAAAGAAAATAACAAGTCCAAAGCTAGCAAGAATATTTTTCATCAGGCAAGGAGGTGAAGTGCCATCATAGCTCGCTTATTATGGCATTTTGTAGGCGTTGGATGATGGAAAATATGCTGCTAGATGGACTTGTTATTTTTTTATTGTGCTTTATTTAGGTAACAACCACATAATTGGAGGTTAATATTGGTATAAATATAGAAGTGTAGTCAGAATTTAATAATTACGAATAATTTTGTGAAAAATAAAAAAAACATTCGACTTTTCTGGAATTTATGATAAAATAGTTTTAGGATGGAAACAATAGTTTATGAAGAATAATGTGTATTTATAGATTATTTTTTATAGTGTTTATTCATATCTTGCAAAATACATTTGAAATTATTAAAAAAGTTTTATTAAGGGGGTTCATTATGTCAAAAAATAATGTTACGGGAGTAGATCAAGTAAATGAAAAGCTTCCAATAAGCCAGCTTACTGTTTTGGGGTTACAACATGTACTAGCTATGTATGCAGGTGCAGTAGCAGTGCCAATAATAATTGGGGGAGCTGTAGGTTTAACAACAGAGCAATTAGCGTTTTTGGTAGCAGCAGATTTATTCACTTGTGGTCTTGCGACTTTAATTCAAGCAATTGGTATAGGGCCATATGTTGGTATTAAATTACCTGCAATCTTAGGCTGTACATTTGCAGCAGTTAGTCCATTAATTATTATTGGTAAAAACCTAGGGATGGAAACAGCTTATGGTTCCATAATAGTAGCTGCAATTATTGTTGTACTAGCAGCACCGTTATATGGGAAGATATTAAGATTTTTTCCAACTGTTGTAACAGGAACTGTAGTTACAATGATCGGTCTATCTTTAGTAAGTGTTGGTATTAACAGCGCAGGTGGTGGTGCTGGCGCTAAAGATTTCGGAAGTATACAAAATCTTTTACTTGCAGCATTAGTAATGATAGTTGTTTTAATATCTAATAAATATTTAAAAGGATTTTTTCAATCAATCTCTGTTTTAAATGGTATTGTTGTAGGAACAATAGTTGCTGCTTTTATGGGGAAAGTAGATTTTACAGTAGTGTTAAATGCAAAATGGATAAGCCTTGTTCATCCATTTAACTTTGGTTTTCCAAAGTTCGATCTTGGATCAATAATCATGATGACCTTCGTTATGTTAGTAGTAATGATCGAATCAACAGGTACATTTATTGGAATTAGTAAAGTATGTGAAAAGGAAATTACGGAAAAAGATATTGTACGTGGGCTTAGAGCAGAAGGTATTGCAACACTTTTAGGTGGTATTTTTAATTCTTTTCCATATACAACGTTCAATCAAAATTTAGGGCTTTTAGCATTAAGTAAGGTAAAGAGCCGTTACGTTGTTATAGCTTCAGGAAGCATTCTTGTTGTGCTTGGATTAATGCCTAAATTTGCAGCTTTAGCTACTATTATTCCACAACCAGTTATAGGTGGAGCTACAACTATAATGTTTGGAATGGTTGGAGTTGCAGGAATTCAAATGCTTTCAAAAGTAGATTTTAGCAAAAATACAAATATGATGGTTGTTGCCGTTTCTATTGGTTTAGGACTTGGAATTACTATGGTGCCTAATTTACTTGCACAAACACCTAGTATTTTCAAATCAATTTTTAGTAGTGGGATAGTTACAACATCTATAGTTGCTGTACTTCTTAATGCATTTTTAAATTATGGCAACAAAGAAGCTGAAAGTGATATAAAATAAAAATTTAACCAGAGCGTCGAATTTTTGACGTTTACAAAAAATGTGAGCTCTTCGGAATTCACATTTTTTATTTTTATAAAAACATATTTTTATAAAAATAATCTGTTTGAGGAAGACGAATTGAAACTCTTGTATCATCAAGTTTGTATTTTGTACCTTCAACAGGGTTTTTATGAGCAATTAAATTCATTCCACAAGAATATAAAGCATCTGCATAATCCTTAGGATATTGATAAACTGAACCTAACATATATCCTTTCTCTATAAAGTCTTTAGCTACTGGCGTTACATCAACTCCAACAACTGGAATTGTTTTTGATTTATCGCCCTTATTATACCCATATTCTTGTAACGCTTTAATGGCACCTATAGCCATAGTATCATCATTTGAAATTATCACTTCAATTTGATCACCATATTTTCCGAATAATGATTTGATAGCATTATAAGCCAAATCCTCATTCCAGTCACAAATTTTAAGTGCAACTTCTTGTGTTTTAATTCCAGTAGCGTCAATTGTTGAAACAGAAGATTTTGTTCTTGCAATTGCTTCTTTATTATCACTTTCACCTTCTAACATAACATATTGCATTATGTTATCATTATTTTTATCAATATATTGTTTACTAGCCTTCCATGCATCAATAAGCATTTTCCCTTGTAGCATGCCAGTCTCGTTTCCATCTGTCCCTATATACAAAGCTTTATTATAAGATTGAATAGGAATTGGTGTAATTGGTTCCCTATTAAATAGAATTACTGGAATATTAGTTTCTTTAATTCTATTTATAACTGTTTGCGCATCTCCTCTATTAACTATATTTAATAATATAAGATCAGCACCTTCTTTAAGTACTTTATCAAGTTCTTCATCTTGAATAGATTGATCTGACTTGGCGTCATAGAAAGTATATTCAACCTTACTGAGATTCTCTTTTTGAATAGTTTCTAAATCTTGACGAATTTCTGAAATTAAATCATCAGTAAAATCCTGTAAGAATGCAGCTACTTTTACTGGTTTTTCTGGTGTTGTAATAGTACATATAGCTTTTTTACTATAATTTGTTAATATAACACTAATCATAAATACAACTATACTAATTGTTAATATATCTTTGAATCTTTTCATTTCAGCCTCCATAATTGTTAATCACATTATTTTACGAAAATTTAAATTCCTATTATCTAATATTGAGTATATTCTGAATTAAATATAATCTTATTATCCTTTTAATCAGAAAAAATTATACAAAATAAATGGGACTATTTCAATCAACTACTTTTTATGACCATCATAGATAAGTTTCTTAAGGCATATGAAAGAAGGAGAGAAATTTTTGGGAAATTATTAGTATAATATTAAGAAGGAAACAATGGATTACTATAGAAGTAAATGGTATAATCGGAATTTATCTATATATTATGGAGGATAAGCTTATGAAGCAAAATGCTAAGACAGCAATAATTAATTCGTTTAAAGATTTACTTAATAAACAATCTCTAGACAAAATTACAGTAAAAGAAATTTGTAAACAATGCGATGTAAATAGGCAGACTTTTTACTATTATTTTACGCATATTATGGATATTTTTAAATTTATAATATTTGAAGAATTATCAGCAGAAATTGCACAAAATAGAACCTTTGAAAATTGGGAGGGAGGATTTCTAGCTACAATGAATTATCTGAAGAAAAATTCAAAAATCATTTTGCATGTATTCAATTCCTCTTATTGGCCAGAAGCTAATATCTATTTTACTAATTTTTCGAATAAATTACTTGAAGATG
>Ga0302173_10001520_pt1 | contig 11547 bp, 12 predicted proteins | sample I_Fen_N3_1_FD_198785 | JGI IMG/M metagenome (GOLD analysis project Ga0302173, IMG submission 198785) | Peat permafrost microbial communities from Stordalen Mire near Abisko, Sweden - I_Fen_N3_1 | ecosystem: Environmental > Terrestrial > Soil > Wetlands > Permafrost | place: Sweden: Abisko... | reverse complement strand
TTTCCGAACATTCTCTATTATCTCAAGGATGTGAATTTATATTTGATCAAAAAACTTTTTCAAAACTTTTAAGTTTTCAACCAACGACAGGCAATAAATGCTTTTGAATTTGATCATTCTTCCAGGCAAAATTTTTGTTTAATTATATTAGCAAGTACTTTAGCTGTACCCTCAACGCCTAACATACTACTATCTATTTCAATATCTTTAAAATTATAATCCCCTGGTAAAAATCCAGCATACTTTTTATGATATTTATCACGAGATTTATCTACCTTTGTAATCATTTTTTTAGCGATTTCCAAATCGAGGTGTAGATAATCCACACAGTTTCTTAATCTTGCCTCATATGGCGCATAAATAAAAACATTTACTGTGTTTTTGTTATTACGTAATACATAATCAGAACATCTTCCTACAACGATAGCTGATTTTTTTTCTACCAACATACAAATTATTTTTAATTGTTCTGAGAATATCGCATCTTGCATATCTGTTGTATCATTCCCTAATGGATAAGACATATTAAAAAAACTACTCTTAACTACTTCTTCTTCATTACTAATAACTGAAACAGGCAATCCCAGATTTTTAGATGTTTCTTCTACAATATCTCTATCGTAATAATCAATTTTCAAAAGTTCTGATAATTTTTTTGCAATAGGCCTTCCTAGACTTCCAAATTGTCTTGTAATTGTAATTACATAATGATCCATAATAATCTTCCTTTCTAGTATCTTAATACGTTATTTAATATTTTTTCGATTGTAATTGTTCGATTTTCTTTAAATACTTGTTTGCTTTCCTTTTAAATCTAGCATCAGATTCACCGAAATCTCCTGGAAATCCGTTCAAATACATCCTAGCTAAAAATTCGTATGCTTGAACCGTAGGATTTACATGAATTACTCTTGCATATTGACCAATACGGTAACTATAAGCTTCTGTTAATTCACTTTTATATGGATAATCTTCATATTGACCCTGAAACATCTCATAACTTGCAAAAATTGCATCCTCTGCATAATTATCATATGCTTTTAGAAAATATTTTTCTGCAATTAGTTCATCCTTTTTAAAGCCAAGTCTTCCATCACGATAAGCAATACCCATTTCATATAATGCATTTGCATCAACATCCTTTATACATTCAAATATTTTTCTAGCTTTATAGCTATTCTCCACCACACCAAATCCATAGGCATAACACATTGCAAGTTTATATAAGTTTTCTGAAGCATCTGCTTTTTTTCCTTCTTCACTTAAATATATTTTAAAATACTCATATGCTTTTACTTTATCTTCGTTAATACCCAAACCATTAACCAAACAAAAAGCATATTCATAAAATGCTGGAAAATATTTCAAATCAACTGCCTTTTGAAACCACTTCACCGCCTCGCTAAAATCTTTAATTCTAAACTGAAACTTAGCATATTCATATATATCTTCTTTTTTTGTAGGCTTTTCATTCCACCATTTTAAAGCAATATTTAAAATTTCATTATGTTCTTTATCTGTATACTTCATTTTATCACCTAAAATCCCTTGAATGCACAGGGTCCCGAACTACACATAGGACAACCTTGCTGTGAATCATGTATATTTTTCCCATCAAGATATGCATTGCACCTAAATTTATTAATTCCATGTTCTGATATTGCACCCGAAGGACAACGTTCCAAACACACCTTACATTTACCAGTCTGATAATAAAGGCAATAATTATGATTAGAGTTTTTTGACGACTCTATATATTTATCAATAATTATACTATTCAATCTCCCACACGTTCCATGTTTTGTAATCAATAACCTATTTAATCCAAAACTTCCTATTCCGGACATTACCGCAATTGACTTATGCGACCATTCTGATGTTAATGTAACTGGATTGTAGTTATTAGTGGGCGGAATTCCAGATACTTTAATGCCTTGTTCGTTAAACATTTCTTTTAAATTATCCGAAATTTTTATTAATAAAATATTTGTAATACTATATACATCTGACCATTCTTGTAATATAGTTTTTTCGCCTTGAATTAACTTGGCTATTTTTTCAGAAAATGGTAAAAAGTATACAATTATAGTTTCTGCATTTGAAAGAATATCTGTTGGTAATAAATGTTTATGACCTAATATGTTTGAAAGATCATTAAAAACCGAATTATTTGCTGCGACAAAACCAATTAGAGGTTCACAATATAAATTCTCATATCCGCTTTCTTCTATCGTTTTATGCACGTTAGATATAACATCTTCTTTTAAATTCATTAGAATACACTCTTTTCTACTGTTTTATATGCTTTTTACTCTTCTTTTCAACAATCTTTAATAATTGTTGAAAAATAAAGCAAATAATAAAATATATAATGGCTGCATCTAAATATGCTTCTAAAAATTTTGACGACCTTCCCGCTAAAATTTTTGACTTTCCAAGAATTTCGGGAATTGATACTGCAAAAGCCAACGATGCATCTTTAATTAGCCCAATAAAATTATTGCCAAAGTTTGGTAATGCACTGACAAGTGCCTGTGGCAATACTACCTTAATCATACCTTGTGTTGTTGTCATTCCAATCGAATAACAGGCCTCCATTTGCCCTACTTCTACACCTGAAATGCTACCTCGAATTAATTCTGATAGATAAGAACCAATATAAAATGAAAAACAAAAAAACATAAAGTAGATTGCTGGTATTGAATTAACATCCAACTTCGTTCCATATTCATAATTTATCCAATTTAAAAAGCGTGGGATTCCGTAGTAAATAACTAAAATCTGAATCATCAAAGGTGTCCCTCTTACCACAGAAATGTATACATTACATATCTGTGATAACACTGGTGTCTTATACATACGTGCCAATGCCGCAACTAAACCTATTATTGTTCCAAAGAAAATTGAGACTATTGCAATTTCCATTGTATATGGAATACCTTGCATAATAGTTCCAAAATTTTCCCACATAAACTTCCAATCTAAACCTCGCATAATACCTTCCTCCTATAATTTTAAATATTCCAGTGCAAACGATACAAATGCACCTACAGCATAGATGAGACTTTCATCATTAATCTGAAACTTTTCATTATGATGTGGATAATTTTTTCTTTCATCTTCCCATCCCGAACCGACTAAAATATAGAGTATCGGACATATTTTAGCATAATTAGAGAAATCTTCATTTAAACTGCTTTTGGGATATGATATTAATACATCCTCACCAAATATTTTTTTTACTCCTTTTTGACCGATTTTAACTAATGCTTCATTGTTAACAACTTCTGAACAAGCTTCTTTAATTTCTACTTTTGCTTTTACTCTATAGGTAATTGCTATTCCTTTACAAATTCTAATTATACTTTTTCTTATTTCATTAAATAAATCTGAACTATAATACCGAATTGTTCCTAATAAATGTGCATCACCAGAAATTATATTTTTTTCAGTTCCAGATTCAAATTTTCCTATACTTATTACAACACTATCTTCAGAAGAAATTTCTCTACTGACAATTGTTTGTAAATTCATAATTAACGCCGCTCCTGCAATTGTTGAATCAATACCTTTATGAGGAGTAGCTGCATGACAATTTTTTCCAGTTAAATGAATGTCAATTCCTGCAGACGCTGCCATTCTAGGTCCACCTTCAATCGATATTTTGCCAGTAAGAATATCACTTCTTAAATGTATCGCTATAATACTGTCGCAATCATTTAGTGAATTTGTATTAAATAACGCTTCTGCACCACTTGGTAGATATTCTTCTGAAGGTTGAAATATTAATTTTATTTTACCGTTTATTTGATCTTTATGTTTGGACAAGATTTTTGCGCATGTAATAAGAGCTGCTGCATGTCCATCATGACCACACGCATGCATTTTACCATTGTTTTGTGAACAATATTTACTTTTTACTTTTTCTTGAATTGGTAGAGCATCAATATCAGCTCTGATTCCTAACGTTTTTCCAGGATATTTACCACAGATTTCAGCAACCACTCCTGTTTTTAGTGGTAAAGTATATGAAATATTTAGCTTGTCGAGTTCACTTCGAATAAATTTCGTTGTTTCATACTCACTCCATCCAATTTCAGGAATTTGATGCAATATTTTTCGGTTATTAACTGTATATTTATATTCCTGTAAAATTTCCTCTTTAATATCCATAATACATAAAAGTAATTGGATACTATTTCAAAAGCATCCAATACTTTATCCTTTCTATTATTTAAAATATTCAGAATTTTCTAAAGACTTAATTACATAATCATCACCAAGCCATTTTTTAGAAATTTCAGATAAAGTTCCATCCTCATAAAGTTTCTTAATATCAGCATCAATTTCATCTGATAATTGATTACCCCTATCTGATTTAGGATAAATAAACCATACTGGTATTGGATCTGTTACATATCCTGAAACTAGGAGTTTATCACCAATACCACTAATTTTTGCTTTTTCCATTGCAACACTACCAGCATTAATAGTTGCATCAATACGACCATTAACAACATCCTCTAAAACTGCATCAATTTCTGTTTCATAATATGCAATTTCAAATGCACCCGGATTTTTATTTAAATAATCTTCAACATATTTTGTATAGTTGGCACCTACAATACAACCAATTTTTGCATTACCTGCTGCTTTAATATCCTCAAAGCTTTTCCAGTTATTATTTTTTGAAGTAGTAATAATTGCAGCACCTGCCGCATTAGAATATGGTACATTCCCGTAATGATACATTTCTTCACGAGCTTCATTTCTACCTAATTCATATGTACACAAGTCATATCTGCCAGCATCAAGTCCTGGTAACATAGATGCCCAATCGCACCATTCATAACTAAATTCAATTTCAGTATCAATATTATCAATTGCTTTACAGATATCTACGTCATAACCATCTAATTCATCAGATTCATTTAAGTAACAAAATGGTGCATAAGCGGAAGCTGTTACAACCTTGTATTGTTGTTTTTTATTTCCTGATAAATCTGTATCAACTGAGTCTTTTGCTGTGCTACCACAGCCCTCGAGAACAGCAGCCAATAATGCTGTTATTAAAACTAGCATTAAAATATTTTTTTTCATAATTAATTCTCCTTTTTTAGTTTTTTATTTAAAATCATAATAATGATTTTATTCCAGTTAATATAATCCCTTTAATTATTAATCTTTTCTATTTATTAATCTATTTTTACTTTTTTTTAATAATATTAAGAAATTGTTTTGTTCTTTCATTCTTTGGGTTGTCAATTACCTCTTCAGGAGCTCCATCCTCTACAATTACTCCAGAATCCATAAAAATCACCCTAGTAGCAACATCCCTTGCGAAACTGATTTCATGTGTTACAACAATCATTGTAATTCCCTGCGCAGCTATTTTCTTCATTAAATCAAGAACTTCTCCAACCAACTCTGGATCTAATGCTGAGGTTGGTTCATCAAAAAGAATTACATCAGGATTTAATACCAAGGCCCTTGCAATACTGGTTCTTTGCTGCTGTCCGCCTGAAATCATGGATGGATAATGATTTAATTTTTCACCTAAACCAACGCTTTCAAGTATTTCTTTGCTTTTTTTATAAGCTTCTTTCTTATCCAATTTCTGTACTGTTGTAAGTCCTTCGTTCACATTCTGAATTAATGTCTTATTCTTAAATAAATTATAATTTTGAAATACCATCGCTGTTTTTTTTCTTAGATTAAGTATTTTTTTCTTATTTGAATTCTTACTACTTGCATGGTCTACTGTACAATCACCAATTGTAATTGTTCCTTCCCTTGCTCTTTCTAGAAAATTAATACATCGCAAAAATGTTGTTTTCCCTGAACCACTAGGTCCAAGAATTACTACCACTTCTCCTTTTTTAACATCTATACTTACTCCATTAATAACCTCTAAATCACCGAAAGACATATATATTTTCTTCACAGAAAGCACTACTTCTTCATCTGATACTTCAACTTTATTTTTTCCCATTACCAATTTCCTCGTATAATACGTTTATCCCCAAGAAATATTCTTGGTATTATCATTCTATACTTTCCTTTCTTTAAATTTCTTTTACTTAGTTACAATTAATTATCTCAATGGCAAAATATCAAAAGAGATATTTTACTAAAGGAACTACTTTTCTACTAACACAGATGTTGCATCTTGACTCGAAAGTCCAACAAGATAGTTTGCGTCAGTGAATGCGAAAGCTTGGTGCTTATGAATTAATATGCCAGATAGTATCTGTTATACAGAAACATACTGAATTCCATTGATGCAATTGGTCCTGTATTTGCATCAGCAATAATAACGAAAACAGACGATATCACGGCTTTCTGTTCACAAGATGTCTTATCTAAATATTCTGGACTTACTTGGACAAAGTCTCAATCTGGCGAGTTTGAAGCCGATAAAAGCCGAGTGACCAAAGCCGGTAATCGTTATCTTCGCTATTACTTAGGCGAAGTTGCAAGCAGTATGAACATAATATTTAATTTTAAGCAAAAAGCGTCTTACTATTCAAACTGAATAATAAAACGCCTTTGTTTTTATTTTATATGAATTATTTATATTAAGTTACCTGCCTAGCAATACTCTTTGTTTAAATGAATTATATAGTCTATAGCCACTATAGAGTCAATACCCTTTTAATTTTATTTTTCCTCATCACTCCTGGCATTGTAATCACCTCACTTTTTTATTTTATCAGTATAGGTATTATAATTTTATTATAGCAACTCAATATTAATCAAATACTTTTAAAGCATTTGTAAAGTCGTTAATTAAATCTTCAGGATTTTCTATACCTGTTGAAACTCTCATTAAACCACCAGAAATATTCATTTTCTTTAAATCCTCTTCTGGTACATGCATATGTGAAGAAAGAAGTGGATAGGAAAGGGTAGTACGAATGCCTCCTAATGTAGGTGCATAATTTGCTATATGTAGTTTATTTATAAATGCATTGATTTTTGCTCGGTCATTTGGCATCTCAAAGCTGAACATTCCAGTGGCAAGATATGGTGATTTAAATAGTTTCTTACCTAATTCAAACTGTGGATGTGACTTTACTGCTGGATGATTTACACAGAAAACGTGTGGATTTTCAGCTAGTGCTGTAGCTAGCTTTGCAGCATTTTCAAATTGTTTTTTTATTCTTAAGTCAGCGGTATGAATACCTCGAAAAATCATCCACGATGCAAACGGGCATCCAGAAGTACCTGTTAACATACGAACTGTATGAATCTTTTCAAATAGTTTCATATCATTAATTGTAATAGAACCTGCTAAAGCATCAGAATGACCATTTAAAAATTTTGTTAAACTGTTAATTACAATATCAGCACCTAATTTAAGTGGTTTAATGGAAAGTGGAGTTGTAAATGTATTATCTACCATTAATAAAGCACCCACACCCTGAGCAATTTTTGCAATTTCTTCAATATCGCAAAGTCTATCATTTGGATTACTTGCAACTTCAGTATAAAGCATTTTTGTATTTGGTTTTATTGCAGCTTTAACTTCCTCCAAATTATTAAAAGGAACAAAATCAGCTTCTACTCCATAATTATGTAACAAGGTTGTAATCGCATCATATGTTTCACCATAAATATTTTCATTACAAAGGAAATGGTCACCAGGTTGTAATAATGCAAAATATGTAGTTGTAATGGCACCCATTCCAGAAGAGAAGATTAATGAATCTTTTCCCTGTTCTAAATAAGTAATGACATCTGCTAATGCCTTGCGATTAGGATTTCTAGTTCGGATGTATGTATACCCCTTTGTATCATAAGCATTCTGAACATCATCAAGATCCCCTAAATTGAACGCACTCGTCATAAAAAGTGGAAACGCCTCAGGGGATATGTTCATTCCATTTACGTTATGCCCTTCATAAAGTAATCTTGTCTCCTCTCTAAATTCAATGTTATCAAATTCAAATTTATCCATAATTTCCTCCATCTATGTCATTGTTAAAAATATTGTCTGTAACAATGACTATTTTTATATTTTCTTATATTATAATCTCTGTAACAATTATAGAGTCAAACATTTTTTTGAAATTTAAAATTAATAATTTATAATCTTCGCACTTGTGAAAGTGCGTACGCCTTGAAATTCAATATTATTAAGCAATAGAAATGTGAATAAACTTCCTATCCGCGTGGTTCACCTTTTGACATGAAGTACCTGTTTCTATATTTGTATTTCAAATTTGCATGTCTCTCAAATATCATAAGTATGCTTTTCGCTTGCATAACATACTCAGACTATTTGCAATATCCTCTTTAATTCTCCATACGCTACCTTTCTGCGATATTCCGGTACAAAAACTATGTGATACTTACAATTCCATTTAGGTCGAGTAGATAAGGAGAATTTCACCCCAAACTTCTCACGGAACCGTACGTGATCGTTCTCCCATCACACGGCTCTTATTATCAAATCACGTGGAAATACCCCATCTTACATATATTAGATTCAAATAATTAATTCCTTGTCTAAACGTTTCACTTGGTGTGAATTTCATAAAATAGTTTAACCATTCTACGATAATTGGGTTCAATGATATCGCCAGTGTTTCTATTGATGAAGTATTAGCAAGTTTAATTGCATTTCTTATTTTATCTCTCAAATGCTTTCCTGCCTCTTTACTTACTGCTGGTGTGAACCCCATAAAGTAGTGTCAGTCTTTGCTTTTACACAATCTGCTTCTAAAACTATATCCAAGGAATTCAAACTTCTCATTCTCATAGTGATTGTCAAACCATGCGCTTCGGCAATAAACTATTTTACTCTTTTCTGGGTGTATTTCTAATCCACATTCATACAAACAAAGCGGATAAATTCAAAATAAATTTATCCGCTTATAATCATATATTTTAAGAATTATTTTGTTCTCCTAAATAAAATTGAAGTTCATATGGACAATGTGTATAAATAGAAATATTATCTTCATGTTCGTTAGCAATTACATAAGGTGGATTTGGTTTAAGCTTAAAATATTCTAGAATTAAAGAGGTGTTTAAATCTGTAATATGCCTAAGTCTAAAACTGAGACAAAAATAATCCCCCGCTAGTACTGTTACTATATTCTTACTATATTCTTCAGGTATTGATTCCGGAAGGTCTGAAATAAAAATATAATATTTGTTTGGTAACCAGTCTTTATTAATAATTGAGTTATAATCTAAAAGATATCCAAATTGACGATGGAAACGAAAACCTGCATTTTGTAAATTAGTTTTCATAGCCGTCAATTTTACCTCAATATTTTCTATTGACTGTTCCGGTTCGCACTCAGTAACTAGTATCTTACGAGTATCAAAATGTGATATATGTGGGAATGAATTATTTTCAGAACCATTCAAATATTTAAAATAGTTAATATACCATGAAATATCTTGTATTGTAATATTAAGTTCTTTTATTTGTTTTATAACTTGTTCTTTTTGCTTTTCAAGAAAGAAAACTATATCCTTAACATTATCACCACTATACATTATTTTTTCTATTTCATTTAGAGAAAGTCCAAAACCACGTAGATATTTTATTCGATCAATTATATGAAACTGATCAAAAGAATAAAATCGATAGTTTGTTTCTTCATTGATATATGCTGGCGAAAGTAGTAATCCATTAGAATAATTTCGCAAAGTTTGAACAGAAATCCCCATAATTTTTGCAGTCTCTCCAATAGAATATAATTTCTTCGTAATATCACTCCCTTTTTCATATTAACTTTCGTCAAAAATTTGTATTTCTGATAATATCATACATCAATAGCAAGCATTATGTAAAGAGGAAAATACTGTTCATCCAAAAGGTTTTCCATTATCTAAAAACTAATAGACCTATATAGGAAATTAAGTATTGACACTATACTTAATATAGAGTTTATAATTTATAAATCATAGAACGTATATATGAGTATAGGCACTAGACCGTATAAAAATTTAACTATTCAGTACCTAAAATACCTCATAGTTACTAAAATAATAAATAATGAAAGGAATTAGTGAATTGAAAAATACAATTAATAAAGTAGTGATTGCCGGAGCTGGATTAATGGGTGCATCAATAGCACAGCAATTTGCAGCATATGAAATTAAGACTATTATTTATAGTAATAAAGAAGAATACTTTCAGCGTGCAAAGGATATTATTGCAAATTGTCAAAATGTTTTAGTCGAGAATGAATTATTAACAGAAGAAAAATCTAAAGAAATCCAAAATAGTATTACTTATACAATTGATATGCAGTGTTTTAAGGATGCGGATTGGGTTATTGAAGCAGTACCTGAAGTCTTTGAGATAAAAAAAGAACTCATGGAGAAAATCTCTGCAATTGTATCAGCAGATGCCATTATTTCATCTAATACTTCTGCTATATCAATTAATACTCTGAGTAAATATATAACAAATCCAGAGAGATTTTGTGGAACGCACTGGTTAAATCCGCCTCATATTATTCCTTTAGTTGAGATAATCAAAAGTGAAGTAACAAGTAATAATGTCGTAGAAACGCTTCACAGTTTATTAACTAATATGAATAAACAGCCCGTTATCTTAAATAAGGATGTAAAAGGATTTTTATCAAATCGCTTACAATTTGCACTTTTAAGAGAGGCAACGCATTTAGTTGAAAGTGGTATTGCTACGCCAGAAGATATTGATCGCACTCTAAAATATGGAAATGGATTACGTTATATGTGTTCAGGGCCATTTAAGATAGTTGATTTTGGAGGCATATCTATATTTAATAGTGTCGCAAAGTACCTTTATCCGGATCTTACTTGTGAAAATGACGAAAACCACCTGTTAAAAGAAATGGTAGAAAAAGGTTATAATGGAACCTCAAACTTAAAAGGATTTTATAGCTATACAGAAGGATCTGCACGAGAAGAAGAAAAGCAAAGAGATATTAAAATGTTGAAAGTACTTAGTCTACGATAATGAAATTTAATATAGTAGGCAAAGAATACAATATAATAAGTTGCCTCATACAAAATAACTTTTTGGAGTTAGCATCTAATAATCATGTCGTTCATTTAAATGACTAGAATGTAGCAAATTCATAAATTACGTTGTAAATAAAATCAAGCAAGATTCATAGTCTCCAGATGCATGTGTTGGCAGAGCCCTTGAGCAAAATCAATTTGATCGCTCTGAAATGGTCTGCACCAAGACTTTATATAACTACATCGACCTTGGCCTTTTAGAAATCAAAAATGCAGAGCGTATGTCAAACTATAATCCTGACGACATTGCATTTATAGAGGACTGGATGAATACCCTTCCAAGAAGGATACTCAACTATAAAACACTAGAAGAACTCTTTGAACTGCAATTAGATATCATATATGCAGCTTAGTAAATGATTGCTGAAAGTTATAATTCAGAACTAGTTCAATTTGTTATTGCAATTTGTCAAATAATTATAATTTATTTTCCAACACATTATGTCCGATAATTTTTCCTTCACTTATTGTATAAATTTCATCCGATAAAAATTCCAGTTCTTCTGCATCATGGCA